>JGI24702J35022_10001239_pt1 | contig 15918 bp, 13 predicted proteins | sample TergutTh196P4_FD_35022 | JGI IMG/M metagenome (IMG submission 35022)
GCGGTAACCGAAAGTCCGGTTATCGAACAACCGTCTCAAAAGTCCCCACAGTCCCAAGTGACTGACCTCAAAATCGTGGACATTGTTCCCAATCCGGCAAATCCTCGCAAGTATTTCGATGAGGAAAGTCTGTCGGAACTGGCGCAGAACATCCGTGAACATGGTGTTTTGCAACCTGTCACTGTCCGGGAAATACCCGAATCGGGCGGCGGGAAGTTTGAAATCGTCTTTGGGGAGCGTCGATTCCGGGCAGCAAAGATAGCCGGACTGGAAACCTTACCGTGCATGGTTCGGGAACTCAATGATGACGCGGTATTTGACCTAATGATTTCAGAAAATCTTGCCCGCAGTGATATACGTCCTTCAGAAGAAGCCGCCGCGTTCAAAACTATTCTGGACAAGGGGAAAAACATCGCGTATATCTCCGAACGCTTTGGCAAGTCCGAAAAATTTGTCCACAGCAGGTTAAGTTTAGTGCGCCTAATTCCTGAAATCACCGGATTACTGGACAGGGACGGCATCTCGATTGGAATGGCTGTGGAAATATCAAAATTAGAGCCTGCCATTCAGGAACACCTGTGCAGAGAACATCTTGAAACCGATGTTCTTTTTAACAACTGGAAAAACCTTCCATTGAAGATGTTCAAAGAAAAATTGGAAGGAACTTATACGGTTTTGTTATCGCGTTTTTCTTTCGACAAATCTGAATGTGAGTTATGTACGTTTAATACGGAGTTACATTCTTTGTTCCCTGCGCCGGAAAACAGCCGCTGCACACGGTCTGCCTGTTTGGTGAAAAAGCAGGAAAGTTACATCACTGATGGTATTCTTGCAGCCATTCAGGATGAAAACGCAGAGGTTTATATCAACAACGAGGGTGGTCTTCATTCAGAAATCATCGAAAAACTTGGCGAACTTGGCATTGAGGTCAAATCGGGTAAAGTTTACCCTATGCCGGAAAATCCTGTTATGCCTGCGGAAGAAGATTTTGAAGATAACTCCTTCATGTATGAAAGAGCACAAAGGGAATTTGAAGCAAAACAGACCAAATGGAATGCGTTGCAGGGAGTTCTTGGAAACGGAACCGCCCGCAAGGTGATTACGATGGAAAATCTCGTGCCGGTATTTGGATACATCATGGTTGCGGAAAAACAAAATCCGTGTTCAAGCTGCGAAAGCGATGAAAGCGCCAAAAACGCAGAAAACCTAAATGATTCCGATACCCAACAAAATGGTCAAAGCAATCAATCAGTAACCGCAAACAACAGCCATTCCACAGATTCCACGGGTAAGCCCGATTTGAAAACCACTTTTGACGAAAAGGACAAAAAGAATCGTGACGCCGCTTTTTGCAAAGTCATTGAAGATGCCAAAAAACTTGTCAAAAGCACGGATATTCCGCCGACAGGTATAACGTCATACGAGGAGTCGCTGATTTTTTATATCATGTTATCCGATTTGGACGCCAAACATTTTGAACTCTTCGGAATCCCGCAAGGAAAAGGCATCACAGAAGACGACAAACTCCGATTGTACAACAGCCTCACCGAAGAACAGAAAAATATCGTAAAACGTGATTTTCTCATCAAAAACATGGTGAAAACCGTGGGCGTCAGCAAAAAGTCGGCTTTGCTCCTGCAATGGGTCACATCTCATTTCCCGGTTGAAATGGAAGAAATCATGCAGACACACAACAGCGAGTACCAAAGCAAACGGCAGGTGATTCAGGAACAACTGGATAAAATCCAACCAAAAACTGAAGAATTGTCACAGGTTGCACAACCGGATTTTTAACTAATCTTATCCTGTGCAGATACAATCGGCAGGGTAAGATTTTTTTTCAAACATTTTTTTTGAACCCAAAAAAAGTATATCTTTGACACAAATTAGAGTTATTTGAACGGCAAAGCAATGCATTGTAAAGCAAAATAGTTCGTTACCAAATCATTACCCATTGGGGTAAAATGTGGTGTTTCATATCTGAATTACAGTTAGTTATATCAAAAAGCAGTAGTTCCGCAGAAAAGGCAGTGCGAAAATGAACGTTTGTCGCCCGCATGAACGGTAGTGTAAGCCGCCGCTGCGCCAAGCCGCTCTGACGTTGTAGGCAAGCCGCGAGAGCGTCGTCGAGAGTGCCATATCGAAAAAAAAATAGTGTGAAAATCACCACTGAAAAATATAAAAAAACATATCTTTGTGCGATTAAAAAAATAAATAATAAATTGTTAACCAAATAAAAAATATAAAAATGAAGCCATATTATATCGTGAAAATAGTATCTTTCTTTTTGTTGTTTTTCTTATGTGTACAATGTGCAAATCATTCACAACAAAGTACAAAACAGAAATTACAAGATTTCGACTTTTTATATCGGACATTAGAGGATAATTACCCCTTTTTTGGCGTAACTAAACGACAATCAAATATTGATTGGCTATCAAAAAAAAGTGAATATCTTGAGCGGATAAAAAAAACACCAAATGATTCAACTTATTTTATAACCTTAACATCTATTGTAGATGAATTAAGATGTCCTCATTTACATGTATCGCTTGGTCATTATCATGAAAAAATGCTTGATATATACAAACGAGCAGCCATAGAAAAACCAAAATATGCAAAATGGGTGGAAGTATTGGAAAAATCGATAGAAGCAACTATTCATTGGCAAAAAATATGGGAAAATATTACAGGATACACTATGATGCAAATGCAAGAAACTTTTTATTCTGACTCCTTATTGGTAAATGATAAAATTGCGATTATGCGCATCAAGTCTTTTTTTTATGATAATTTGGCAAATGATAGTATAAAGATTATTTCTTTTTTGGAAAAAATACAAAATTATAATTATCTTATTATTGATATTCAGGATAATGATGGTGGCTCATCAAATTATTGGAAAAATTATATTGTTGGAAAAATTATTGATTCTCCTGTTACTTTCCCCAGAAATCAGGTTGCAAAGGATGGTTCTCTAAACAAGCATTTTTTCCCGGAGATTGAACAATGGGATATTGCAACAAAACAAAATACTTTTTTTCCGAATATGCCGAGTGAGATATTGGACGGTACTTACTATTTACACTCATTTACAGATACTATAAAACCCAATAATCCCGTCCATTTCAAAGGAAAAATATTTGTCTTGGTTAATAACATGGTTGTTTCAGCATCAGAAGATTTTGCATATTTTTGCAAAGCATCTAAATGGGCTACGGTAGCAGGTATCCAGACAATGGGAGATGGGAATTGTAGCGAACCTACTATCTTTATGCTCCCGAATAGCGGTATTATATTTCGTCATCCAAGTGTGGTCGGACTAAATATAGACGGAAGTTTTAATTTTGAAACTCGTACGATTCCCGATATAAAGATAGAGGCTAGAAATTCCGATGAAAGACTGGAAAGATTAATTTATCATATAAAAGGTGATTACTGACAAAGAAAATGCGTTAGAATTATGCCTGCAGCCAACTGGCGGTTTGGCGCAACGTCGGCAGTACATAAACCGCAAATGGTGGACAACGCGGACAGTGTAAGGAACCGTCAGGAAATAACCTGAATGGATTATTTTACACTAATCGTTTTCCAAAACAGGACTATAAAGGTATATTGCCATGTTTTCGTGCCGGTACTTTAACCCACTTATTGCTAAGAGCTTCGAGCGATGATATGATTTTTTGTCTTGTGGCGGCAGGGTCGATCACCTCGTCAATATATCCGCTTTCGTCGGCAATAAATGGATTGGCTACCTTATCGCGGTATTTTTTTACAAGTTCTTTCTTTATCTCAATTGGATTTTCCGCTTCGGCAAGTTCTCTTTTGTAAAGAATAGCCACAGCTCCGTCCGGCCCCATTACAGCTATTTCAGCCGACGGCCAGGCAAAGTTAAAATCGCCTCCCAGAAATTTACTGTTCATTACAATAAAAGCGCCTCCGTATGCTTTACGCACAATAATTGTAATTTTGGGTACAGTGGCTTCGCTGTAAGCAAAAAGTAATTTTGCCCCATGTCTTATTATCCCTGCATGTTCCTGATCGACGCCCGGCAAAAAGCCCGGAACATCTTCGAAAGTAATGATGGGAATGTTGAAAGCGTCGCAAAAACGGATGAAACGTGCACCTTTTACTGATGAATCAATATCAAGTACTCCGGCAAGAACTTTGGGCTGATTGGCTACGATCCCTACTGTTCGTCCTTTTATTCTTGCGAACCCTGTAACAAGGCTGGCACCAAATAACTCCGACGTTTCAAAGAAACTGTTGCGATCAACAGTCTGGATGATAATATCCTTCATGTCGTATGCTTTGTTTGGATCGTCGGGCGCAATGTTTCTCAATTTTTCATTAAAATCGGGAACGGAACCGTCATCAATTGTTGATGGGGGATTTTCCATATTATTGGACGGCAAATAGGTAAGAAACTTCTTCAACGCAAGTATTGTATTTTCCTCATCGTCATATATCATGTGGGTTACTCCACTTTTTCGGGCATGTACCTCTGCTCCTCCAAGAACGTCGGCTGTAACATCTTCATTTAAAACTTCTTTTACGACTGCTGGTCCTGTAACAAACATGTAGCTTGTGCGATTTACCATAAATACAAAATCGTTAAGCGCCGGTGAATATACCGCTCCTCCTGCGCAAGGCCCCATAATCACAGATATTTGCGGAATAATCCCTGACGACTGGATAATAGTATGAAAAATAGAGGCATATCCGCTTAAGCTTGCCACACCTTCCTGTATGCGGGCGCCTCCCGAGTCGAGCATTCCAATGATTGGAGCGCCCATTTTCAAAGCCATCTCCTGCACTTTAGTAATCTTTCTCGAATGTACCACTCCCAAAGAGCCACCCATAATAGTAAAGTCCTGCGCATACGCAAAAACAAGTCTGCCGTTGATTTTTCCGTGCCCAACAATAACGCCGTCACCATATTTTTTGTCTATCTTGCCAAACTCTACGTGAATACTGGCAGGAGTTACAAAAGCATCAATTTCTTCAAAACTCCCCTTGTCAAAGAGAAGACCAATTCTTTCCCAAGCGGTAAGTTTGCCTTTAGAATGTTGCTTGTGAGCTTGTTCCGGGCTGTATTGTTTTTTTAGTGCCGCCTGTCTTTCTGTAAAAACTTTATAACTTTTTCCGAATAAATCCATGAGATTAAATTTTGTAGGGCAAAGGTAGTTAATCTTGATAAATTCCCAAAATTCATTTACGATGGAGGTTATTTTTTGTAAAAAAATCTTATCCTTGTGTCACGATTTTTTTGATCTTCAACGACTTTTCCTGTAACTCACCACCGCCCACGAATTCAATCCAACAGCAAAAGCGCTCAAGGCCAGAAACTGCGGTATCATTTCGCTGAAGGCGCTGCCTTTCAAATACACCAATCGCATCACCTGCATCAGGTATTTCAGGGGATTGAAAATGGTGATTTTCTGCGCCCAATTGGGCATACTGGCTACGGGAGTGAACAAACCGCTCATCAAAAGAAAAATCATCACAAAGAAAAACATCACAAACATGGCTTGTTGCATGGTGTTTGAGTAATTGGAAATAACTAACCCAAATCCGGAAACAACCAAAATATAGAGGCTTACAAAAAAGAAAATCGTGAACAGACTGCCAACCGGGTAAAGTTTGTAGATCAACGCCGACAGCCCCATGCAAATGCTTAATACAATGAAACCGATGATCCAGTAAGGTATCAGTTTCGCCACTATAAACATAAGCCTTTTTACGGGTGTTACATTCATCTGCTCAATCGTACCCGCCTCTTTCTCGCCAACGATATTCAACGCAGGTAAAAATCCCGTGATAATCGTCAGAAGCATCACCATTATTGCAGGTATCATAAATATCTTGTAATCCAAATGCGGATTGAACTTATACAATAATTGATAATTAATAATTGGCTTCGCCGAACTCATAAACCCGGTTGATAATTGATGATTACTTCCCATTGTTATTTGTTCATGTTCAATTGTCAATTCTCTTGCGTAATCGGCGAGGATGGACGACAGGTAAGCCGAACCCAGACCGCCTTTGGTACCGTTGACCGAGTTGGCGGAAATCATGACGTGTCCGACATTTTCCCGTATCAGGTTTTTTTCAATATCATTTTCAATTTCAAAAATAATGTCGGCAGTTCCTGCTTCGATACTTTTCATCGCCATATCATAAGTGGGCGATATGTCGGTCAGTATGAAATAACCGGACGAGGTGATTTTATGAATCAACCGCTCGGAAAATGTGCTGCGGTCGTTGTCAACAACACTGATTTTGATGCTTTTAATGGATTGATTGGCTGCCCAGGGAAAGACCAGCATCGCCATAAGCGGCAACCCTACAATGATTTTCGGAACAAACGAGTTCCGCATGATTTGTTTAAACTCTTTTTCTATCAAAAAACGTATCATAATCACTAATTATCAATTGTTTAGTCTTACGTTAAATTTCTTCAAACTGACCAGCATCAAGGTAAGCGCCATAGTAATGAGAACAAGAAATTCTTTGGCTACAAATTGAATTTCTACACCCTGTATCATCAGTTTTTTGACCGCTTCGATATACCATCGTGCGGGTACGATGGCTGAAATCCATTGCAGAATTACAGGCATACTTTCTATCGGAAATATCATGCCCGACAATAACATAATCGGCATCATCAGCGCCATACCCGATGCAAGCATGGCGGCGAGCTGGCTGTTAACAATCGTCGAGATCAGCAGTCCCAGCGACAAAGCAAGAAAAATAAACAGCAACGACAGTAATATCAGCCAAAACAGGTTTCCGGCAATCGGCACGCCCAAAACAAATACAGCCAAAAGCAGAATGGTGGCAAGGTTGAGAATGGAGAGCGAAAAATACGGAACCGCTTTTGCCAAAATGATATAAATCGGTTTGAGCGGCGACGAAAGAAGTATTTCCATCGTTCCCGTTTCTTTTTCGCGCACAATGGCAATGGAGGTCATCATGGCGCAAATGAGTATCAGCACCATCCCCATCACGCCCGGAACAAAATTGTAAGCGCTTTTCGCTTGAGGGTTAAACAACATTTTTATTCCCGGCACAATTTGAAAAGGTGCCTGATATTGCTCCATTAACTCCTGTTGATACGCACTTAATATTCCCGATGCATAGTTGGTCAGCGTGGAGGCTTGATTGGGCTCTGTACCGTCGGCAATCAACTGAATGACGGCTTCGCCAGTGTGAAGAAGGGCGTTGGCAAAACCTTCACTAAAAACAATAACCAACCTTATTTCACCATATTTAAACACATTGTTGATTTGCTCAAAATCAGTCAGTTCTTCGGCAATGGTAAAATACGGGCTTGCCTGAAATTTTTCTTTAATGCGTTGCGTAACAACATCTTTCGACGGATCGAATACTGCCACTTGCGTATTTTTTACTTCGGTTGTAACGGCAAACCCAAAAAGGATAATTTGTACGACAGGCATGACTAACAAAATAAGTATGGTTCGCGTATCACGTATGATGTGATAGAACTCTTTTTTGACAAATGAAACAAACTCCTTCATAATTATTAATTGTTAATTATCAGTTCTCGTCGCTTTTCGAGCGATTTGATAAAACACATCATACATGTTGTCAGCATGATATTCCGCTTTCAGGTTTTTGGGCGAGTTGAGGGCTTCGATGCGTCCATCGACCATGATGGACAAGCGGTCGCAGTATTCGGCTTCGTCCATGTAGTGGGTGGTAACAAAAACAGTGATACCACTGTCGGCAGCATCGTAGATGAGTTCCCAGAATTGCCGTCTGGTAACGGGATCAACGCCTCCTGTCGGTTCATCCAAAAAGACAATTTTCGGTTTGTGAAAAATGGATACCGAAAACGACAGTTTTTGTTTCCATCCCAACGGTAGCGATTTGACAAGCGTTTCGCGCTCCTTTTCAAATCCGAGTTCGCGCAAAGTCAGATCGGTTTTGACTGCGATCTCTTTTGTTTTCATCCCGTAAATACCGCCGAAAAGCCGCAAGTTTTCCCATACTTTCAAATCATCGTACAGCGAAAATTTTTGGCTCATATAGCCGATGTTTTTCTTCACGTTTTCCGATTGTTTGAAAATATCGAACCCTGCCACCGTTCCCTTGCCCGATGTGGGATGGCTCAAACCGCACAACATGCGCATGGCAGTTGTTTTTCCCGCTCCGTTGGCACCCAAAAATCCGAATATTTCACCCCTGTTCACGCTGAACGAAATATGATCGACAGCTGTAAAATCGCCGAATTTTTTGGTCAAATTTTCTGTAAATATTACTTGATTATTCATTGTTCATTGTTAATCGCATAAAACAATCTTCCACAGTTGGTTGAATAGTTTCAATTTCGATGTTCGAATGACCATTACTGGTCAGATATGTTTCCAATTCATCAATCGAAAACTGTTCATTGACAGTGATGTGAAAAGTATCTCCGAACGAAAAAGCGGATTTGACGAAAGAATGTTTGCGCAAATCTTTTAACAATCTGTGTATCTGATCGGTTTGGATTGACCATAACATTTCAGGATAACCGGCAATGATATTTTGGGGTGTATCTATCTGTAAAAATTCACCGTTCAAAATCAATGCTATGCGGTCGCAAAGCGTCGCTTCGTCCATGTAGGGTGTCGAAACTAAAATGGTAATTCCCTGTACTTTTAACTTCATCAGCATATCCCAAAATTCTTTACGCGATACAGGGTCAACACCTGTTGTCGGTTCATCGAGAAACAGCACGGTTGGCTTGTGTATCAAAGCACAACTCAACGCCAACTTTTGTTTCATTCCACCCGAAAGTTTTCCTGCCCGCCGTTTTCTGAATGGCTCGATTTGCCTGTAAATATCTTCAATCAGGTAATAATTTTCTTCGACGGTGGCATGAAACACTGTTGCAAAAAAATTAAGGTTTTCCTCTACTGTTAAGTCCTGATAAAGAGAGAATTTACCGGGCATATAGCCAATAATGTTACGAATCTGTTTGTAATCCTTCACCACATCAAACCCGTCAACGGTAGCGGTTCCGCTGTCGGCAAGCATAAGCGTGGTCAAAATCCGAAAGAGTGTAGTTTTTCCCGCTCCATCAGGCCCAATGATACCGTAAATCTCGCCTTGATTGACTTCAAAACTTAAATTTTTCAAGGCCTGGACGGCGCCGTAGGACTTACTTAATTTGTTGACTGATATTGGTGTCATATTTCGTCTTTTTAGCACACAGATGACACTGATGTTACAGATTAACACTGTTTTTCTTTGGAATCTGTGAAAATCCATTTAATCTGTGTCATCTGTGTGCTTTTTTTAATCAATTTTCACTTCCCCATACATTCCTTTTTTGATGTAACCATCATTCGTTACGGCTACTTTTATAGCATACACCAAATTGGCACGTTCGTCGCGGGTTTGGATGGTTTTAGGGGTAAATTCGGCTTTATCGGAAATCCAGATAACCGTTCCGGTATATTCATTACGGTCGGATTTTCCACAGTCGGCAAATGCTTTCACCTGTTGCCCGATTTTTAACGTCGTCAATTGGTCGGCGGTGATGTACGCCCGCAATTTCATATTCGTAATATCGGCAACTTTGAACAAACTCTTTCCTTGCACTGTCCATTCGCCGCACTCGGCATATTTGGATAACACGGTTCCGCTTATCGGGCTTGCAACGACGCTTCTCTTGATCTGGTCGTCAATCTGTGCGATTTGCATAAGTAGTCCTGCTATTTCGCCCGAAATGCTGCGGTTGTTGTTTTCCAGCGTTTCCGTTTGGGCGGCTAACTGTTTTTCAAGCAATGCGATTTGCGCGTTGATGTCGTCCAATTGCTTTTGGTTGGCGGCGTTTGACTTCACCAAATTTTCAAATCGTTTTTGCTCCGCCTGCTGGGTGGCTATTTGCTGCCGTAGTGCGGCAAGTTGGCGTGTAACGTTGTATTGACGGCTTTCCACAGCCTTCACGCTTGCTCGCAACTGCATTTTTTTCAAATACAATTGGGTGGTGTCGATACAACCCACCGGTTGATTTGCCTCAACTTTATGACCTTCAATAACATCGAACTCCATTAACTCCCCTGCGGCCTGGGCGGAAACGATTACTTCGGTAGTTTCAAAAACTCCCGACGCATCATATTGACCGGTTTTATTTCCGCACGCCGATAAAATAAAAGTCAATACTAACAAGGCTAATGCCGAAAATTTACTCGTTTTCATGTCTTTATTTTTTGATAATAATTATTATTTATTGTTTGTTACAAAATTCAGGTTGTACATGGCAAGCAACAGTTCTACCTCGTGAAGAATTTTCGCCTGTTTTGCCAATTCTTCCGCATAGACCTCTCTCATCAGGTCGTTTCCCGATAGCGTGCCGTTCGCCATTTTTGCTTCCGACGATTGTTTGACGGATGTCCGCAAGGCAACAATTTCATCGTCATATTTCATCTGGTCGCGATATTTGTCTATCTCGCGCCGTTTCCTGGATACATCCATATTTGTATTGAACAGAAATGTTTCCTGTTGTGTCAAAACAGAATTTATATTGTTTTGTATCAGATTTTTATTGTTTTTATTGCTATAAAAATTACCGAAATTCCACGTCAGACGTGCGCCGGCAACAATGTAGCCCGAAAATCCGTTTTTCAGCATGTTTAGTCCGGGATTTCCATATCCACCCGTTACGAACACCCCCAATTTTGGCATCAAACCCGCATGAATTTCATTATTTTGTGCTTCAAAACTTTGAATTTTTGAATTGAACAATTCCAATTCGGGACGCTGTATGGAAACATCGGTAGAGGAAACCGGCAAAGGTTTTTCCAATCTAACGTCTGTGTTCAGTGTTTCGCCAATCATCGCCGAGAGCATATCCAAATACGCATTTTTTTGATACATCAGTTGGGTTTCCGCTTGTATTGATTTGAGTTGCTCCACTTTTACCGCATCCAGATCGGCTTGACCGGCTATCCCGTTTTGGATGCACGACCATACCCTGTCGTAGTTCCGCCCAAGTTCTTCACGGAAAAGCCTGTTTTGTTCCAACTGGGCGTCAAAAAGCAATATCCCGAAATAGAGTTGATTAACCCTGTCGTTGATAGCATAAAGTTCAACTTCAAGGGTTTTCGTTTCCACTTCGGAAAAGGTACGGATACTTTCCATTTTCGATTTGACAACTCCGCCATCCCATATCACCTGACTGATATCGACAGTTGCGCCGTACTGGTCTTTGTTCATTCCCTTCACTCCGGGTATGGAAACGGGAATTTCGGTAACTTCGGATTGCCACGTTGCTTTTGCCGAAAATATAACCTGCGGCAAATAACCTTTGCCTGCATTTGAGAGATTGTAATCCCGCGATTGCTCAATCAAGCCGTACTGCCTAATTAAGGGATAATTCGACTGCGCTTTCGAATAACAGTCACTGATAGTTATCTGTGCAAACACAGAAAGGCTGCAACAGAACATCACAATGATAATGAATAGATTTCGCATGATTATTAATTGTTAATCAGTAAGGCGTTCAAGACAAATTGAACAATACTTTCTTTTCTTTCATTAATGAGATGATCAAATTGTTCAGAATTATGTTCGGTCAAGAGATCTTTGGCAATGGGAAACAGCATAATTGTTATTGCATTCATTGACAAAATATTGATAAGTAAATCATAAGTTTTAACCGATCTTACAGTTCCTTTTGCAATTTCAGCGGACAACAATTTATCAAAACTACCCATAACATCAATCACCTTGGGGTATAGCTGTTCAAAAAGAAACCGTCTGTTTTTTTTATTGACTATCACTTCATTATAGGCAAAATTCAGTAATTTGGGATTTTGCCTGATAAAATCGAAATGAAATTCAATAAATTTCCTGACAACATCTTCAAAAGGAAGGTCGTCATTGATTTGTTGGTAGAATGAGTTACCCACCAACTGCACTTTTTTCTGAAACACCTTTTGAAACAGGTTTTCCTTCGTCCTGAAGTAATAGTGCAACATAGCATGCGTTACTCCAGCTCTCTTTGCAATGGCTGTCGTCGCTGTATTTTTGAAACCTTTTTCAAGAAACTCTATTTCAGCCGCCTCGAGGATTAACTGTTCGTTATTACGTTCATTATTCATTGTTTTACAATTTATTATATACAACATGTCTGTTAAACACTTATGAATAACACAAATGTTTAACACGGCACAAAAGTACATTAATTTTAATCAGCACCCAATTTTTTTACAGGGCATTTGGTTAAAAATTGTTAATTTTTAAACTCGCCATAATTTGCCGTTGTACATACCATGTTGCACAAATGATGTAATTATGCAAACCAATATGCTAACCTGCATTATTCATAAATAAAAAAATGGGGTAGCTTCAAATTGACCTGAATCTTATTTATTTTCGCCGAAACAGAACAATGTTCCTTTGGCGGTGAGGATGAAAAATCTGTTTTTAATCACCGCCGGCGAAGCAAGAATTTGTTCGCCCGTATCGTATTCCCATTGAAGTGTTCCGGAGGCGACATCGAGGATAGACACAATGCCTGTCTTCGTACAGACAATGATTTTATCCCTGCAAATTATCGGCGAACTTTCCCCAGTGCTGCCTTTCAACAGATATTTCCAGGAAACGCTCCCATCTTTCCGATTGATGGAGCACAGATGCTGGTCGTGTGTCAGGTAATACAGGTTGCCGGACGCAATGGCAGGTACGGAAACAAAACCGTCATCATTGTCGGCTTCTACAATTTTTTGGTGATGAACAATTTTACCTTTTTCCAATTGACATTCATATATATTTCCCGAATAATCACCTACGTAACAGACATTACCCATGATAGCCGGAGAAGCCNGTATATAGTTATCCAATAACAACGAATCGGTAGAAATACCCGTTTGGCAGTCGATAATACGCAACCATGCATCACATCCGCCGAATATCACATGATTCTTCCACAGCGCCACAGCGCCGTTGATATAGTATCCCGATTCAAACCGGTTGATTTTTTCGCCGGTTCGGCTATCAAGACAATAGAGATAATTGTCGTAACTCCCGAAAACGATTGCCTTTCTGCCATCGAAATCCGTATAGTTGGGCGAAGCAGACACCTGTCCCATCGTTTCGCAGTTCCACAACGTATCCTTCTGCAAAAGCGAAACAGCGCTCATCACACCATCAATACGCCCGATGTACAGGACTGAATCGTGAATCATTGGAGTTGCTTCCACAGCCGTTTGAAAATCGTAGCTGAAAACCTGCTTGCCGGTTAAATCCACGCCCCGAATATGCCCTCTTCTGTCGCTCCAGTAAGTGATGCCATTAGCTACCACAAGTGATGAAGACGTTCGCACATCGCTTTTGAATGTCCACAGTAAAACCGGATTCCTTGGGAGGCGGGTATCTGTGTATCCACTCAAAGAAGGATCGCCGCGAAATACCGGCCAATCCAATACGCCGGAATCACCATGAAAACCCGAACCGCCGCTGCAAGCGGTCAACAAAAACAACAGACAATTGAAAATTGACAGTTGACAATTGATAATTGATTTGCTGTTTGTCATCTTACATTGTTTAAATATAGTACAATCACCTTCTACTTACGGCAAATTTGACTAAAACGAAAGTAGCATCTGCCAGATGTACGTGGCACCATTTGCATCCACCATCTTCCATACTCGTTCCGCCAAATCAGGGCAACCTTGCACCTTTTCGCATTTAATATCCTGGAGGTGTTCCTGCCATGACACACACGTTCCGGCAAAACGCCCTGTTGCAGAGGGAATTGTAATGTCAGGTTTGAAATTTCTATTAGGACGCACCACTAATTCTTCGAGGGGTTCATCGGGGTTTTCGTATACACCGAATTCACGCGTCGCTTCTACCATGGCCTTCATATTTTCGAGCTTAGGTTCATTCTGAATGATGGCGCTTGCATCCATGATATAGCCGCCTTCTTTTCCGAGTATATCAATGAGTTTTTTGACTTCTGCACGAACTTGTTCAGGAGTTCCAACCGCCAGCGTGACATTGCTTAAACCGCCGCTGATGGCAAATTTGTCGTGAAGTTTATCGTGCACTGTCTGCGGGTCGCCACGATCAATATGATAGACGATGCTCCGTTCGGGTAATTCGCGGAAGGCGTGAAGATGTGCATCCCAGTTACCTTCGGCATAGAACATGGTTTGATGGCCTTCCTTCCATAATTGTTCAATAATGGGTCGAACGGTGGGCCAATAAATATTATCGAAATGTTCAGGTTTGACAAAGGGCACACATCCGCGATGCATCCAATAGCCGACAGGAAGTTGCGAGCCGGGGTCTGCGGTTTGGGATGCTAACCAGTGCAGGTGGGGCATGAGCGCTTCACATGCCTTCATTACTTTATCGGGTTGTTCGAACAAGTCCATGGTTAAACCGATATAACCGCGGAGTTTGTCTCCCAGAATATCCAAAGGCGCCTTGAAGATACCACAGAGCGCGCCCGGAGTACCTGCCTCATTCATCAAACGTTCGCAATGCGGTCCGTAAGCATTGAAATACTGTACCATAGCCATTGCCGATGAAACTAATGCCACATCGCTACGATAAGTATTATACGTTCCAACTCCGGCAATACGCCGCGTGGCACGCGGTAACCAAACTTCATACAAAAAGGTGGTAGGATCTGCAATGAGGCGGTCATACTCATCCGCACGCATGAACGATTGATCCTCCGGTGGTTCAATGTACTGGAACCCACGATCGGGTGGGATGTCGACACCCGGAACACCATAGTAACGAATAGATGCGGCGTCGGTAATACACGGCCACACATAAATCATGTTTGCCGGTACAGCATCCCAGTCATAATCCTTACAACATTGAATCATCGCATCAAAGGCGTCGGGATAATTCTGGGTCAACTGTTGGCAGTTATAACCGGCATGGACTCCGGTAAATTCGGCAGCAAACGGACGAATGGGAATCATGTCCGGTTTACGGTTGTTCAACGCCGTTACAAAACGGCGCAAACGATTCTGGAAGCGTTCATTTACATCAGACATAAGCTATTTTGTGTTTTTATTTTGAGACGAAAATACTAAATTTCTTATTCGCTCTGTTGCAAATCGCGTTTCAACGCTACCATTTTGATGGCTGTTACTGCCGCTTCCACACCTTTGTTGCCATGTTTGCCACCAGCACGGTCGAGCGCTTGTTGGAAATCATTGGTGGTAAGTACTCCAAAAATGACGGGGATTTTCATATTGATGGAAACCTGCGTCAATCCTATGGTAACGCCCTGGCAGATATAGTCGAAATGCGGTGTTTCACCACGAATCACACAGCCGATGCAGATAATTACATCCACTGAAGTATTGTTTGCCATCATTTGAGCGCCGGCAGTAAGCTCAAAACTCCCCGGCACATGACGCACAATAATATCACTATCTTCCACGCCATGTTCCCTTAGGGTTTGCACAACACCCTCCTTCATGGCAAAAGTTATTTCACTGTTCCATTCGGCCACCACGACGCCAATTTTCATTCTGCTTGCATCGGGCACATTATTATATTGTGAAAGATTTTGAGTGGACATTAGTTACTGCCTTGTTTGACCTTCACGCGAGCGATGTATTTATCAATCGTCCGGCCTTCGGTACTGACAGCATAATTGGTTTTAATGCGTTCATACAGTTCACCGGCTTCTTTCAGGTTTCCCTCATTTTCGAGCAGGATACCGGCACGCAACAGATACAGGGGCGAGGTATAGTCGTTGCTCTTGCGTTCTGCTGCTTTCTTATAAAAGTTGATGGCTTTGTCCGATTCGCCGAGTTGTGCATACGCATCGCCAATGCTACCCAATGCGGTAGAAGACAATACTTTATCTCTCGATTTGAATTTGCTTAAATAGCTGATAGCTTCTTCGTATTCGTCTATGCGCAAACA
>JGI24702J35022_10001240_pt1 | contig 15911 bp, 10 predicted proteins | sample TergutTh196P4_FD_35022 | JGI IMG/M metagenome (IMG submission 35022)
AAGTGGATGTAGACAGGCCCATGGATTATTTTACTAAAGAACGAGTTCATCTTATTTTGGATACTCATCTGAGACCGAGAGTTTCTCACGTCCTTTTGCACGTCGTCCGGCTAAGACTCTGCGACCATTAGCCGTAGCCATACGTTCACGGAATCCATGTTTGTTTTTTCTTTTGCGGTTCGAAGGTTGAAATGTTCTTTTCATCTGTCAATCTATTTATTACTTGTTATTTTATTTCAAAATCGGGCTGCAAAGNTATTCGTTTTTTTTGAAATAACAAACAACTAAGGCTTATATTTTTCCATTTGAGGTAAAAGTTTTTGAATCTCAGCAATTCTTTTGCTGTCGCTAGGGTGTGTGCTCAACACATCAGAGCCTCCGCTATTCCCGGAGAGCGCCTCCATTTTTTGCCAGAATGTCAACGCACTGTTCGGGTTATATCCGGCCATGGTCATAAAAATCAACCCTAAGTGGTCGGCTTCGTATTCATGTTTGCGGGAGTAGGGGAGCATCACACCCAACTGGGCGCCAAGCCCGAAAACCGAATTGCCAACCTGTTGCATCGCCGCTGTCCGCGTACTTAAGGCCATGTCTAAAATAGATGCGCCATANTGCGCCAAAATCTCCTGACTCATNCGCTCNTTNCTGTGTTTCGCTACGGCATGAGCCACTTCATGTCCTANCACGACCCCCAATTCATCGTCAGTCGAAACTAACGGAAGTAAACCTTCCAGGACGACAATCTTTCCTCCCGGCATGCAGAAGGCATTGACAGCGTCGTCTTTTACTAAATTGAACTCCCATTGGAAATTGACGATCTCTTTCTCCATGCCGTTTTGCTTCAGATAGTTTTCAGTAGCTGCGGCGATTTTCTTACCTACTCTTTCAACCATGGCTGATTTGGTACGATCGGTCGATTTCGTCGCAGTATTCATGTATTCTTCATACTGCGTAAGGCTGGCCGTAAGGAGTTCTGCATCGGAAACCAATAAAATTTGTTTTCTTCCCGTCAAAGGGACGCTTCCGCAAGATGTGAGGAGTAGTATAATNAACACTCCGGTAATTTTTTTAATACACTTCATTTCTGTTCACTTTTTAAAATTAACGGCACAAAAGTAGTTCTTTTTTTNGAAAAATAATTCGTTATGAAGTTATTTTTGTGGAGAAATCACAANATNATGCCCATTTATAGCAAAAAATAAGTATTTTTGCAGGCGTCNCCCGTCATCGCGAGGAACGAAGCTTGTCCTCCCGTCATTGCGAGGAACGAAGTTTGTCCCTCGTCATTGCGAGGAACGAAGCTTGTCCTCCCGTCATTGCGAGGAACGAAGCTTGTCCCTCGTCATTGCGAGGAACGAAGCAATCCAGTAGCCTGATTTGCACCTGGATTGCTTCGCAGGCTCGCAATGACGGGAAACAACGTCTCGCAATGACGGGAAACAACGCAGGCTCGCAATGACGGGAAACAACGTCTCGCAATGACGAAGAAGATCGTAATTCCTAATAAAATATTTATATATATGAAAAATTTTTTAGACGAAAACTTCCTGTTAGAAACAAAGACAGCACAGGAGTTGTATCACAATCATGCGGCAAAAATGCCGATAATCGACTATCACTGTCACTTAGTACCTAAGATGGTGGCCGACGATCATCAATTCGGCTCGTTGACAGAAATATGGCTTGGCGGCGACCATTACAAATGGCGCGCCATGCGAACGAACGGGATTGATGAGCATTTCATCACAGGCAATGCTTCCGATTGGGAGAAATTTGAAAAATGGGCGGAAACTGTTCCTTATACCATGCGTAACCCACTCTACCACTGGACGCATCTGGANCTTAAAACCGCTTTCGGCATCACCAAACTGCTAAACCCGAAGACGGCGNNAGAAATCTACGANGAATGTAATGAGAAATTAGCGCTACCCGGATTCTCNGCGCGCAGCCTGATGCGTCGCTACAAAGTGGAAGTAGTCTGCACCACCGACGACCCGGTCGATTCGCTAGCATATCATATAGGTACGCGCGANAGCGGTTTCGAAATAAAGATGCTGCCTACCTGGCGTCCCGATAAGGCGATGGCGGTCGAATCGCCCGAAAACTTCNGCGCTTATATCGAAAAACTGTCGGAAGTGAGCGGCGTAGCTATNNCNTCGTTTGGTGATGTAGTTGAAGCCTTGCGCAAACGGCATCAGTTNTTTGAAGCNCAGGGATGCAAACTGTCCGACCACGGTATCGAAGAATTTTATGCCGAAGACTATACGGAAGCTGAAATAAATTCCATCTTCCATAAAGTGTACGGCGGTACGGCTCTTACGCACGACGAAATACTGAAATTCAAATCGGCCATGTTAATCGTTTTTGGTGAGATGGACGCCGAAACAGGCTGGACACAGCAATTCCATTACGGCGTTATCCGCAACAACAACTCGCGGATGTTCCGTTTGACAGGCCCGGATACCGGCTTCGATTCGATGGGTGAATTCAACACAGCCAGAGCGATGTCGAAATACTTCGACAAACTGAACAGCGCCGGCAAATTGGCCAAAACCATCCTGTATAACGTGAATCCCTGCGCCAACGAAATGATAGCCACCATGATCGGAAATTTCCAGGACGGCACGGTAGCCGGAAAGATGCAGTTCGGCTCAGGTTGGTGGTTTCTCGACCAGAAAGACGGTATGGAAAAGCAAATGAACGCATTATCCGTGCTCGGCCTGTTAAGCCGTTTCGTTGGCATGTTGACCGATTCGCGCAGTTTCCTGTCGTACCCCCGCCACGAGTACTTCCGCCGCACGCTGTGCAACCTGCTCGGCAATGACATCGAAAACGGACAACTTCCCGCCTCAGAACTCGACTTCATCGGCCAAATGGTCGAAAATATATGCTACAACAACGCAAAGCAATTCTTTGATTTTTAAAAAAATCATCCCAATCGCTTGGAAATTAAAAAAATTCATTTAATTTTGCCGTCATATAATAATTTACAATGGCCGACGACAAAAAAATAATTTTTTCGATGGTGGGGGTGAGCAAGATTTACCCCCCTCAAAAACAGGTGCTGAAGAACATCTATCTATCCTTTTTTTACGGTGCTAAAATCGGAATCATCGGACTAAACGGTTCCGGTAAATCTACGCTACTGAAGATTATAGCCGGTTTAGATAAAGATTATCTGGGTGAGGTAGTCTTTTCACCGGGGTATACGGTTGGTTATTTAGACCAGGACCCGCAACTGACGCCCGGAAAAACCGTCAAGGAAATCGTGCAGGAAGGCGTACAATCGACCGTCGATCTGCTAAAGGAATTTGACGAAGTAAACGAAAGTTTCGGCGACCCGGAGGTATTGGACGACCCGGATAAAATGGATGCGTTGATGAATCGCCAGGCCGCCTTGCAGGATAAAATTGACGCTTTGGATGCCTGGAACCTTGACAGTAAGCTCGAAAGGGCGATGGACGCACTGCGCTGTCCACCAGAAGAACAGTTAGTAGATACGCTTTCGGGCGGTGAACGACGTCGCGTGACGCTTTGCCGGCTGTTGTTGCAGCAACCCGATGTGTTACTCTTGGATGAACCTACAAACCATTTGGACGCCGAATCGATCGACTGGCTCGAACAACACCTGCAACATTACGCCGGCACAGTGATCTGCATCACGCACGACCGTTATTTCCTTGACCATGTAGCCGGTTGGATTCTCGAATTAGACCGTGGCGAAGGCATCCCCTGGCGGGGTAATTACTCATCCTGGTTAGACCAGAAAACGCAGCGCATGATGCAGGAAGAAAAGCAGGTAAGCCGACGGCGTAAAACGCTGGAACGCGAGTTGGAATGGATACGAATGGCTCCGAAGGCGCGTCATGCCAAAGGTAAAGCGCGTCTGAACTCCTACGAATCGCTGCTCAACGAAGACCAGAAAGAACGCGAAGCCCAATTGGAAATATTTGTACCTAATGGCCCCCGGTTAGGTAATAAGGTGATAGAAGCGGTGAAGGTAGCTAAGTCATTCGACGAAAATCTGCTTTTCGACAATCTTAATTTCATGCTACCCCCTAACGGTATCGTTGGCGTGATCGGCCCGAATGGGGCGGGGAAAACAACGCTCTTCAAGATGATTATGGGCATGGAAACCATAAACAAAGGCGCATTTGAAGTGGGCGAAACCGTCAGGATCGGTTATGCCGACCAGACACATACGGATATTGACCCCGAAAAAACCGTCTATCAGGTTGTCTCACAAGGGAATGAATTTATCCGCGTAGGAGGCCGGGAGATCAATTCACGTGCATATCTTTCGCGTTTTAACTTTTCCGGAGCCGACCAGGAGAAACTCTGCAAAGTACTGTCAGGCGGCGAAAAAAACCGCCTTCATTTAGCCATAACGCTGAAAGCCGAAGCCAATGTGTTGATGCTCGACGAGCCAACCAACGATATAGATGTGAACACATTACGCGCTTTGGAAGAGGGGTTGGAGAGTTTTGCCGGATGCGCAGTCGTCATCTCTCACGACCGCTGGTTCCTCGACCGAATCTGCACGCACATCCTTTCGTTCGAAGGAAACTCCGAAGTCGTTTATTATGAAGGATCCTATTCCGAATACGAAGAATTTAAGAGAAAACAAAAAGGGTACGCTGAGCCCAAACGTATCAGATACAGGAAGTTACTAGGGAATTAGGAATTAGGGATAAGGGATAAGGGGGTATGTAGATATGGAACTATTTTATTAAGAAAACAATATGTAACAACTATGAAAAAAAATGTATTTTGGATGATAGCTTTTATGCTATGTTTTGTATGCGGCGTTAATGCCCAGACAGAAGAATTGTTTAATGGCAAAGACCTGTCAAACTGGCGGTTTATTGTAGACGGTGATAAAGCTCCCGCGAATGAAGTGTATATGATACGCGACGGTTTTATTCATATACAGGGTACTCCTTTCGGATACATGTATACTGAAAAAAAGTACAAGGATTACACCCTTGAAGTAGAATGGCGATGGATAGGCGAGGCTACCAACAGCGGAATTTTCATGATGATTGCCGAGCCGAAGCAAGGTAATGCGTTCCCTACCGCCATTGAATGTCAGCTAAAAGGAGGTGATGCCGGCGATTTCGTGATGCTCTCGGGGTCGGATTTGGATGAATATGTAGTGCCGGCCAACGGCAGACGACCGGCTTTCCCCGTCATCAAGAAACGTCAGGATTCAAATGAAAAATCTGCGGGCGAATGGAACCAGGCGAAGATAGAAGTGAAAGACGGAAAGATTACAGTCTATATCAACGGCGTCCTTCAGAATCAGGGAACAAACAAAGTGAAAGAAGGCCATATCGGTTTGCAAAGCGAAGGCGGCCCTGTCCAATTCCGTAACGTGAAAGTTAGCTTGTAGTTTTTCAGTCCTTTGAACTGATAAACCCGTGTCCTTGCAGCCATCAGACTGCAGGGACACAGGTATAACTACCTAACATAGATGACCCAGTCGATTGATTTCATTGTTCATGTTTCATTTTTTTATGAGGCGCTTATTGACTTTCAATCCAAATTGCTTGTCCGCCGGATGGTTGTAAAACAGCTTCAATAATCGATTTATTGGAAACTTTTAAGGTTTTGACACCTACTTTTGTTCTGGTTTTCACTTTCGGATCATCTTCATAGATATGGGCGACGTAGGTTTTGCCTTCAGATAGGAAATCGAGGGGAATATTAAGCCGGCGACTGTCGTTGTTGGTCATCGTACCAACAAACCAGTCATTACCACTGCGGCGCGCCGTAGTGATATACTTTCCGATCTCCCCTTGAATTACCTTAGTGTCGTCCCATACTGTCGGTACACGGTCAAAAAATTCCAGTTCGGGTTCATCTTGACTGTCGGACGGTTTATCGTACCAGTACATATATTGCAATGGACTGTAAAAAACGACTGCAATTGCCAACTGATGCGCCGATGTGGTTTTCAACACCCTTGCATTTTCGGGAAGCGTGTTTTTAATCGAACGCCGATGGTAATAACAAATGGTATAATCGGCGGCACCCTGCGTGAAACGCGTAAAGGGCAATGTTACGTTGTTGGTGGCATCCGGGAACTCTTCATTACCATAAATGCCTTCTTGCGTCATCAAATTTGGATAAGTGCGGCTAAAACCTGTTGGACGGTATTCGTCATGAACATCCACCACCAACCGGTATTGGGCACATTTCCTGATAGCATCGTGCATCCAGGTTGTCCAATGTTGCGAGCCTACTTGAACAAAACCAAATTTTATACCGTCAACACCCCAACTTTGGTACAATGGCAATAGTTCGTCCAACTGCTGGTCCAAAGCACGCTGATTCACATACAGGATCACTTTGAGTTTGTTTTTCTTAGCATATGCGATGGCTTCTTTCAGGTCGAGAGCATTTGGGTTAGGATTCCTTCCAGGGTCAAGCGATACCTTGGTTGCATCCGATTCCTTGCTGTATTCTAGCCCATACCATCCTGCATCAAAGTGCAGGTATTGCAGGTTACGCTTCACAGCAAAGTCAACTAAAGCTTTTGCTCCTTCGGTTGAAAGCGTCACCTCACGCATCACCTTGCCGGGTGTAATCCACCACGGATTATTAATTGCGCAAGGTGGATTGAGGTTAAGCAATAAGTCGTTATTTTCTATTAACTGGCCGGGCTTTTCTGCAACCATGATTACCCGCCACGGCGTTTTGTACGGGGCAATATCGTCCACAGCTCCATACATGGTTCCAATGATGGTGTTGGCTTTTTCAGGAGACAAAACAAACTTGGTACGCGCATAATTCACCATTTCGGCTTCGGTAAGTAAAACATACAAACCTTGCGGTAATTCAAGTACTAATGGGCGCTCACATTCATCAGGCCAGTCCTTCAACGGTAATAAATTATACACGGCCTGCGCCCTCCGTGTGAAATACGCCATACTGCCTTCAGGCATGGTGAATTGCGTATATTCCTCTGTGATATGGAGGTATTCACCTCCCGGGAAAAAATACCGGAAGGCAATACCCTCATTATAAGCCCTGACAATTATTTTTAATATCCGGCGCGCATTATTAGATTGTGTCAAGTCTATTTCGCTCTGATTGAAATGGTCACGTACAGTATTCCTCTCTCCATAAATAGGTTTCCATGTCGTATCAACTGAAGTATCCACCGAACCACTCACTGATAAGTTATTTTTCCATTCACCGCTGCCATTAATACCCAGAAGCGACTCCAGCACTATGGGTTTATCAATGTAACTTACCGAATAACATACATTTCCGCTTTTTTCGTACACTTTCATCCGTATTTTACCGTCGGGCGAACTGATCGTTACTTCTCCCGAAAAGACCGGCAATAAGTAGATGCTTAAAAATAATAAACTTAAATAAAACTTTTTCATAATAACTTGTTTATTTGCTTCATCTTTTGTCTACTCGTATCCTGGGTTTTGTCCCAGATCACTTCCTTTATTAACTTCAATATCGGATTGCGGGATAGGAAATAAATTCTTATAAGCAGGGATTTGGTAATTATTTTGAATGACGGCGCCGTTGTATTTATGCAGGTATTCAACTAACTTACCCATACGCATGAGCGTGCTTGTACGATATTCCTCAACAAACAATTCACGCGCCCTTTCATCAAGAATCAAATCTAAATCCACATCGGATGAGGTTACGGGTGTTGCTTTTGCCCTGTTACGTACAACATTGATGTCATCAGCCGCTTTTTGCATATCCCCGTTTCTTATATAAGCTTCTGCTCGAAGTAAATAAGTCTCAGGCATACGCATGATATACCAGTCCTTAAAAACACGACCCTGATCGTGGTTTTGACCACTGGTTGGATCCTGATAGGTTCCGTAATGGACTGTGGTTACAAATTTTTTAAAGGAAGGCTGCAGAAATCTGATATAACCTGCTGGTGTGCCCATCGTTTCAGGCGTAATACGCTGGCCATAAAATTCGCCATCCGGATTTGTCCAGTAAAATTCACGCTGAGCATTAAATTCCGAATTACGGATATCCCTATCCCAATCTCCCTTATATTGCCAAATCAATTCCCCGCAATAATCAGAGGTGAGGTTACCGCCGGCAGGCCTTCCGCTTAATGTATCTTTCAGCCAGTTGGTTGCGCCGTTTCTATCAGCAGTACTCCACCAGCCAAAATAATAGTGTCGTTCAAGACCAAAATTACCGCCCCATTCGGTTACATTTCCTCCACCAAGAATACTAACATCCATTTGAAAATTCCAAATACACTCGTGATTACCTTGGTTCCAATTCATATTGCCTTCCTGGAAAAGGTCCCAATACACATCACCCCATGGCCTTTGTGGTCCTTGGTAGGAGTATCCATTAAAAGTAAAATCGGTACGAACGCCAAAACGTTCTGTCATCAGATAAAAATTGGGATCGTTAATAACTGCCGATGCGGCTTCAATAGCCCCCTGGTAATCGCCCAGACAGATATTTATTTCGCTTAATAGGTTGTAAGCGGCTGCGCGTGGCGCCCTTCCTGCCGGTTGCTGCTCAACTGTCTTCATATATTTGATTGCTTCCGTAAGATCGTTTTTACATTGTTGATATACTTCAACCCGTGGTGAACGCACATAATCGAATTTAGGCGCATTGGTTTCGTTCAGCACCAAAGGAACATCACCCCACATATTAGCAAGGAGACGATAGGAAAAAGCCCGCAAAAACTTTGCTTCTGCTACAATCTCTAACTTATCATTTTCCGACCAATTAATGTTACTGTCTTCTGCACGGTCAATGATGACATTGGCTTTAAAAATCCAGTTGTAATAATACCGCCAATGATCCCTGACATATGAATTGTCTTTATTGAGGGTATTCCAAAACCAGGTTTCGTTGTAACGGACATTACCATCGGCGTCGTTATCCGCTCTGTTAGCCGTTAAGTCGATATCTAAACCAAACATAACATAATTAGTTCCGGCGTCAGCCGGCATGTACATATTGGTACGGATGACTCTGTAAATATCTGCGAGTGCTGATTCAAATCCGGCTTTATCGACAAAAGAATTTTCAGGGCTCAGAAAAGACTTGGGTACTTCTTTTAATTCTGTATCAACAATACATGAACTAAAAATGGAGACCGCAAATACATAAATGAAATATTTATTCATCAAAGTTTTCATAAGATTAATAATTTAAAATTTAAAAGATAAAGAAAGATTAATGGTTCGAATAGAAGGAACCGCCCCATCCGTCGTTCCTTGATTTGTTTCAGGGTCTAATCCTATCCAGTGGGGTGCAAAAGTGTATAGGTTATCGGCGCTTACGCCAAGTGTTAGATCATTGACTTTCCATGACTTCATCCATTGTCCAACATCATAATTCAAAGATATTTTTTGCAACTTGATAAAACTCCTGTCAATAGTTTTATAGGCGCTAACCGCACCGGTTCTGCCATAGTCGGGCCGTTGGAAAAAAGCGCCTGTATTCCTTGGCGTCCAATAATCGTATACAGGATGGTTGATGTCTGATCTTGCCGCATAATTATTGTTTGGGTAATTATTATTCGACAAGTACCATCCGTTTCCACCCCAGATTGAATAAAGATAAACCATTAGTGATAAACCTTTGTAATGAAAACTGTTGGTCAAACTCCATCTGAAGTTTTCCTTTTGATAACCAAGAATCTGTCTATCCTGATCGGAAGTAATTTGACCATCATTGTTCAGATCCTCCAATATATATTCGCCAGGGCGCCATCCCTGCATGATATTGGCATCTCCCTGTTGGTACATCCCTAATACTTTGTAATTATAGATAGCGCTCAGGGATTTGCCGATGAAATAATTGGATGAAATCAAATCGACTTCTTTCCCATCAGGGCCTTTTTCACCGGTAATGCTAACCACTTTGTTGCGGTTCAGAGAAAAGGCGAAATTGGAATACCATTTAAAATCGCTACGGTCAACATTGAGCGTATTCAACATGATTTCAATCCCGCGATTTTGTATTTCTCCCACATTGGCAGTAATACTGCTCATCCCTGACATCCTTGGAAGATCCATGGAAAACAATAAGTCATTTGTCTTTGTCCGGTATAGCTCGACAGTTCCGTTGATTCTCCCACTCAACAAACCGAATTCAATGCCAAGGTTCAACCCTGTAGTAGATTCCCACCCCAGATCATCTGTTGCCAATGTCGATATATACTGTGTAATAACACTTGTATTGTCATATAAAAATCTATCATTAGCGATTCTTGCCAAAGTCTGGTATAAACCGATGGATTGGTTACCATTACTCCCATAAGTAGCTCGTACAGCTAAATTGTCTATAAACGAAATTTCTTTCATAAATTGTTCACGTGAAATATTCCAATTTACTCCCACAGATGGGAAAGTTCCATACTTTTTGTTTTTACTGAAGGCCGAATATCCATCGCGACGAATGGTTCCCGTAAGAGAATACTTATTATTATAGGTATAGTTGGCGCGCGCCATTAAACCGATTGATTCAGATTCAGAGCCATCAGTTTCAACGGTTTGTGTTTTCCCGCTTTGTAAACGGTAGGTTCCCAAAATCGAATTGTCAAAATCCTGTGCATTTGCCCTTACTCTTTCATAGGTATATTTTTCCTGCGAGAACAACAGGGTAACATCTACAAAATGCTTCTCTACAAAAATCCGGTTGAATTTTAACATATTATCCCATAACAGGTTATGATAATTTCTGGCTTCACGTGACCCTCTACCATTGATTGCTGCCCCATTGGTGGTATTTTTATCCCAAAATTGATTATCGTTTTCCCAACGAACGGTATTGGATAAAGTAGAGGTATAAGATAATCCCTCTACCCATGGCGCTTTCACAGTTGCTGTAACAATGCCGTTTAGATTGTTACGCTTTTTTACATCGTCCGTAGCCATTTGCCAGAAAGGACTTACGAAAGATGTAGTAGTCTGCGGAGCATACATGTAAGTACCATCGGGATTAAAAAGTGTAGCCCATGGACTGAAGTGACTTTTTGTATTGGGCGGGGTAGTGCCGGAATTGTCCCGAAAACTGTAAAAACTTTTAATGCCAATGTTTAGCCAGTTCGTGATGTCACTGTCGACATTTAGCCTTGCCGATAAATACTTGTACTGGTCATTAAGTTCAACACCTTCCTGGTCAATCACAGTGGTAGCAATATAATACCTTGTTTTATCCAACCGGTTTGCCACACTGAAATTAATATTGCGGTTGTACCCTGATTTGCTGCATATACCATAAGGATCAAGAATTGTTGGACGATGGTCGGGAGTGGCAAGATAATTTTTCCTTTCCTCGTCCTGCAAATAGAATTCTATTCTTGAGGGGTCGGCTTCGTTATCATTGGCTTCTCGAATATCTAACAGGCGTTGAAGATAGGCGTCGCCTTCATACACTTTCAACTGTTTCAATTGATTACTGAAACCATAATTTATGTCAAGACTAAATACCGGTTTCCCGTTGGAGCCCTGACCGCGTTTTGTTTCTATAAGAATAACTCCGTTTGCTGAGCGAGAACCATATACGGCTGCAGCGCTTGCATCTTTTAATACAGTCAGGCTTTCTACGTCATATGTGGAAATATCTGCTAATGAACCTGCAAATATCACTCCATCTACAACGATCAAAGGAGTGTTGCTGGCTGTAGGAGAATTTTGTCCCCGTATCACTAAATCTCCAACCGCTCCAGTCCTGTTGGTGCCGCCGATGTTCAATCCTGCCACAGACCCTTTGACCCTATCCATAATATTATTGGATGGAACTTTTTCGTAAACATCTAAATTTGCACGGGCTACAGCCCCGGTTACAGCTTCTTTTTTGATAGTACCGTAGCCGATTACAACTACTTCATCAATCAGGTGTGAGTCCTCGATGAGGGTAACATCAATCGTGCGTAGATTTCCCACCGTTATTTCTTGAGAAACAAATCCGATATACGAAAACAAAAGTGTAACATTAGCGTCAGGAACTTGAATGGAGTAAGCGCCATTGGCATCCGTCATACTTCCCCGCGTCGAACCTTTGATCACCACATTTGCACCGGGGAGAGGTTCTCCCATGTTATCTTTCACAATACCGGTGACGGTGATTTGTTGAAACATTTTTTCGGATGTTTCAATACTTTCAGTTGCAAGGATTTGCATATTATCCTTCATGAGAATTATTACTACTAATAATCTCACGATCATAAAAAAATCATTTTGTTTTTTATTCCTTTTTTCGTTTTTTTTAAGAAAAGGTAAATTGTTAATAAGATTCATGATAAATTTAATATTAAATGAAACAATCTAAATTCTCCCATCCCTTTCAATAGATGATGAGAACTTATTGGTTAATTAAGTGTGCAGAATACACTTTTGTATTCCGGCTTTGTGTGTTTTTTCTTTTATTTATCCATAAGCAGATGTAATTAAAATGTTTTACAATAGTACCTTTTCCGTTATAATTAAAAAGCGTGAAACTCAACTGTTTCCCGCTGTAAGTGGTATTTGGCGTAACCTTATAATCAAGAAATCAAGTCAAGTTCACGCTGAAACGTGAACATTCAACTTTTCCTTTGATTACTGTTGTCTAATCGCCAAATTTTCTTACAGCAAAGAATGAAGCTCAATACTTTTCTAATATATCTGTGCTTATTACTAAGCTATTTTTTTATCATAGGCAAATATTATTTTAAATTTTTCCAACTTCAAACGTTTAAAATACAAGGGGACTTCATAAAACTCATATTTTTTTTCAACAGGTTGAAGTCCTTTAACCGGTTAAAAAATCTTCTTTTTCAAACTGGATGCAAAGGTAAAGAATATTTTTATAATTAAACAAGTTTTCATAAAAAATTTTTCTTTTTATTTTTTAATAGTCTATCTATCAGAAAAATATATTCTACTTTCCACGAGAAAAATTGTGAAGTAGCAATCAATCATAAATATAATAGACGGCAAAATTTTTCACGTCGGGCTTGCCGGCTGATTCTTCAATTTTTAGTCGTATCTTGTCGGTTTGGACTGTTGGAAATTGTTGAATCCGCTTGTGACCTACCGAAATACCTTCGCATACTTGTTGCCATTTCTTGTCAACAAACGCTTCCACGCTATACTTACGGATGCGTTCGCCCAAGGCGATATTTTCCTGGATAATGATATGATTGACTGATACAGGCTTTTTGCCGGTTTTTATTTCAATGGTTTGGCCTTTTCCCGAAGTTTCAGCTATGGATTTCCCGAACCGTTGTTTGATCTCATTTCCTACGGCTGCCAATATCTCACAATCTTCGGCAGGCACAACACCGGTTGTGTCAATGACAATCCCCAGTAACATATTGGAATTATGGCCGACACTGGTGTAATAACGGTCCATGATCTGGTCTTTTGTTAACAACCTTTGGTTTGTCGCTCTCCAGAACCATCCTCCCTGCCAGCCGGTACGCATGGGAAAGTCGGCTTCGCCCGGACTCCATATTTTCCCGTCGGGATTACCATGTAAGTCCGGTATTTTGATAGTACCGGCTGAGGTAGTCCCTGCATCGGTGGCGCTCCAATGTGGATAAGGTGTGCGTCCGTTCTCATTACCAATCCAGCGGAGTAAATGCTTGTTAGCTATCGGCCCCTGAAAAACAACTGCTTTGGGTTGCAGTTTTTCCAATAAGGGCGCTATATCCGGTCCTCCTTCTTCCGGGGACATGATTCCGCCATCAAACCATATTTCAAATACTTCGCCATAGTTACTCCACAATTCCGTCAATTGCCGGATGGCAATGGCATTGTAACGTTTTTGTTCTTCCGGGTCACCCGAGACAACTTTGCCCGGGTCGTCAACTTGCAAGTAGCCATTTGTCGACACACTGCAATAAAGACCGGGTTTGATACCATATTTTTTGCAGGATGCAAAAAAATCCCCTACAATATCACCTTTCCCGTCTTTCCACAGAGAACTCCCGATATGGTAATCGTGTGCTTTCGTAGGCCATAAACTAAATCCTGAACAATGCTTGGCAACGAGTACGGCATACTTGGCGCCCAAGCTTTGGGCCGCTTCCAACCATTGGTCTGTATTCAGGTTGACAGGGTTGAAAACCGATACCGGCGGGTGTGTTCCCCACCTCCGAAAATTATAGTCAGGTCTGAAATTGACTACATCAAAGTGGATGATAACACCAATTTCTGCTTCCGCCCATTCAATATGAGAAGGTGTTGGCAGTACGTCAGGCGCCGGCAACAATGTGAACGTTCCGGTTTGTTGTTTACATGATCCTGCGATTAATATGCAGATCAATAATAATTGAATAACTGAATAACTGATTTTTTTCATAAACGCTTGGGTGTAATTAGAATAACATGTTTGTTTCATACCCCCGGTTCAAGGTAAACGCCTACTTCCGATAATGCAGGACAGACAGGGCCCGATGTGGTGATGCGGATTTTCGATGTTTCAACCGGTTGGCCCCGAAGTAACCGACACGCTCCGATGGAGGTTGCTTGGTCGAATGGCTGCCATTCTTTTCCGTTGAATGTCTCAACTGTAATATTGTCAATACGCTGTCCTAAGGGTAAATATTCGCGTAAGGAGATGATATTGAAAAGGGTGGGCTTACGAAATTCGATGATTATTTCACCGTTGGTTGTATTATCATTGACGCTCCAGTATGTATTCGGGTTCTTGTCCAACAGATTGGATGGCGAAAAAGTTTTGGAGTTGCCTCTTGTCCCGTTGACTTTTACTTTGGCGTCACCCGCGAGGTTTGTTGAAAATGTTTCTTTTAGTAACCGTCCCAATCCTTGCAGGGATGCCACATCGTTAGGGTGGAACAACCCGCTTTTGTCGGGCGCCAGACCGATATCTAATGCGCACCCCCGTCCTACCGACATGAAATATAAGTCAAAAAGGGTCTTAGGCGACTTCACTAAATCGTCTTGTGCGGCATGGTAAAACCAGCCAGGGCGGATCGGTACATCACATTCGGCAGGCATCCAGTACTTTCCGTTACGGTGACCATTGACGCCTTGCTCGTATTTTGTAAATCCGCAACTGGGTTTACCACCGTCCGGGGCTTCGGGGGTATAGGTCGCCCAGCACGGATCGCCGGCGAGGCCTTTCTCATTGCCTACCCAGCGAACATCCAAGCCTACATCGCTGAAAATGGCTGAATGAGGTTGCCATTGGCGAACCATTGCCCAGGTATTATCCCAGTCATAATAGGTGGAACGGTCAATCTGCCGTATTTCCCGAGCGCCGCCGTAATATCCCCGTCCCCCGTTGGCGCCATCGAACCACGACAGGAAAGTATCGCCATAACGGGTATGCAGTTCACGCAATTGTTGCCTGTAGCGCTCAAGATAGACAGGCGTCCCATAGTCGGCGTCATTACAGTCCCAAGGTGAAAGATATACGCCGAATTTCAGTCCCGCTTCGCGAGCGGCATCCGAAAAGTCACGCAACATGTCGCCCTTCCCGTCACGCCAGGGCGAACTTTTTACGGAATAATCGGTTGTAGCTGTCGGCCACAGGCAAAATCCGCCATGATGCTTGGCCACAATCAGTACGCCTTTCATCCCGGCTTCTTTCATTACGCCGACTATTTGTCGCGCATCGAATTTCTCAGGATTGAACAGGGAGGCCGGTTCGTCGCCATAACCCCATTCCTGATCGGTATAGGTAATGGTTGATATACATATCATACCATAAAAATCCACATCGTGCCACTGCAACTGCCCTTCGCTCGGCGTTGGGCCATAAGGTGCAGGCGGCTCGGACGACCGGCTGCACGATACGAGGATGCTTGTTAAAAAAATGATTAATAAGCGATTCATAAGATAAAGTTACTGAACATAATAGGCGGCAAACTTTTTTACGATTGGTTTGCCTGTTGATTCTTCAATTTTTAGCCGAAGCCTGTCGGTTTGTAC
>JGI24702J35022_10001241_pt1 | contig 15893 bp, 17 predicted proteins | sample TergutTh196P4_FD_35022 | JGI IMG/M metagenome (IMG submission 35022)
GCCCTGGGGCCCTCCAGGACCATCCCGTAGCACGTCTCCTTCGCCGTCACCCCCATGCCCATGGCATGCATCTCCCTGACCAGCTGGTCGGGGGTCACCGTCGAGCTGGGCGATATCATGACCACCCTGGTCTCCCTCTCCTCGCTCATCGCCTCTCCTCCATCACGTACACCGTCTCCTCCTCCTCCAGCTCGGCCAGCCTGCCGAGGTCGTCGAGGAACCTGCCCACGAGGTTCGTCCCGTAGGGCTCCTCCCCCGTCGGGCCGTACTCCTTGCTGTCCCCGAGCCTGATCCCGATCAGGCCGTGGTGCGGCCTCGACTGGTTCGTTATCCCGATGTCCCCTTTCTTGCACTTCTTGAACGGCTCCTGCGGGAAGAGGCTCTTCGACCTCTCCTCGTCGCCGTAGAAGGTCACCATCGGCATCCCGGGGAACGCGAACTGCGTCCTGAGGACGCCGACCGGCTTGTGGCTGAGGCCGGTGACCTTCCTGAAGTAGTAGGCGTCGCTCTGGCGGGACTCGTCGAGCTGTATCCTGAACACCCTCTCCCTCGGGACCCCGAACGTCTCCACGGCGCCTGACGACATCGCCGTCAGCGTCGCCTCGGGGGACTGGCCGACGATCACCGCGTCGTCCGAGGCGTCCCCCGTCCTGCTCTGAGCTATGCCGAGGCCCGATAGGAACCTCCCGCCCTCCGACTGCGTCATGCCCACCGAGAGGGCCCGCGCCGGCTCGGTGACCACGGTGACCCTGTCCCCGGCGGCGGCCTTGGATATTATGCCCATCCCCCTCTCCACCGCCCCGGCGGCGTTGTGCGCCGGGCTGGACTGCCTCCTCTCCTTGTAGAACAGTATGTTGCCCGTGCCCTGCCCCGTGTTCCTCACGGCCACGGCCCCCCTGCCCCTGACGGAATGGGCCTCGTCCGGGATCTCGACGTCGAGGTCGTCGCCGCAGCCCGCCACCGTCCCGGACGACTGCGTGACGTTGACGTACCCCTTCGAGGCTATGGCCAGTATGTGCTCCGCCGACGCAGGGGACCCCGCATCGAGCCTAATCAGGACGTTCGTGTCTATGGAGCAGCCTTCCTCCAGCCGGTATCCCAGGTCCTTGGTAGCCACCATGTTCTCGGCGCTGGCCTCGGAGACGATCGGCCTGATCCCCGTCAGCCCCTCCCCCTCGGCAAGCGCCTCCAGCACGTGCCTCCCCAGGGTTATCCTCCCTATGTTGCCCACGCCGGCGCCGTATGACCTGGCGTGCCCCTTCTTCGCGATCATCATGTACGTGGTGTGGTTGTCGGAGCCGCCCAGCGTGAAGAAGCAGTCATACTTCCTGTACTGCCTCTCCGCCCTGTCGGTCGGGATGTCGGTGGGGAACGAGCCGAAGGCCACTATCTCCCTGGTGGACCACCTCGCGGTCGCGCCCTCTATCCTCTGTATGGACGACTTCCACAGCCTCGCGCCGTCGGTGTCGTCGAGGCGGAGCACCATCGGCCCCCTCGGCGTCATCAGCTCGAAGTCGTCGGTCTCCCCGACCAGCCTCTCGGTGGACAGGAGGACCGACGCCAGGGAGCCGGGGTGGAAAGCCTCTCCCTTCACGGCGTCCCCGAGAGTCGCGCCCTCCCTGAGCTCCTTCGCCTTGCCGTTCACGGTGACCCTCAAAGCCCATCACCCCTCGGCGGCAGGGCCCTCTGCACCTTGGACACTATCTCGTCCAGCTTGTCCTGGGGGGCGGTCACCCCCCTGATGACCCCTGTCACTATCTCTATTATCTCCCCCCGCGTCTTTATGTCCTCGTCGGGGGGCATGACCCTCCTCGTCCTCACGCCGATGGCCGCGAAGTCCTCGTAGTCCACCGGCGCCTGCGCGACCACCACCGCCGGTATGTCGACGTTCCTCAGGATGAGCCGCGCCTTGTAGATTATGTGCTGCCTCACGTTGCCCAGGTGTATTATCGCCAGCCTGTACTGCTGTATCCTCTCCGCCTCGATGGGGTCGAGGCCGAAGTACGACGTGGTGGTCATGTCCGGCGCGTCGGCCGGCACACCCGACCCGGCGTTCACGACGAGGACGCTGGTGTCGATGCCCTCCTCCCTCAGGGCGTAGGTTATCTCGCAGACCGGCTTCGTTATGTGCCTCCTCCCGGGGCCCATCGCCACCACGACGACGTCCATCCCGCTCTCGGATATGGTCGCCCTCTGCGCCAGGCCCCCGCCGACTCCCAGGCCCATGGACTCCCTGCACTCAACGAAGCTCAGGTGCCTGCCGATCTGTTTCTTCATGTGCCACCTCACTGCTGCCTGTCGAACTCGCCGATTATCCTGTCAGGCGGCCCGATGTCGACCACCTTGCCGTTCTTGATGAACGCGGCGCGGTCGCAGCAGTTCGTTATGAAGTCCATGTCGTGGCTAACCACGACGAACGTCTCGTCCAGCGTGTCCCTCGCCTTGAGCACGGACTTCGCGATTATCACCTTGGTGATCGGGTCCATCGTGCCGGTCGGCTCGTCCAGGATTATTATCTTCGGCTCTTTGATGAGCACCTGGGCGAACGCGATCCTCTGGCACTCGCCCACGCTGAGCGAGTCCGGGTAGGCGTAGAGCACCTTCTCCACGTCCTTCCTCGGGAAGCCCACGCTCAGCAGCACCTGCACCGCCTTCATCTTGGCTAGCTCGGCGGGCATCTTCATGCCTATCGACGTGGACAGGTTCTGCAGGACCGTGTCGAAGGGGTACAGGGTGTACTCCTGGTGAAGGAACCCTATGTAAGGGGTGGCCCTGCCCTTCCCGGCGAGGCCCGCCTCGGACATGTCCACCCAGTCGTCCCCTATCCTGACCCTCACCTTGCCCGAAGTCGCGGGGGTCATCCCCGCGATCATCCTCGAGGTGGTGGTCTTGCCCGCCCCGGATAGGCCCACGAGGGCGAATATCTCCTTCTCCTTGATCTCGAGGCTTATGCCGTCGACCGCCTTGACCACCCCCCTCGACACCGAGAAGTAATGCTTGACAGCGTTCTCGAGGGATATGAGCGGCTCGCCGGCCTCCTTCCCGGCGGACTTCTCGAAACGGTACTCCGCCATGAACCTGTCCGTCACCTCCCTCGGGTCGCCCTCCGCCACTAGGCTGCCCGCGTCCAGCCACAGGGCGTGGTCGGACATCGCGGCGACCGCCTCCGGCCAGTGCGAGGCGAGGACCATGCAGATGTTGTGCTCCCTCACGTACTCCACGAGCCTCTCGTGGATCAGCGCCGACGTGTAGGGGTCCAGCGTCCCCGTCGGCTCGTCAGCCAGGAAGAACAGCGGCTCCTTCGCCAGCTGCCTGGCCATGACGATCCTCTGCTTCTCCCCCCCGGACAGGTCCCTGGCTATGTGCGTAGCACGGTGGGTCATGTTGACGAACTCCAGCAGCTCGACCGCCTTGTCCACCCGCCGGGGGTCGTTGGGGTCCAGCGCCTCCAGGATGTTCTCCACCACGGACCTGTCGCCGAACAGCGCGAACGTCCTCTGGATCATTATCGCGATGTGGCCCTTGAGCCCGTCCCTCACCGGGTCGTGCTCTTTGAGGCCCCAGAGGTCTATGCTCTCCGTCACGGCCGCCGCGCCGCACTTGGCGCAGGCCGCGCCCGGCACGGGAAGGCCCATGCCGCCGCACTTGGGGCAGCGGTTGACGTGGTACAGTATCCGCCCAGAGTCCGGGCCGTACCCCTCGCTGCCGCGTATCATGTGGATGAGGACGCTCTTCCCGGCGGCGCTCTTCCCTATGAGCCCCAGCACCTTCCCCGACGAGACCCTCGCGCTCACGTTGTTGAGGACGGTCCTCCCGTTGAAGGTCTTGGTCACGTTCTCGATGGTCAAAAGTTCGACCGGCTCTTCCATGGACCGACAAAGGCTACAAAAGATATAAAGGGTGGTGAGGGGCGGGAGGGCCTGTGATGACTCACCAGTTCATGAAGGGCGTTGCGCTTTCAGCCACAAGCGGGATGCGTGTCGCTGACCCATGGGTCAATACGGGGTTGGAGACATACGGGAGCCGGGACCGCCGTGTCAGGATGTTTTGTTTTTGCTCCATCCGATCACATCGATCGTCTTTAGGGGGGACGCATTGTCCTCGTCTGCGCCCTCTAAGATGCATTCGCCTTTGTCGGTGAACCCGACGGTGAAGACGTTCAAGTCCATCTTCTGATGCTCGTTGAGCTCGTACCCGTCGCAATAGAAGGGCAACGGCAGCGTCATCGGGTCGGAGAAGTCGTAGAACTCGTTCGTCCAGTCGCATGCCCAATAGCACCCTTCGGCCGCCAACAGGTTGTTGGCCTCGCAATAGAGCACGCCCGTCCAGATGAACGTCTCCCCGCCCTCGTCGAAACTGTGCTTCGGGACGTAATGGGCGATGTCCCCGCCCTCGATCTCCATCACAGAGTACCCGTACAGGCCTGTTTTGAAGATTATGTACCCTTTGCCGTTCTTATGGCGGATCAGCTCGACCAGCGGAACGTCGTCCGTGGTCCTGTAGTCCAAGAGGACTGTGCCGTCGGCACGGGACACGGTCACTCTTTTTGCAGAAAAATAGACTGACCTGCCGTCGGCACGGACCTCCATTTTGCCGAAGGAGAGGTGGCGCACCTCGTACTCTTTATCGTCATCCAGATAGAACACCTCATCTTCTAGGGGCTCGAGGTCGAAGAGCCAATTGGACCTTTCCCTTCGGAGCCTGTATTCATCCGTGTATGCCACGTTCTCCATGTTCCTTTCGCTCATTCCCATCGTTCCAGCCGTCATATGATGCGGGGCGGGTTTAAGCCTTATGCTCGCCTCGGGCCCCTTGCGGCATGCCTCCAGCCCGCATATCGCCACAGCGGCAGGAGGGAGTCGTTACCTTTTTTTAGGTTGGATGCGGTATGCGACCGCAATGGCATACAGGAACGCTTCCAGGCTGGGGGGGCCGATACCGAAGTTCGGGGACTACCATGTGTGGAAGGCCCTATACTGCATAAGCCAGGATTCCCCCCTCGGCAGGAAGAGCCTGGCATCGTCCCTGGATATAGGGGAGGGGAGCACGAGGACCATCCTGAGCATGCTGCACGAGGACGGGCTGGTCACCATCAACAAGAACGGCGTCTCCCTCACGAAAGCGGGCATGGACGCCTGGAAGGCCGTCAGGATGGACGTCGGGGGCGTCAGCCTGCCCGACCTTACCATCGGCAAGAACGACTGCGCCGTCAGGGTCCCGGGCGCGGCCGTCAACGTCAAGTTCGGGTGCGAGGAGAGGGACACGGCGATCAAGCAGGGGGCCACAGGGGCGACGACTCTAGTCTGCTCCAACGGGGTGCTGATATTCCCGGGCTCGTACTATCCGGTGGACAAGTCCGTGGAGTCCGCCATCAGGGGCTGCTTCGACATCAGCGACGGGGACGTGGTGATCATCGGGACGGCCGCCACAAGGTCGGCGGCGGAGCTGGGCGCAGTGACCGCCGGGCTTGAGCTCATAGGGGGGCTGCAGATAAGGCGCGAGCTCGACGACGTCCTCACGCAGAGGAGCACGGGGAGCGAGCTTCTGTCCCTCGCCTTCGCTGTGCACGACCTTGTGGGGGGGCTCCCAGTCTGTGCCAAGAGCAGGGACAACCTGGGCATAAGGATAGAGAACGGGCAGGTCATCGACAACGCCTACACTGGCGCGGTCCTTGAGGAAGTAATTAATGCTGGCACCACTATAAGGAAAGTAGCCATATCCGGGCCTTACAAAGGAATCCGGGTGATAGTGACGCCGATAGAGCTCGACAACAGGGTCATAGCGGCGATCGGCGTCGTGGACATCAGGAGCATGGCCGGGACAAACAACTTGATAAGGTTAAGGAGTGACGAAGAATGAGCGACGAGTGCAAGGTGACTGTAGATGCGGGAGTATGTAAGATGATAACCGTCATCACAGCGAAATCGAACCCCGACACAGGGATGATAGACATCGACATCCAGAGCGATTGCCCCAACGTGCTGAAGATGTCCTGGTCGGTGAAGCCGATCTGCCCCTACACGGAGGTGGAGGCGGCGATGAACGAGACCGAGATCTACAAATACGCGAGCGATGCGTTGCCACACGCCGCATGCCCGGTCCCCTGCGGGGTGATCAAGGCCATCGAAGTGGCCGGCGACCTCGGGCTCAAGAGGGACGTCACGATAAAAGTGGAGTGAGGGCGTTCTGAAACAGCGATGGGCGGCGACCGCCCATCGCTAACTGTTTTATAATCACTTCCCATTTTATTATCGATGACAGACGGAACAGGCTGCAAGCCTTTGGAGATAATAAAAGGCATGAGGGGCGTGGTGAACGCCTTCCTCCTTGACAGGGACATCCTCGGCCGGATGAGGGAAGAGGAAGAGAAGGTCAAGGCCATGGGCAACATATCCGTGCACAACGAGGGGTTCGGCGAGGCTCTCAAAAGGGAGAACGTTATCGCAATAATAAAGGATCCCCGATTCAGGCCCCCGCCTGAGCCCACCGTGGTCCTGGTGTCCGACAAGGGGGAGCTCATGGGGCTGGAGGTGTTCCCCTTCACGGCCAAGGAGTACCTGGAGAGGGAGGACGTGGTTTGGCTCTCGGACGCGTTCGTCCTTTTCCCGAACGTCAAGGGGATGGGCGGGGAGAAGTTCATAATGCCCCCGGTGTCGTTCCCCGAGCTGAACGAGGGGAACGGGTGCAGGGACGTCGTCTCATGCAGCCCTGCGCCGACCTGCGACCTGATGATGAGGACGTACTACGAGCTCCAGGACGACCCCAGGCTGGCGAGCGTGCTCGTGGGGTACAACAACGCCTGATGCCAACGGCGGATCCCGCCTCACCTGTGCCAAAGGCCCCTCATCGCTGGTACAGGCCGATGAGGTACGGGATCTCGATGGCCGACTCGTAAGCGATCTCGGCCTCCTCCTCAGAGATCCTAACCGCCTTTACTCCAGGATACCGCACGTCCACGGCGTAGGCTCCCAACTCACTCGCTATCTCAATTGCCCGCTGGATCTCAGGGGAGTCAGGGAAAGCCTCCAGCAACAATACAAGATCATGGGTCTTGGAGGGAGGAATCCCCATATCTGCAAGCTTGGCCTTGATCATCTTCTCAGCATACTGCTGTGCGTGAAAACAAAGGGAATCTTTCGGATATTCCTCGTATGAACGCAGGATATCCATAGTCATGAGATCACTCTTCGCCTTGTCTACATAGCTGGAAGCCTCATGCCTCATACGCCACAACCCCCGTCTTAGAAATCACGCTTGCAAAGGACGACACATCGTCTTTGAGTTCCTCATACTCGTCTGGGGTCAGGACGAACAGGTCCATGGCGATCGGGATGCCCCTCATAGCCGCTCGGATGGGTCCTGACCTTCTGTAATATGATAGTTCCGTGTCCATTATGACAAGCATGTCCACGTCACTGCCGTCCACAGCAGAGCCGTTCGCGACCGACCCGAAGATTATGATTTTTTTGGGAGAGAACATGCTCACTATCCTTTCAACCATCTTGTCCAGAAGGACGTAATCGAACATCTCGCACCCAAAGGACATAATCCCCAGGAAGGGTAATAAACTCTTCTATCAGGCGAGATTACTTTGAACATATAATTTTCCATGCAGAAGAAGAAAAAGAGACTCGAAAAAGAGGACGTCTGTACCCGTTATGTGATATATGGTGCATGAACGCTCCGCGACCAGCTTTTCGTAGGGCACCCCTGACACCCAATGTGGTTAAATCCCATGACGGCAATCCCGCCGCACCCATGATACTGAACAGATGCCCCAAATACTCCCCTGGAACAGGGATAAGGACTATACCTCCCGAGAAGACCCTGGAGAGGGTCCTCCCCATACTCCCGCAGGTGGGGATATGCGACCCGGAGGACATCACGCCCCTCGACAACATCGGGATCCCCGTGTTCGCGGTGGACAGGCCAGGGGCCTCCCCGGGTGCTGTCAAGAACTATAACGGGAAGGGCGCGACCCCGGAGCAGGCGAAGGCCTCCGCCGCTATGGAGGCGATGGAGAGGTACAGCGCGGAGCGGAGGGACACGGACGAGGTCGTCCATGGGACGCTCGAGCAGGCAATGGGGGTCGGTCTCACGGTGGATCCGAAGGACCTCATACTCCCCAACAGGACGCTCGACATCTACCAAACGGCGGAGATAGCCTGGGTCAAAGGGTACGAGATGTTCAGGGGGTCGCCCATATGGGTCCCCGCCTGCGGCGTCTTCCACCCCTATTTCCCAGACGGCGACCTGCCGCTGTTCAGGTACCACACGAATGGCATCGCCGCCGGCAACACGATCGAGGAGGCGATCCTGCATGCGCTGTTCGAGCTGATCGAGAGGGATGCCTGGTCCATGGCGGAGGAACGCGGGAGGGCGGCCGCCGACGTCGTCGTGGACGAGGGCTCCCTCTCTGGGAGGCTCATGAGGAAGATGGAGGACCAAGGCATCAAGATTCACCTCAAGGATCTCACCCACGACATCGGGATCCCCACCATCGGAGCGGCCGCCGACGACACCGTTGCGAAAGACCCAGAGCTACTCACCATCGGCGTGGGGACCCACCTGTCCCCAGAGATAGCCTGCGTGAGGGCAATCACCGAGGTCGCCCAGAGCAGGACCACCCACAAGCACGGCGTCAAGGGCAACGCCAGGCTGCTTAAGATAGCTAACGATATGGGATACGAGAAGGTAAAGAGGGTGAACACCGTCTGGTACTCGGAGTTAAAAGAGAAGACCCGCCTGGAGGATATGGCTGACCTCTCGACGCCTTATGTGCTGGACGACATCGAGGTCGTACTCGACAGGCTGGTGAGAACAGGTTTCGACATGGTGATCGTCTCCGACCTCACCAGGCCGGAGACGGGCGTGCCTGTGGTGAGGATGACCGTCCCAGGCCTCGAAGTGTCGACTATGGATCCCGAGAGGGAGGGCGCGAGGCTCCGCGGCATGTGGCCGTCGTGAGGCGGTATCCCGAATACAATGGCGTACGATCAGCGGAGCCTTCACGGCATGACGTACCCCCCGTCACCTGAATCGCACAGGGGCCGTGTTTCGCGAGTACAGGTCATCGACCCCTTATGAAAAAGACGCACAGAATATACGAGGCATGGGGCGTGTGGGCGGCAGGGATGATTCAAGTATGGCATCTGGACATCGCAGGGTTCTTCCCTTCACATCTGATGATCGACTATGAAGACGTCGGCGCCTATCAGTTCCTCTATCGTATCGATTCTTGCGAAAACATAGATTGCGCCGCCGCATAAAGCATCCCTGATCCATTTATCTACGCCCTCTGCGTGAGGGGGGAAGAAGTCCTCTTCGTCAATCTGCATGAGGAACGATAGGTGCTTTTCGGTCAGCACGGGCTCCAGCCTTCTTGCCTGCGAGCCCCTTATGGGATGTGCGCCGCCGCCGATCTTTGAACCGCTGTCCTCTTGGCCGCATGGTTTTAAGTCAAGATAGAAAGAAAGCGCATTGCAGATCGAAGAGCCGTCCAGATCCGTTGCGGCGACACTCCATTCGGGCAGGTCTGTGTCTGGATCAACGAAAACGGATATGTTCATTTGTTTTTCCTTAGGCGAGAAACATCCTTTGGAAAAGGTGGCATAGTGCCTGAACCTTTCCTCCGGGTCAGCGGGGTGTCGCGCGTCGCCAGCAAACCAGCACATGAACGGGGTCCGCTCTGAGGATCGTTGGATCAGCGCCCCTTCTGTCCTTTTTTTGAACATCTCATTGAAACCCATTGTCCTTCCCTCCCTTTATCCATAGGAAGTATGTCTGCTATAGCTCACAGCGACCATGTTTTTATAAAGATTACCGCCGCATCCGCTCGCTTAGACAAAAAAGAAAAATAAAAGGGAAATGGAAATGGTTTAGCCGCCGCTGGGCGTGAAACGCTCTGTGTCCACCTATTCCTCCGCCCTGCGGGGGGAGGTGGTGGGCATGCTTTTGTGTGAACTTATTTAGATAGACGCGTTCATAACAGCATTGTGGGAACCATGCCAAACAATCATAATCACTCTTTTGAAGAGGTGTGTGATATCGTGGGCCGTGTGGCAGCTGAGTACGGGGTAGAGAAAGTATATCTTTTCGGCTCCAGGGCACGCGGCGACGAACATGAGGGGAGCGATTATGATTTTTTCATAGTTCCTGGGAAACTAAGGGGGCTTATACGGCTGAGCAGCCTGATCATCGCTCTCGGTGACGCCCTTGGCGCCGAAGTGGACGTGATACCTGAAGGTTCGGTTGACGATAGGCTGAGCATAGAGATATTCCACGACCGGAAACTTGTCTATGAGTTGTGAGGAAAAGGAATGACCCCGCATTGACAAATGGGCGGATGGGGGTTTCCGGTTCGCCTCCCCACAGTATGCGTGGGAGTCCAGAGCTACGGCTCGTCCCGAAAGAAAAAAAGAAAAATAAAAGGGAAATGGAAATGGTTTAGCCGCCGCCGCTGGGCGTGAAGCGCCTTATGTCCACCTCTTCCTCCGTCCTGCGGAGTTCCTCGATGGCCGCCTCGGCGCCCTCCCGCCCTGCGGGGCCCCTCTCGCGCTCCTTGAAGGACACCTCTATGTACTCCGACTTGTCCGCCGGCCTCAGGTACTCGGCGTCGTAGTAGAGCCCGGTCCGGTCGAGCCTTGCCCAGGCCCTCCCGTCCCTCTCCCTGACGTCCAGCACCTTCCCGACCGTCGATGTCGGGATGTACTTGAGTATGTCCCCCTCCATCATGGGATCAGCCCTTGATGACCGCGGTCCTCTCGCCGGCCGGGACGAACTCCCTGAGCCCGCCTCTCCCGATCTCCTTCGTCACGTTGGCGAAGTCGAAGATCAGGCTGGGGTCGGCGAACGCGACGCGTATGTACGGGTTGGCCGTGAACGCGTCGCCGCGTGCGACGTGGGGCGCCTTCGCGATGCCGGCGTACCCGCAGAGGTGGCCGACGTTCATCGCGTAGTTGGGGTAGTTGGGCCCTCTCAGCTCAGCGGGCAGGCCCTCGTCGGACCTGTACGCGAAGGAGTTGGCGGAGCCGCACTGGTCCTGCAGGTCGTACCCGTAGAACCCGAGCCTTCCGGTCCTCTCCTTGTGCTGGAGCATCGACAGGTACCACATGTTCAGGCCGCAGTCCGCTATGCCGGTCGCCATCGCTCCCGCGATGCCGGTCGTCGCGGCCGCTACCGTCGCCCTCTGGGACCCGCCGAAGTGGGTCTCCATGATGGCCGGGTACCTCTCGTACATCTCCAGAGCGTACGCGTTGATCTCGTCCCCGAGCTTCATGAGCTCGTCGTACTTGGAGGGGTCGAGCTTGCAGAACCCGCCGTACTTGTCCTTGATGACGTCTATCGCGTGATAGACGTAGTCGTCGAGGATGTTGTCGGTGTATGCCGCTGTCGCGTACTGGGTGAACCCTACGCCGCCGGACATGTACCCGCCCAGGTATATCTGGTCGAATATCGCCGCGCCGAGGCCGACGGTCTCGAGGACCGCCCTGCCGGGGTCGTCCGGGTAGACACGGTCGGACTGTATCATGTCCGCGAAGAACCCGAAGGGTATCCCGCCGGGCTCGTTGGGGCCCCTCGCGCGCCTTGCCGGCATCATCGTCCCCATGTTGATCGACTGGTGCTTGGCGGAGTACGCGAAGTCCGCGATCGCCGCCTCTCCAGCCGCCAGCTTGTAGGACGAGATGAACGCCATGGAGATCTGCATCGCCGCGTGCCTGGACACGGTGGCGCCGTCCATGAGCCTCCCGACGATGGTCGGGACGCGGACGGCCTGCATCAGGGTCTTCCCGATGGCCTTCTTCAGCTGCTCGGCCTGTGCCTTGGGGAAGAGCTTGTTGATGTCTATGACGAACCTCTTGTCGATCTCGTCGATGAGCTCGTCGTCGCCAGAGTACACCTTGACGTACGAGTCGTACACCAGGGCGGGGTTGACCTCCGCCATGTGCTCCTGGACGATCGCGCCGCCGGGCATCGTGTGGTTGACCGCCTCGAGGTATGCGTTGATGGTCTCAGGGGTGACCTCTTTCCCGAGCCTCTTCTCGATGGTGCTGTGGGGGGAGTCGAGGCCTACGAGTATGGTCCTCCTGATGTCGTCCCACGCCTGCTGGATGGCGGCGTTGTTGACGCAGTGGAGGTCGTCCGCCTCTACGTATATGTCCGTGTGGGACAGCTGGTAGGGCATCCACGCCCTCTGCCCCAGGGGGACGCCTATGTCCTCGTTCATCATCGGGAAGCCGCGCTTCTTGGCGATAGCCTGGGCCGACTTCTGGAACTCGACCTTGCTCTTGGACTGTTTCCAGCCTCCGTAGATGTAGTACTTCGTCTCCATGTCGGTCGGGTCCTCTTTGAACTTCTTCTTGACCGCGTCCATGAAGAGCTTCTCTTTCTGTTTGGCTGCCATGTTCACACATCCTTTACGTTGAAGGGCTGGTAACCGCCGAGGGTCCTGAGCTTGTGTATCCTGAGCCCGTAAGCGGTGACCTCTTTGTCGTCCCTCATGTCCACGCCGTCCGCCCTGAATATGGTCGTCCTCTTCTTGAGGTCGGCCATCGATGCGGGCTTGCCGACGGATATCTTCCTGTCAAGGGGCACTGCGACCTGGTCCTTGACGTACACTACCTCTTTCTTCTCCTTGTCCCAGACGTACCTCTGCCAGGCGTCGAACATCAGACCGTTCTCGTCGAGGCGGCAGGCGTGCCCGTGCACGGTGGCGCCCCTGATGCCCGTCAGGGCGGGGTCGAATGTCTCGTTGTCGATCATCTCCTTGGCGAGTTTCTCAAGGTCCCTCTCCCTCATCTCGATGATCTGCCTCCCGGACAGCGTCCCGGTGTCAAGGCCCCTGTACCTCGAGAGGTACATCCACGCCCTCTGGTACGGCGATATGGGTGCGAAGTAGACGGAGTCCGTGAACTGGATGTACCTGATCCTGTCCCCTTTCTTTGCCCCGTCTATCGGAACGACGAGCTTCCTTATCGGGCAGTCGGGCTCCTTCCCCTCCTCGAGCGGGGGGTGTATGGATTTGTAGTCCTCTCCAGGCTGGCGGTGTCCCATGATCCTGACGACGTCGTCCATGGAGATATCGCGAAGTTTCTTCAATTTCACCTTGGGGTCCATCACTTTCTTCCTGTTCTTGGCAGGGGTGGTGGTTCCAGGGTAGAACTGTCTTTTGTATGCTGTCATAATTTTCACCTTTATTTGTAGTCCCTGAGGGTCTTTCTGTATTTTGAGTATCTTCCTACTGTGAGGTCGAACCCGCGCGGCAGGTTCGCCTCGCACGCGGCCCTTATCTTCTCGACGGCCTCCCCCAGCATCTCCTCGTCCTCCACATCGAGCTCGATGTAGAACGCCCCGACCTGGTACCTCAGCTCAACCTCGCGTCCGGCGACCATTATCACCTTGCGCTCGGAGTGGTTGTTGGGCAACCCTTTGCCGGGGCCGCTCCCCAGGACCTCCGAGATGCTCTCTCCGGTCATGTTTATCTGCCTGATGCGGTCGATGGGGTCGAGCGCGTTCAGCACCTTCTCGGTGGTGTCCGCGCTCAGCAACGTGTGGGAGAATATCTCCACTTCGGGAAGGGGTATCCCCGCGTACTCTACAGTTGGTTCACTCAACATAACGACCTCAGAGCTTCTTTGCGATCTTCTTCGCCTCGGCGCCTACCACCTGGATGGGCGTGCGGAATTCGATCATGTCGCCGAACACTTCTTTGATGAGTCCGGACGTCGCTTCTGGCGAGAACGTCTGCGTTCCACCGTCGAGGCAGTTGGCCGCGGTGACGGCGGGGATCAGGACGCCCTTGGAGTGCTTCGTGACGACGTGGTTGCCGTGGAACAGGCCGGGGCCTCCGCCTCCGTAGATGGAGTGAGAGAAGAAAGACATGCCCACGCCCACGCCTGCGGATCTCCCGTAGTCGGTGCCTGGCAGCCCGGTCTCGTGCTCCAGCAGGTCGTTCCAGTACAGGACCGTCCCGGGGACTCCCTGCGCCGCCCTCGCGGCGCCGATGTTAACCATGACGGCCGCTACCTGGCCGATGGCCGCGTAGGCGTTCCAGAGGGGGAGGTCCTTCGTCGAGTACACCTTGTACCCGGACGGGAGCGTCTCCTTCACGTATATGACGTTGTCGTCGATCGCCCTCTCGACGAGCGACTCGACGACGGAACCGACGGTCCCGGTCTTGCCGTTCTTTTTGACTATTGTGTAGAGGATGTTGTTCGCGTTGAGGCCCTGGTATGCGAGGCCCAGCAGGTGGCTCCTCTCGAAGTTCCCAATGGCGTCGCCCATCTCGAAGGCGCCGCACTGCTCGAATATGGACGAGAGCGCCACGCCCTGCATCGCGTTCTTGTTGACGAGCGCGACAACGTGGTTGGCCATGATGTTCCTGAGGGCGTACCCCGCCCCCTCGTTGTTCTGCGGAACGTCGAGGATCGACTTGACGTTCGCGCCGTCGAATGTCACCGTCTGCGGGTACCTCCCCCAGACCGCCCCCTTGACCATGTTGGCCTTGTACATGGGGACCTTGAACTCGTCGATGATCGCCTCGGTGACCGCCGACGCCACGGATGTGAACCCGGTGGTGTACTCCACGCCGGCGTTCATCCTTGCCTCCGGCACTATTACGACCAGGCTCTTCCCGTCCGCCTTTATGGCGATGGATGTGTCGTCGTCCGGCGTAACCTGGACCTTCTCTTTGACTGCAGCCGCAATCTTCTTCGCGTTCTCGACCAATTTTATGTCGATCTCCTTGCCTTTGATCTGCGCCTCACCCATGTTCCCGGTCTTCAGAGCTTTCTCGATACCGGCAAGGTTGACTGCAACAGTTCTCTTGGTCAGAGATGCGATTTTCTTGATCGCGTTGTTGCGCAACGGACTGATGGCTTCCAACGGGATTTCTTTCGCTATGCGTTTACCGTTGTCGTCATACAGGTCGATTACGTCCTTGTATTTTGGCATTTCATACCTCCTTTTTTAAATAACTCGCAGGAAACGGTGATTTTTCCCGCATACCCCTTGCAAAACCATGTAACGTGTTATCCAATATAAAACCATGTGAAAAAGCACGGCTTTCTGCCAAAGTCCGACCATTTCCAGGCTGTGGGGGCGGCGGCGGGAATGGGGGGGACGATGCCTGCGCCCCGTTCATCGTATTTAAAAGTTATTGGGCGTAACATCCTTCATGCCTGCGGGCATGTTTTTATTGTTAACAATACAGAAACGGATAACACCGGCGGGCTCAGCCCCTGCTCGCCTTGGCGAGGGGGCCGCCCGCATACCTCTCCAGCCTGGCGACGTACCCCGGGATCAGACCGTAAGGTATGCCGCAGGCCATCTCCCCGGCGGCCATGTCCGTCCTCTTCCTGCACCCGAAGCACCCCAGCGAGATGTTGGGGGCCCCCGTTGCCATGGGGACGGCGGTGACGTCCTCGCACGCGCACTGGAACGGGGCGGTGCTGAACGTGGCGCGGCCGCCCCCCTCCGCCGTCATCATCGCGACCACCCAGTACACCCTCTCGACCAGATCCGCTATTATCACCACGTCGGGTACGAACCCCGCCCTCCCCAGCGGGCACACCGCCTCGCCCACGGTCTTGTATGGGACGATCGCCCTCTCGTCCATCATCCTCTTGGCCGCTTCGACCGAGTCGTGTATCCCTATCCCTGCGTGGAACTCGCCGGATGCCGCCTTGGCAGGGGTCTCGGTCATCCCGAGGACCGCCGCCCCTATGTGGCAGTTGGACATCTCGAAGGGCACGTTGAGGCATTCGCCGCCCCTCGCCCGGAACACGGCCTGGCAGTGGCTGAGCTGGGAGCCTGGCACCGCCGGCCCCTCGGGGTAGGCCTCGCCCTCCCTGACCAGCCTCACCGCCACCGGCTCGTGCGCGAGGCCGAGGAGG
>JGI24702J35022_10001242_pt1 | contig 15889 bp, 9 predicted proteins | sample TergutTh196P4_FD_35022 | JGI IMG/M metagenome (IMG submission 35022)
TGCCCTTTCCTGGAAGCATCGTTGAATATGGCACGTCCTTCATCCGAAGTATAATCTGCCATTTGCCGGACCGCTTCGGGATTCCATGTCGCGGCCATGCCAATGCCCTGCGGAAAAGAGGTAACGGGATACGGACTGCGCGCCACTCCATGCAAAGCTTCATTCCACCAATTGTATGCAGGGATCCCCAAACGTTCTATGGCCGGAGCTGAATTAATCATTTGGGATACTTTTTCTTCAAGCGTCAGCCTGCTTACCAAGTCATTTACCCGTTGATCTACCGGCAGGTCAGGATTCTGAAAAGGATAAGACTGAGCCGCCAACTTGACGCACAAGAGCGCCGATAATAATAAAATGTTTTTTGTTGTCATTGTATAATTTCTTGTTAGTTTATGATTAGAATCGGGAACCATCTAATTTGATTGTATGGCCAGTTTTCACTTGTACAGATACAACTTTTTCCCTGTATCGAACCGGAATCGATTCGACTCCATTGATATTTGTTATAACAGCGGAGACTAACCGGCTGTTTTCCCATTTCATATCAACGGTATATCCGCCACGCGCCCTCAGTCCTGTAACAGAACCTGCAGACCATGTTTCGGGCAACGCCGGAAGCAGCGAAATCTCACCGGCATGACTTTGCAGCAACGATTCGGCCATACCGGCAGTACATCCGAATGAGGCATCGATCTGGTTATTCGCTCCATCGCGATGCAGGTTGTTTGCCGTCCCCCTTGTAGCAGCGGTTATCAGCGGGGCTGTTTTGTCACCACGCTCAAGACGCGCCCACATAGCTATATCCCATGCAGCCGGCCACCCGCCTCCTACGCGTCGTCCGTTCATCCAGGTATTGAGCGCCTGCACAAACAGTTCATCGCTTTCGCGCCTGAGTAAGATTGATTTACCCGGGAAAAAGGGGAATGTCGCCGACATGTTATGCCCGCCCGGGCCACTTTCAAAGTCTTCGATCCACTCTTGCACAGTACCTGCACTGTTCACCTTGTAAGGAGGAAGTCTGTCCAAAGCGTCTTGCAACTTCATTTGAAGATCGGCGTCTGTTTCCAGCATCTCGCCGAACCGGATAACATAAGGAAACAATTCACGTATGATTCCGATGTCCATTGTCGGAGCCGGCGCCACATAACCTGTTTTCTTTTCCTTGCCGTCCATATATTGGAAACCATGTTCGGGCGACATGGAGAATGGCGTGACTAAGTATCCTAAGCGTGGATGCTCTACTAACAGATTAAGCAAAAACTCGGCAGAACCTTTGATCACCGGATAATACTTTTTTACGAACGCTATGTCGTTGGTGTAATTGTAATGCTCACAAAGGTGCAAAGTCAACCAGGCGCCACCCATCGGCCACATTCCGAAACGTGAAGCGTCAACCGGCGCCGAACCTCTCCATAAATCCGTGTTATGATGCGTCACCCATCCCTGATCAATGCCGTAATACACCTTGGCGGTTTTACTTCCTGTCTCGGACAAATCCTGCACCATATCAAACAAAGGCAACGAACATTCAGGCAGGTTGGTCACTTCGGCTGGCCAGTAATTCATTTGAATATTGATATTTATCGTATACTTGCTACCCCAGGGTGGAAGTAAATCCTGATTCCATATACCTTGCAGGTTAGCCGTTTGTCCGCCTGCACGACTGCTGGAAGCCAACGCATACCGTCCAAACTGGAAAACAAGCGCTTCGAGATTGATGTCGTTACCTCCATCCCTGACTAACGCCAATCGTTCAGTGACAGTTTTTTTCGTTATCTCCGGGTTGTCGTTCAGTGACAAGTGTACGCGTCCCATCAGTCTGCTGAAATCGGCAATATGGGATTCGCGCAAATCCTTGTAATTTTTTCCGGCTATACCGGCTATTGTTTGACCTGTTCTTACCGTTGGATCAGCACTGATATCGTTGTATTTAACATAACTTGTCGAAACTGCAAGCACCAAAGTAACGGCGTCCGCTCCGCTGATCACTAATTGATCGTCCGATATATCTGCTGTTCCACCTTCGGTTAACGCTTTCAATACAGCACTGAAGCGCAATCCTTTCTCGTTCGATTCGGCTATAAGCCAGCTCCAACTGTTCGCCATGGCTTCCGGATTTTTCCAGGTAGCGTCGATCAACAATTCTCCGGGACCTCCCGATCGGATGTTGTCGGTAAATGCGGATTTGAGGGTTGCATTCACGTTCAGACCCTTCTTTTTGTCGGTCGAAACACGGACAACCATGACTTTATCAGGGTACGAAACAAAAACTTCGCGTTTGTACATGACGCCGTCCGACTTGTAACTGACTGAGGCAATTCCTGTTTCCATGTCTAATTCCCGGCGGTAATCCGTAACGAGTGTCGAATCAACATCCGGGAAAGAGAGCAACAGATCGCCTACCGGTTGATAAGCCTGTTGAGCGGAAGGAACACCATAGAAATGTTGGTCAATGTAATCGTTCATTTCGGCATATTTTCCTGCAAAAATCTGATCTTTGATGAACTCAAAATGAGCGCCGGCATTCGGGTCGTCATAATCATGCGGAACGCCCGACCAAAAACTGGATTCATTCACAGCAATGCGTTCCAGTGCCGTTTTCCCGAAAACCATACCGGCTAACAGTCCATTTCCCACTGGAGATGCATCCAACCACTGTACTGCCGGCTGGTCATACCATAATATCATATCACCCTGCAATTTAGGGTTTTCACTATCCGAACAGGAGAAAAGCAGGAGTATCGACATGACTCCGGAAAATGTTTTTATTAAATAAGTTTTCATGATGGACAAATATTTGATTCCAAATTACGCATTAGAAATTATACGGCAAATGTAATGAAATTTTTCTAATGCGTAATTTGGAATCAAATAAATTATCCAAAAAATGAGTAGAGACGGGGCGCGCCCCGTCTCTAATTAGTATTTTATTTTTATTGTTTGCTGTCCATCTGTAATGATATAGATCCCACGTCCTGGCAATGGCAGCACAAACACTTCTCCATAGGAGGAATTGGATGAGGCTGTCAATGTGCCGAGAATAGTATACACCCACACCGTTCCTCCCTGTGTCACTCCACTCACATATAACACACCGTCCTGCACGTATGCTTTCAGCCCACTTCCCGTCTGCGGCGTACTGACGTTTCTGGCAACCGTGAATGTAGCTGTGACGGTTACGACATGCGGAGGCATCAGGAATGTACGAACAGCACCATCGCCTGTGAGGAGGACCGGAATGGTATCATAAACGGTATGGAATGCCTTTATCTCATCCAGCTGATAACCTGCGTCGGGCAGGATGGTCAGCGTTACCGTATCCCGGGTTGCTGCATATTGTTTGTCGGATATGATTTGTCCATTCATCGTGTCGTTGATGGTGATTAAGCGGACTATCGGTGCATAGAGTTCGTAGGCAATCACACAAGTCAGGCTTAATGTACTGATATGGGAACATTTGGTCAGTGTGATGTCAAAACTGAAACTGCCGTCTAAATTGACCGCCGGCACGATGATGTCGCTTATCGTGAGGTTGGACCAGGTTGCCGTAATACCGGTCGAGTCGATCAGGTTGTAGATTTGTTCGATCAGCTTGGTTTTAAGCCTTTCGACTGTGAACACATTCTGTTCGCATACGACCCATTCGTTTTCTTCGAAGAGACGTTGTGCGTATTCAAATGCCTTCTTATCTCCTTCGGCACAAAATTCGGCCGTGACAGTCACATGGTTGTCGGGCATCTTAAAGGTGGTGGTGGCACTAAAAGGATCGGAGAAAGCAACGTCGGGAGTGGCCACCCAGACAGCAAATTCCATTCCATCAGGAGGTGTTCCTGCATCAATACTCACCGTAGCGCCATCCATATAAAAGCCTCCACCCGCAGCACCTGTTCCCGTGCTCGATACCGTAACCATGTAAAGGTCTTTGAATTCTGCTATTACCGTCACATCATTGGCAGGCATGAAGAAGTATGTAGCGTCGTTATTGAGATCATCAAAGTTTACGCCGGGGCTTGTGCTTGTTGTTATCCATTGCATAAATGGATTTGCAACAGTCAGCGTACCTGCATAGATATCGACTTTCTGACCCGCTCCGTAATAACCTTCACCCGATGCTCCCGTTCCCGGACTATACACAGTAACCTTATAGACAGTCGTTTCGTAAGCCCCTATATCAATTCTGTCACCCAAAAGGCGTGGATTGCCTGCAAGGTCTATTTCTCCAGCGAAGTTGGATATGCCACGGGCAGTAAAAAACAAGGCGTTACTGCCTGCTTCAATAGCGGGGCTTATGGATTGCAGACGGTAGTCGCCTGAGGTAGTAGGTGCGAAACTTGAGAGGACAGGTGCAATAAATTCAGGGTCGACATCTAAATTACCATCACGGTTGTCGCCAAATGAAGACACCCAGCTACTACTTCCACCGCTGCCTTCCACTAACGAAAAGAAATAGACGGGTGTGCTGCCTGAGTCGTTAGAGATATTGCCGTCTGTTGCAGCCGTATTTCCCCAGATGATGGTGTTGTTGATGATGGGAGAAGAAGAAATATTATACATGCCTCCTCCATCTGTAACTGCGCTGTTACCGCTGATTGTAAGATTGGTGAGAATAGGTGAAGCAGCATAATTATCCATCCCGCCACCATGGGAATTTGCATAATTACCACAAAGGACTACATTGGTGAGTATGGGAGAAGAAGAAACATTACTTATTCCGCCGCCGGAGTTTGCACTGTTACCATTAAGGATAAGAGAGGTGATTGTGGGTGAAGCAGTTGAAAGAATCATTCCGCCGCCGGAGTTTGCATCAATCATCACCCCGTTTACGCTGATGCTTCCACTGCTGTCGGCATTTCCACCGGTAATGGTAAAACCATCCAGGATCGTAGTAGCATGGATGGGGTTTGCTACAGTGCCAACACCGACCACTACATGGTAGGCGTTGTTGTTCGATGTACCGTCCATGTCAATATCACCTGAAAGGATGGAAGCCCCTCCCGACCGTGTTTCAACGGAGGACTCGATACCGGCAAAACCGCCGAAAATCTTCACATCGGGCACAAGGACAAATGCCTTGTCGCGCAGGTTGGGTGTGGCTGGTGGCGAATCTGCCGCATCGTGCAATGGGTAATATGTTCCTTCAGCAACCCATATCTGTGTAATCAAGTTGGCTGAACTGCCCGGTATCGCCCGTTGCATGGCTGCGAAGAGCAATGGGTCGGCAAGATTGGGATAAGCTAACGCCCATGAAGATCCGTCACCCGTTTGGGTATGATTGACATAGAGAATACCGTTGGCATCGGGTTTTGGGAAAATGATCTGTACGTCAAGAGGAAAAAAACCAGTGTTATCACCATGAGTGTATGCAATACCCGGATATGTTCCGTTATGATACCATACAACGCTGCTGCTGGTATTCATGTTAAGAGCATCAGAGGTGAGGGCAAGATAAGATGGCGTACCTCCCGGATAGTTCCATGCAACAACGACTCCATTGCTGCCGGCTGATGTGTTGATGGCAGGCGTGCCACCACTTGCCATACGAATGACACTTTTGGGGGTGGCGGCAGTGCCTGAAAGCGCCGTACCGTGTGCAAAAACAAAACCGCCACTCACTGAAACAGTCGTTCCGGCATTTGTTGTGCGGATGGCATAACCTTGTTTGGCTATAACCTGACCACCGCTCACCACGATGGAAGCGCTACTTGGTCCACTCGCACCGATGGCATTACCGATACCTCGCGCTTCGACAATGCCGTCGTCTTTTACCGTCGTGACGTTGTCACTGTTTTCCATATAAATAACCGATTTGTTGGCATCGGCAGTGGTGGCTTCATTGTACACTATTCCACCGCTCACCGTTACGGAGGAATGTGCACCTGTAGTATGGATGGCGTTGCCGGTGGTCGCACAAACAGTACCACCTATAACAACAACAGAGGCATTGGGTACGGTTGAAGGGTCCGTGGTTGCAGTGCTAATGGCAACACCGCTTGCACCGTCGACATGCACCTTGCCGCCAATAATCGTAGCAATGGAGCTTGATCCAACAAGATTAATCGCGCGACCGTAGGTTGATCCTGAGTAAATGTCACCTCCGTTAATTATTACGTTTCCGTAGGTCTGGATGCAGTAACCGTAAGGAGCATCTTCGCGGATTGTCCACACCCTGGCGTTGTCTTCAATAATCACATTATCTCCTGTGTTTGATGTGTTTGTCATATTAATGACCGGATGAAGATTAGTCGTCTCATCACCAAATACAGCGCCAGAACCCCGAACCGTGACAACAGTGTTTGCTCCGAGGCACTCAATAGCGGTGCCACTGTTTGCTTCTACGATACCCTCGATGATGATGGCGGCTAAATTACCTGATGCATAAATCGTATTTCCGCTACCCTCATGCTGTAGCCATTTTTCTGGCATAACCACGAAGGTTCCTGTGCCTCGCAGTGCAATCAGTGGATTTGAACTTGGTGGATTACCTAAATAAAGATTCACATTCCAGTTGACTGTTGCATCGGGTGCAATATTCAACGTAAGCGTTGCCGACGCTTTTCCGCTAATCGAACCGTTGATGGTCACAGTCTCTCCCGTAGGAACAGATAAGGTACCTGTTGGTGTGTTACTGAGGGTAACAATATGTGGACCAGCGCCTGTAATTGTTGGCGGTGTACTGCTGTTCCATACATAATCAGCCGCTTTCACGCTAAAGCCGGCAAAGCATAGCAGGCAAACTGCCACTAAATTCTTTAACATTGTTCTCATAAGGATGTCTTTTAATATTTATTGTTTATACTTTAATATATTATCGAAAACCTAAACATCTGTTGGCGCGGATTTACAACCCCTGCCTTTATTAAGCATGTTGCAGCAAACATAACACACCGATTGTAAATCGGTGCGAGCAGAATCGCATTCCTAAACAACCATTATTTTCTGCAAAAATACACAATCCTGACAAATTAATTTAGTATTTTTCAAGAAAAATTAATTATTTAAAACATATTATTCGGTAAAGGTAAACAATTATGAAGGTATTTTAACCAAAAAGATGATTCGATTGGATAAATTTTGCGTTTTTTGCAAAAAAATTAATCAATAAATCTTGTTTTACGAAAAGGAATTGAGTGTGATTGAATAAAATGACTGTACCCCCAAAATATAATTCGCATGTGCATTCTACTGTCTCCAAAAAGCGGGCAACAGGATCGTCAGTACGGTAAATATTTCCAAACGTCCGATCAGCATCAGGAAAGAATACGTCCATTTGGCTATGTCGGGCAATTCGGAGAACATACCAGCAGTATATTTTCCCAAGGCAGGCCCTATGTTGCTGATCGCTGAAATAGCCGTACCAAGCGACTCGTCAAATCCCAATCCGTTCAAAAGAAAAATAGAACAGCCGATCACTACCAATACCAAATAAACAAAAGCAAATGTTTGTACCCGCTGAACGATATGTGTCTGGATTACCTGTCCGCGTATCCTGACAGGAATAACGGCGTTAGGGTGTGTTTGTTTTTTGAACTCATTCAGCATGTCTTTGACAAGAATGATAAATCTTCCCATTTTAAATCCCCCCGACGTTGATCCGGCGCAGCCACAGACTACCATCAACATCAATGCAATGATTGTAAAGAATGTTCCCCATCCTGAAAAATCGGCAGTCAGGAATCCTGTTGTAGATATCAGGGAAGTTACCTGAAAGATCGCTTTCCGGAAAGCCGGCTCAATGGCTTCTTCGTGGTTTTGGAAGAAAAGCCATGCTGTGGTGATGATAGTCATCATGCATACGACAGAATAAAACCAGCGAAATTCACCGTCATTCTTCAGTTTGTTGAATTTTCCTTTACAGGCAAAATAAAGCAATGCAAAATTAGTGGCGCTGATACACATAAAAACAACGATAAGGTATTCCATATACGGAGAGTTCCAGTATGCCATACCGTCGTTTTTGGTGGAATATCCTCCAGAGGAGACAGTAGTCAGGGCATGATTCACCGCATCAAAAAAGTCCATCGGACCGCTCCAAAGCAAAAGGATCAAAACGCATGTTATCAACAGGTAGATACCGAACAATCGTTTGGCAATTTTGGTGACGCGGGGAAGAAAATGGTCGTGTGTAATTCCGGATATCTCCGCATCAAAAAGTTGCATGGCCGTTCCTCCGAAGATTGGCATCAATGCGACCGTAAATACAACGATACCGATTCCTCCCTGCCACTGTGTCAGGCTTCGCCAAAATAAAATACCATGAGGCAGTGACTCGACATCCTTCAAAATGGTAGCCCCTGTTGCAGTGAAACCTGACATGGTTTCAAACCAGGCATCCGTCACGTGTGTGATGTATCCGCCGAGCAGGAAAGGCATCATCCCAAAGAATGAAAATAAAAGCCAGGTCAGTGTAACGGTTATCATCCCTTCACGACGGCCAACATTATAATCAGTTGCATTTCGACCTCCCAGATAAAAGATCAGTCCGGCAACGAACATAATACTGTAAGAAATCAGCAACGGGCGAAAGTCGTTCTCTTGATAGTATAATGCAACTCCGACGGCGCTTAACAGGAAAAAACTCTCAAAGAGATGTATAATACCTAAAAATTTGAGAATAAATCGTATGTTCAACAGAAACATCTAATACTCAGGTAAAATATTGTTTTAACTTATGCATGGCTGAATCTAAGCAAAAGACCATGACGCGGTCATTGGCCTTAATTTGTGTCTTTCCTTCGACCATCATGGGAGTATGATCACGTATCATACCGCCTAATGTCAAATCTCGCGGAAGTTCCAGATCCTGTATCTGTTTTTTTGTGATATAAGAATGTGGGCGTGCAATTAACTCAGCCACATTGGCATTGGCAACGGCTAAACATTTGACGTTGGAGACGTCGGCTTCGAGTAAAAAACGGTAGATATGACTGGCGGCAATCAGTTTTTTATTGATGACCGAATCGATTTCCATTTTCTCTGCAAATGGAATGTAATCAATGGTTTCAACCTGGGCAATGGTTTTGTATACCCCGAAACGTTTGGCAGCCAAACAGGCTAATATATTGGTACTCGAATTTCCCGTAAGCGAAAGGAATGCCTGTGCATTACGGATACCTTCCTGCATCAATAAATCGGTATCACGACCGTCTCCGTTGATAATCAGCACATTGTCCGGTAATGTTTCGGACAGATAAACGCTTTTTTCACGTCCTGTTTCGATGATTTTGATTTGCAGGTTATCCGGTAAATACTGACTGGCACGCATGGCTATCCTGCTGCCTCCCATGATGACTACATTTTTTACTTCGGTATTTTTCCCTCCTGTAATACGCCTGATGGCTTCTTCATGTTCGTGGGTTGTGCTGATAAAAACCAAATCACCGGATTGGATATGATCTTGTCCGCTAGGGATAATCATCTCATTATCACGTTTGATGGCCACCACATGGTAATATTTTTGCTCGTCGGCAAGCAGGTCGATCAATTTCTGATTGGTAACAGACGCATTGCCTTGTATTTTGATGCCAATCAATATCAAGGCGCCTCCGAAAAGTTCCCAGTACTGACGTGTCCAGGGCCGTTTTATTGATGCAACGATCTCTTTGGCAGCCAGCATTTCCGGATAGATCATAGAACTGACACCCATTTTTTCAAACAATTCTTTGTTTTTGGGGAGCAGGTATTCGTAATTGTTGATGCGGGCAAGTGTTTTGTGAGCACCTATATTAGTTGCCAGCATACAGGCGGTTATGTTTGTCGCTTCTTCCGGGGTTACACTGATAAACAAATCGGCGTTTTTTACCAACGCTTTTTCTAAATCGTTGAGTGAGGTGGGATTGCCGACAATCGGAAGAACCTCCAAACCCGAATGGGCAAAAGCCAGATGGTCTTCCTGCTGGTCCATGATCACAATATCATGCTGTTCACGGGCTAACATTTTAGCCAAATGCGTACCTACCTCACCAGCTCCTGCAATAACTATCTTCATTGTTACGGGTTTTTAAAAGTTCTGATTTTCTGAGCGATGCTTTCTGCATCCATTCCACAGAGTTGAAACAGTTCCGGAATGCTTCCGTGTGTGATAAACCGGTCGTCAACGCCAATACGCTTCACGCAGACAGGATATCCGTTTTCAGCCATAAATTCCATGACTGCACTCCCGAAACCTCCTGCAATCGTTCCGTCTTCAACTGTAATGATCCGCGTGAATCGCTTACCCACTTCATGTAAAATAGCCTCATCCATCGGTTTAAGGTAAATCATATCATAATGTGCGACGGAGATATTTTCTGTTTCAACCATTTCAATGGCTTTGATGGCTTCGTTTCCGATCGGACCAATCGAAAGAATGGCTATTTGACTCCCNTCCCTTAGTTTTTTACCTTTGCCGACGGGTAAAATATCCATCGTATTCTGCCAGTTATTCAATTCGCCTTTTCCTCGCGGATACCTGATGATAAAGGGGCTTGATGCTTGATAACCGGTAAACATCAGATTACGTAAATCCCATTCGTTCAAAGGCGAAGCAATGGTAAGGTTAGGGACAGGACGTAAGAAGGCCAGGTCGAATACGCCTTGATGAGTGACGCCATCCTCGCCCACCAATCCTGCACGGTCTAAACAAAGGATCAGATGCAGATTCTGAATGGCGACATCATGGATCACCTGATCGTAAGCGCGTTGCATAAAAGAAGAATAGATATTGCAAAAAGGGATCAATCCTTCTTTTGCCAATCCTGCCGAAAAGGTCACTGCATGCCCTTCGGCTATCCCAACGTCAAATGCCCGTTTGGGAAAGGCTTTTAACAGATAAGTCATCGAACAGCCGGTGGGCATGGCAGGTGTAACTCCAACCACACGTTCGTCCTGCTTAGCCAGTTCCACTAAGGTATACCCGAAAATATCCTGATAGAGTTGCGGTTCATTCAAATTTTGAGGAAGAACGATACGTTCTCCTGTTTTTTTATTAAATTTTCCCGGCGCATGCCATTCTGTCGCCGAATCTTCCGCCGGTTTAAAACCTTTTCCTTTTTTTGTCTTGACATGCAACAGTTTAGGGCCTTTCATGTTTTTGATGTCATTTAGTTTCTGTACCAAATCCTTAACGTCGTGTCCGTCGACAGGTCCGAAATAACGGATGCTGAATCCCTCAAACAGATTGTGTTGCCGGTTGATTAATGCTTTCAGGCTGTTGTTGAAGCGGAGGATATTTTCCCTGCGTTTTTCGGAAAGCAGGTTTATTTTCCGCAACATTTTATATAAACCGTAGCGTATCTTATTGTAGGTATGACTGGTAGTTATATTGACCAAATACCGGCTTAATCCTCCAACGCTATTGTCTATGGCCATATCGTTGTCGTTAAGGATAATCAGCAAGTTATTCGGATTTGTAGATACGTTGTTTAATCCTTCGTATGCTAAACCGCCCGTCATGGCGCCGTCGCCTATCACGGCAATGACATTGCGATAGCTTTCCCTGTTTAGTTCGCAACCAACCGACATGCCCAGAGCAGCAGATATCGAATTGGAGGCATGTCCTGCTATAAAGGCGTCGTATTCGCTTTCATCGGGATTTGGAAAACCGCTGATTCCGTTCAAATGCCGGAGTGTTTGAAACGATTCCCGCCGTCCCGTTAAAATTTTGTGTCCATACGCCTGATGTCCGACATCCCAGACAATCCGGTCGACGGGAGTATTGAATACATAGTGTAGTGCTACGATTAACTCTACCGTCCCCAGACTGGCGCCCAAATGTCCCGGGTTTTCTGATAAAACTGTAATAATATACTGGCGTATTTCCTGACAAATCTGTTGTAATTGATCGACCGGTAATTTTCGCAAATCATCCGGAATATGAATATGTTCTAATAGACTTTCCTGTTCGTTTGTATCCATTGTTCTCTTAATTGGGCGCAAAGGTACAAATATTCGGAATACATTGTTGAGTAAAATGGGGAAATAATAATTTTGAGGGTCAAAGTTCAAGGTTTGCAACAGCCTTGAAAAACCCTGACAGGGTTTGAAACCCTGTTAGGGTTTTAATATACTCAATCGTAAAGACTTAATAAGTAATTTGCTGATTGTCTTCCATTTCTTTTGAATCGATCTTGTGCAGATCTAAAGCTCGCCAGGCGTAGAAGATGTAAGCCAGCACGAAAGGGATCAGAAACGACACATACATCATTGTTTTTAACGTAAAATAGCTGGATGAACTATTGGTGATGGTCAGTGAACTTTGAAGATCCGCCGTCGAAGGATAATAAGCCGTATGGTTCCAACCGGCGCAAAGCAACAAAGTTAAAACCGTTAAAACCGTTCCGCTGCCGGCAAACCAAATCCCTTTTGTAAAATACTTTGAGACCAATGTATAAATGATTCCTGTTAGAACTAACACAACGCCGGAAAGCATAACTCCCAACACAACAGGCATTTCCAACAAATTATTCAGGTATTTGTAAGGTTGCATAAATACAGCCTCTGTTTCCGGATTGACGGCAAAACCTTCTGTAAGTAACAATCTTACCACAAAGGTCAGAAAGAAAACAAGGAATAAAGCCGTTTCAACAAGCAGTTGTTTGCGGCATCTGACATCAATTTCATCATCATGTATGTTATTAATAAAATAGAGAAGGGCCAAAACCCTGGACAGGAAAAATACGGCTAATCCCAGCAACAGGTTCCAGACGACAACTGCCGCCTCCAAACCGTGCCAGGGATTTGCCCAGCTTGAAATGACAGGCATGCCGATTTCTGTTATCCGGGCTTTGTCGACAATAAATTCAGCGCCGTTAAAAAACGTTCCGACAGCCGTCCCTATCAACAATGGTCCTAAAAGTCCATTGAGAACTAAAAATACCTGATACGTTTTCTTCCCTAAAAGATTTCCTTTTTTGGCTTGAAACTCATAGGATACAGCTTGTAAGACGAAACAAAGCAGGATCAATATCCAAACCCAGTACGCACCTCCGAAACTTGTGGAATAAAACAATGGAAATGAGGCAAAAAATGCTCCTCCAAAGGTTACTAACGTCGTGAATGTAAATTCCCATTTCCGGCCTGTTGAGTTGATCAACATCTTTTGCTGAATTTCTGTTTTACCGATGGTAAACAATAACGACTGTCCACCTTGTACAAACATCAGAAACACCAGTAAACCTCCCAGCAGCGAAACCAGAAACCACCAATAATGTTGTAAAAATAAATATGTTATGTTCATAATATGCAATTTGAGTAAGTGACTAATCAGATAATTCAGGTCCTTTGTTGATTGCTTTCACCATGATGCGGATTTCAGCAATTAAAAGGATNGTAAACAATACTAAAAACAGGAAAAACGTGGTTTGAACCGAAGCGGTAGACAGTTTGGAGATGGCTACACCGGTTGGCATAAGATCTTGAATAGCCCAGGGTTGACGTCCTACTTCGGCTACGACCCAGCCGGCTTGTCCTGCAATATAAGCCAAAGGAATAGAAAGCAGGCATACCCATTGCAACCATTTATGTTTAAGGATTTTTTCTTTTCTGTTATATAGAAGTACAACCATAAACATCAGGATAAAATAGCCTCCCAGGATAATCATGATGCGGAATGAATAGAATGTCAAAGGCACTGAAGGAATCAATAACGAGGGGTCTTTGATATATCCATATCCGAACCAGGGAAAGTTTTGTTCCAATGTAGCACGATGTAATTGTACTGCTTCGGAATCTTTTTCTTTCATTGCCTTCCGGTAATCGGCTAATGCCTGAATGGCTAATTTCCCGCGTTCAATTTTCTCCTGTGTCGACAGCGCCACTCCCTGTTCTGTCCGATAACCTCCATCGAGTAAATCGACGATACCGGGCACAAAGGCATTGAAGTTACGATCGGTCAGAAATGATAACATATTGGGTATTTCGAATTTAAACAGGAACGGGTTTACCGCATCGTTGTATTCTTTTTTCGCCGGGTTGAGTACGCCTATCGCTACCAATCCTACGCCATCCGAACCTTTGTACAGTCCTTCCATCGCAGCTAATTTCATCGGTTGATAACGCGCTACGCAATAGGCTGAACCATCGCCAGTCCATAATACCAAGAGTGAGGCGAGTAGCCCTGTCATGGCGCCTATTTTGATACTTGCCAGTGCAAATTTCGTTTGGCGTTTTTTGAGAAGAAACCAACTACTGATTCCAACGACAAAAACAGCGCCCAGTATCCATGAAGACAGCACTGTATGGAAGAATTTATTAATGGCAACAGGGGATGTAGCGACCGCCCAAAAGTCGAACATCTCGTTTCGTACCGTATCCGGATTGAACTGCATGCCTGCGGGATACTGCATCCATGCATTCGCTATCAGAATCCATAAAGCCGAAAGCGTAGCTCCGAAGGTGGTAAGCCATGTCGCAGTCAGGTGTGTACCTTTGCTTACCTTATTCCAGCCAAAGAACATAATGGCGATAAAAGTAGCCTCCAGGAAGAAAGCGACAATTCCTTCGATTGCTAATGGCGCACCAAAGATATCACCAACAAACCAACTGTAATTCGACCAGTTGGTTCCAAATTCAAATTCCAATATAAGCCCGGTAGCTACCCCTATTGCAAAATTAATGCCAAACAATTTCATCCAGAACTTTGCCGTATGTTTCCAAAACTCGTTGCCTGTCCTGACATAAATTGTTTCCATCACCGACATGATAACCCCTAACCCAAGGGTGAGTGGTACAAAAAGCCAGTGATAAAAAGCGGTGAGTGCAAATTGCGCTCTCGACCAGTCAATCAATGAAGAATCAATGTTTTCTACCATAATCATTTATATTTTAGCGTATTGTTGTTCGATATATCAATTCATTGGACACATAATCTTCTTTTTCGGAAACCGTATCAAACTGATTCAGGAACCGTGGAAAGAAAAAAAGGCGCAGGATAACAAACATAATGAACAGTTTTATCAGGATAATCGCCCAAAGTTCGCGTCCCCATTCCATCGACTTGAAACCTTCATAATAAAATCGGAAGATTCGCTCCGGTAATACTGTTTTTTTTATTCGTTTTTGTTGTTCCAAAAAATTACTTTTTATTATATATTATGCTGATATATAGAAATATAATTAATAAACCACTCTTTGCAAACCACTTTCCAAATTGCAAATATATGAAACAAAATTGATAATTAGTGATTTTATTGATTTTTTTTATTATTTGTGGCTCCAGCCAAGTACCGAAGAAATAAAGACAGATATTAAAATCTCAACTTCGCTTCGTACGAATCAAAATCGCCCCATTCACCCCGCGAGCGCCATAGGTGGAAGCGTCTTTCAATGTTGTATCCATAGGAAAACAGTCAATGAAGAACGCAACGTTATCTCTTCTAACTTGAATAACATTAATACCCTTTTTTTCATCAAAAACTGTTCCGGTAATCCCAGGTGGAAAAATAAAACATGGTTCCCGAAGAGTGGGTTAGCAGATTACCGCCTTCGGACATAAAAGCAACATCATAATCGTCCCTATTGCCCCTGTTATTTCCTGCACTCCCGGCTTCTTGTGATAGATTTCCAAGCCGGATATTCTGCGTAAAGTAATAACCTGAGTTCCGTTTAAGCGTCCCTCAAAAATCGCTATCATTCAGTTTCGTTTTATTGTGATAGATTTCCAAGCCGGATATTCTGCGTAAAGTAATAACCTGAGTTCCGTTTAAGCGTCCCTCAAAAATCGCTATCATTCAGTTTCGTTTTATTAGAAAAGCGAGAGTTGTCCTGTTGGTGGCTTCCTGTCAAATTGGATTGCCGGCTTTTCATCGACAATGCGGCATAGCACGATATATTGCTGATAAATAGAATTTAAATCTTAAAATATAGCATCTCTGAATAGCTGAAATGAAAAGATACTGCCATAGTCAATTTATTC
>JGI24702J35022_10001243_pt1 | contig 15882 bp, 16 predicted proteins | sample TergutTh196P4_FD_35022 | JGI IMG/M metagenome (IMG submission 35022)
TTTTGATCAGTTGTAAAGGTGCCACCCGCCACCTGGCCATAATCCATCATGGTCCGGCGGTTCTGATTAGGATTGGAATCCTGATCGTCTTGATCGAGTTTTATGCGCATATCCGCAGTCAACCTCGAAAAATCAATCAGAACGGCTTCATCGGCGAACAGCATCCCGGCTGTAACCGATGCGATAGCGATAAGAATGATGATCCTTTTCATTCAAAACTCCTTTCATTTATGCAATATACATAAAACCTTTTAATTAAAGGGTACACGAAATACCCCTAATTTGTCAATGGCTTATGGAACTGTTTTAGTATTATCGGCAGGATCCGCGAAAATCCCGTGAAATTCCTCAAAAAAAACTTCGTTTCCGCCGATAAACAAGCGCACATCCCCAATAAAAGGAAAATTCCTCCTAATCCCCTCATTCAGGGTCAGGAGGCTGCGAAAAACATCCCAGTTGCCTTCAATCGGCAGGGCCGCTAATTCCGAAAGATCCGCGAATACCACCGCGTCCCTGTACATGAAGGAATTGAGCCTTGTCCCACGGGGAAAAAGAGGATCCAAATCGGGGAATGAGGGGCCCAAAAGAACCTCATCCACGTAACGGCGTATGTCCGTCTCCCTATCCCCTGACCGGCGAAGCATACGGTCTTCAACAACTGTTTTCCCTTCAATACTAGAATAAAAGACAATTGTCCTTCTGACAAGTCCCAGATGAAAAAAATCGCCAAGGGCCAGGACGGAAATTACCACAAGGTAGGATAGACGGCGGTTTTTGGTTTTAATGAAAAAATTGCCCAAACTGCGCAGGACTTTTTCCAATGCATCTTTCATTGCAAAACGGTAAAACCTCCGGAACGTTCAAAAAAAGCAATAAAATCGCCTATCCCCTTATATAACGCATCCGAAAGTTTCTTCAAGTATGCATCATCGTCCATTAGGAGAGCATCGGTTTCGTTGGACACAAACCCCAATTCTATTAGTACGGCGGGCATCCGGGTATTCCTGACAACAAACCATTCTTCAGCCTTAAGCCCACGGGAAGGAATCTGGGATCCAACAGCTTCGCCCATCCTCTTTAGGATGGAATTGGCCAATAAAATGCTTTCTGTGGTGAGCTCCTCTTCCAGCATGGAATTAAGTATGGGCAGTACTTCCTGCCTGTATTCAGGCATGGAGTCCGAGTATTGGGACCCATCGATAAGATCCCTGCGATAGCCGGGGCTGAGATACCACAATTCGTAGCCCCTGGCGTTTTTATTAAATGAATAATTGGCATGGATAGAAACGTAGATTGCTGCTTCATTCCCGGTCAGGGGCACTGCATTTGCCAGGGTAACCCGGTCTTCCAGGGTTGGGTAGCTGTCCCCACTCCGGGTAAGGAGTACCTGCTTGTCCGGAAAAGCTGCGGCAAGGGTGGAATACAGCAGGCGGGAAACCTTCAAGGTTATGTCCTTTTCTATGGATTTTAAGATTCTGCCGCCAACCTTATGCTCCCCCAAAGCGCCAGGATCCTTGCCCCCATGGCCGGGGTCAATGATGATGGCGGCAATCCTGAACCTGGATTGGTCTTCTTCGTAATAACGGCTGAACGTGCTTTTTACCTGAGAAATAAACGCTTCCGGGAATTTTAAATTCCCCCCGTCCATAAACGGCAGGGGAAGGGTAAGGACATCGCGATGGTCCAGGAGCACCGCCCCGCTCTCCCCTGCCTTGCCGGAAAAGAAGGCCGCCTGGTGCTGCCCATCAATTATGGCCCCCGAAGAAAAAAAAGGATCCCAGCGGAATTCCACATTCCCGCCCAGGGTCTTAAGCGCCTGATCCAGGTCAAGGGTCTCAGCCGCAAGCGGGAAAATTAATAATGAAAAAATTAATAATGAAAAATGAAAAATGAAAAATGAAAATTTTACAAAGCGGTAGGGCTTATTCCGAAATTTCTCACGCAAAGACGCAAAGATATGCCGGGTTATATTTTCTCTAGAATTTATCACACAAAGGCACAAAGACACAAAGACCTGGTTACACTTTGAAAGCATCCATATTTTCATCTGACTTTGTATCATTTTTTTCATTTTTAGGCTGCTTTGCTCAAAAATATATAGAAGTTGATTCACAAATATGTACCAAATATTATAATTTGTACTTGTTCTTTCTTCTTCGTGTCTTTGCGTCTTTGTGTGAGTTTCTCTATTAGTCATTCTTTCTTCCCTTCTGCTCCCTTCTCCCTTCTTCATTCTTCATTCCCCATTCCCCATTCTTCATTTTTCATTCTTCATTCTTCATTCCCCATTCTTCATTCCCCATTCCCCATTCTTCATTTTTCATTCTTCATTCTTCATTCTTCATTCTTCATTTTTCATTTTTCATTCTTCATTCTTCATTTTTCATTTTTCATTTTTCATTCTTCATTCTTCATTCTTCATTTTTCATTTTTCATTCTTCATTCGTTTATCGATGTAATAAACCGCGCCCTGGTAACCGCCCCGGATAAACGCCTGCCAGAACGAACGTCCCAGGCAAGGAGGTTCCTCTAACAACGGCAGCTTCATTCCTGTAAGGCTCCTGATTATCTCCAGACTTTCTTCGACGCTGCGCCCCATATAGTCTTTTATCCCTGCTTCCATTAATTCGCGGAATGGTACCAAATTCCAATTATTATTTTCTATTCCTTCTCCGTGTGCTCCATCTCTCCGTGTCTCCGTGAGATGCTCTTCTTTTAGAAGGTGCCAGGCACCAAAAGCGTCCGGGGGGAAGGCTGTTGTTCCCGGCGGAACAGCCAAAAACGCTTCCGTGGCTTCGTTTGGCGCTTCCAGGCGTATCAGGATGGAACGGGCGGCGGTTTCAGCGGAGTTGACCGCGTCCTCCCGGTCCTGGGCGGCGCTTATGACATTGCCACATTTGGTGACGTTGTTCTCGGGGAAACTCACAAGGCTTCCAGGTTTTATGCGCGTAAAGACATCCCTCACAAAGGGCATGACGCGGGCTTTTTCAAGGCCATGTACGGAACAAACCTTCCCCGGAATCGAGATGAAGGCCCTTTCTGCACTCGTCCAGTCCCACTCCGGAACCGTCAGCGTTGGCTTTATCCCCAGGGCTATCTCGATGGCGCCCCGTGCCGGAAGGACGCCTGACGAATACGGGTAAGTCCAGCCGGACATATATCCACCGGAAAGCCGTGCCGCTATCTCCCCTATCATGGGGCCCTTGGGTGTAAGTTTGACGTCTCCCTTGGCAGCACCGTTTGTGATGCCGAGGGCTTTGATCCCCTGGATGAAGGTTTCCAAAAGGGAACGGAGCGTGGCTGGATCAAACGAGGAGGGCATGGTATGTCCCATTTCAATGAAATATGGCGGAAAGAAAATATGCCTGTCTGCAATACCGCACATGGTAATTTCCCCGTTAGAGACCAGGGCGTCAACGGAAAATTCCGGGCCTTCCATGTATTCTTCCACTATCGCCCGGCCGGAGCGGGAGTATTTAAGGGCATCGGAAACGGCGGCTTTTAACCCATCTGGATTATCCACCCTGCAGCAGCCGCGTGCACCCATATTGTCAACGGGCTTGACAACCACGGGCAGGGGGAAAGGCAGGGCATAGCCGGCTAATGGCGGGCTATTGACGATGGCAAATTCAGGCGAAGGGACGCCGGCTGCCTTGAAACGTCCGCGCATCCTTTCCTTGTCAGAGGCATCAAGCGCGGTTTCATAGGTTATTCCAGGCAACTTGAGCCTTTCGGCTACCCAGGCCACAGTCGTGGAAAAATCCGTCCCGGCGGTCATAATGCCGTCAAGGCCGCCGTTTTCCATAAGGGAACGGCCCAGGCTTTCTATACCTTCCTTGTCTTTCAAATCCACCTGTTCAAAGCGGCCTGCGAGCGATACATATTGGGCTTTCGAATCCGCGTCTACTGCGATAGTTTCAAGCCCCATTTCCGCAGCAATCCTCAGGGCAGGTCCCTGCATCACCCCTGCCCCTAGTATGAGTAATTTTTTTTTGCCGTTCTCTTGCGTTTTTCCAGTGCCGTTAGTCATGGGGAATGCCTCCCCTTCGATTATCGGTTAGGGCCTATTGCTGATTAACACCTGCAATTTTTGCCATGGAGCTGGATTTTCCCAGCCCCGGCAGTTATCATTAAAAAAGCACAGGAAAACAATGACGGGTTCTGAAACAAAAACAAACAACGAATTCCACCGCGCACTAGGAGATTTCATTGACCAATCCACGGCAGAAAAGGCCGGGATAATTGAAGTGCGCCAAGGGCATTCCGCACCAATAACTGGATTGGAGTACGATTCCAGAAATATCAAGTACGGAAACCTTTACTTTGCCCTGCCTGGCCAACATAGCGATGGGCACGACTTTATTGCCGATGCCATAAGCCGGGGCGCAAGGGCTATTGTCCATGAGCGGGAACTCCGCGAATACCGCGAAGGAATTGCCTATGTACGGGTAAAGGATTCCCGTTTTGCAATGTCCCCCATTGCGGCTGGTTTTTATGGTTTCCCGTCGCATCGGATGGGAATAATCGGCGTTACCGGAACCGAGGGCAAAAGCACAACGGTATATCTAACCTATCAGCTCCTTAAGCTCGCCAGGAAAAAGGCAGGTTTCATTTCAACGGTTCAATTTGACGACGGGCTTGGCGAAAAGTGGAACAGCGAACACCAGACCACGCCCGAGGCTGTAACAACCCACCGGCTGCTTGCGGAAATGTACCGCAACGGCGCGGGGTTCGCGGTTGTGGAGTCAAGCTCGCACGGCCTCTCCAAAAGAACCAACCGCCTGGGCGACGTTGAATTTGACGTGGGGGTAATGACCACGGTTACCCACGAGCACCTCGAATTCCACGGCACATGGGAGCAGTACAGAAGCGACAAGGCAGAACTCTTCCGCTGCCTGGATAACACCCCGCACAGAAAACAGGGTTCATCCGGCGATTTTTCAGTTCCCACCTTTGGTGTGGTAAACGCGGACGACCAAAGCGCGGATTATTTCGCAGACTGTACGAAACGTAATGTTTGCACTTTCAGTACGAAGGGAGCAAAAGCTGACTTTTCCCTACGCAGCATGGAAAGCAGGGCGGACGGCAATAGTTATGAAGTTTTTATAGCCTCAACAAGGGAAACTATCGCCATGGAAGACAAGCTCCCCGGTGCCTTTAACGCGGGCAATGTGCTTGCAGCCCTCCTCGTAGTCTCAAACCTGCTCTCGCTTGCCATTGAGGACCTAGTTCCCTTCGTATCAGAACTGAAGCCGGTGCGTGGCAGAATGACAACTGTGCGCCGGGGCCAGCCCTTTGAGGTGCTGGTGGATTACGCACACACGCCATCATCTTTCCAGACCATCTTTCCCTCCCTCAAGGAGCGCGTCAATTCTTCCGGGGGAAGGCTGATAAGCCTATTCGGTTCTGCCGGGGAACGGGACACTGCAAAGCGGAAAACCCAAGGGGCAATCGCGGCCCGTTACTCGGACATAGTCTTCCTCGCCGACGAAGACCCACGAGGGGAAGTGCCAATGGCCATATGTGAAGAGATTGCGCAGGGCTGCGAAGCAGACCAGGGCTGCGAAGCAGACCAGGGCTGTAACGACATGATCCGCAACGAAACCCTTTTCCTTATTCCAGACCGCCCGGCGGCCATCAGAAAGGCCTTTTCGCTTGCGCGGCAGGGGGACCTTGTTTTGCTCCTTGGGAAAGGCCACGAGAACTCGATCATCTACGCATCGGGGGCTATCAGCTATGATGAAATCGGGGAGGCGGAAAAAGCTTTGGAGGAAATGGGATACTGTGAAAAATCATAATTAAGCATATAACATACTAAAACGATTAAGCTTCAGCAAAAATACTAACACGGGGGAGAATAGCCATGAAGCCAGCTAGCGGCTGTGGCCATTATTGACGCACGCTTTGGCGTGGCCATAACTCTCCCACACCGATGCTGTCTTCATGGCTATTCTCCCCCACATAGCTTTATTGCCAAAGGCATATATCGTTTTCGCACTCTGAACGCTAAATTGTATTTTTTATCAAGTAAAGTCTCCATCTCACCCCGCTACGCGGGCATTTTATTCAACCATGAATATTGCTTCACTAGCGGCAATACAAAAAGGCCGCTTTCCTTATATTTTTGCCAATTAAAATATACGAATAATTGTATTGGGAGGGGGCAAGGGGATAGCGAAAACATTCCTGGACATCACTGCCGGAGGAAATCATAAGGGAAAAGCTTTTCCCTTTAAGGTGGAATAAAGGACCATCACCTAAAGTACGGTTAAGAATAATCCACAATTTTGTTTGTATGCTTTAGGTGATGGGGAGTTCCGTAGGCAGGTTCCTCCAGGGTTTTCGCTATCCCCTTGCCCCCTTCTGTGTATATTATTCTGATTATTTTCATTTGGAAAACTCTGCGTTTAATTGAGATTTGCTACAACCGGCTTTTTCTGCGCTCGGCCATCCCTTTAATGTCCTCGAAAGTGAAATCACTGCCGTCGTCAAGGGTTACTTTGCCCGAAAAAGAGCCGAACAATTGCCGGCGCTTGTGCGAGTAAAAGAACATCTGGTGATTTTCGTCGCGCTCTTGTTGTGGTTCAAAGACCATTTCCAGCCTGTTGTCGTTGCTGGTAAAACGCCAGGGCACAAGGCGTTCCGAAGGCATATGAAAACTCACCTTATCCAGTTTATGAAGGTGCCCGTCAAGGAAAAACGCGTTTTCCGTTCCCAGGGCTGAATCCGCCGAATTAAAACCCACGTTGAACCCAACCTGGCGATCCCCGGCCTGGCCACAGGCAGCCGCCCAAAAGCGGAGATCTGAGCGAGGGCGTACCCCCCTGCTCCAGTCAAAAATGCCCCAGCTATTCCCCTGGGTAAAAATAATATCCGAAACACCATACTGGATGACCCCTTCGGAGGAATAGCAAGGCGAATGCCGCGAACAGGAGAATGCGTTTCCCCTTCCGCGCCATGGCATATGCGTGACCAGGGACTCCGATTCCGGAAGCGGGGTCAGTACTACTTCACCCCTCAGGCTCTGGTCATGGCCAAAGCCGGGAACATCCACTTTGATAATCTTTACTCCGCCATCCATACTCGCAAAGTTAAAGAGGGCTTTTTTTTGCCTGAATTTAATTGAGCCTGACTCACTGTCACCAGGCAGATCAAGGCAGCCAAGAGAAAAGGGGATCAAAAAGGTACGGGAGAAGCAGTTCCTGGTTTTATGGGAAAACACAGACATAAAGAGGTAGCCAAGGTAGCCATCATCCAGGATTTCAAAAAGCACCATGTGGGTAGGGGAAACAAGGACATACCGGTTAGCCTCGCTGATACGCCGCCGAGGCACCCTGAGGAGGTTGGAGCTGTAGACAAATAAGGAAGATCGTGCCCAGCCAAAATTCAAAGGCCTGCCTGTTTCATTCAGAACAGAAACAGACGCCATTATTTCCGTCTGGGGCATTATGAATGCATCCTCTGCTGCCTTCTTCTGCTACTTTGATGGATTGTAGATTATCGCAACCAAGGTGGTTATTAAACCAGCTCCCAGAGAAACATAGGAAACATTGTTAAGATTCTTGGCAAGCTCCTTATTACTGAAAAGATCAAATTGGGGATTGGACACAACCTGCAAGGCCACAGAGGAAGCTGTAAGGAAAAGGCCCAAAGCCAGGGTGATGTTTTTGCCCCGGTTGTTGGCTGTGCTTGACTTTACCGATTGTAAAGGCTCCGGCGGCATATACTCAATCAAGCCCTCAGACGGGGCAGACGGCACAGGCGCCGCTGAAGGGAAACCTCCGGAAGGCGAATCATCAGGAGGCAAAAAAACGGAACTTGAGATAACAGGAGATTCGGAAGGGGGTTCTCCGACAACAATACGGGTATCCTGTACAGGCAGCAGGGGAGAGCCGGCAAAATTATGATCGTTCCAAAAGCTTTGAATGCCGTAGTCAAGCTGTTTTTTCTCCACAAATGTATGAAACGAAGAAATGTCCAGGAAAAGGCTCTCGCCTTCATAAACATCCAGTGAATTCCCTGTGCCAAAAACTGTTGAACCCCTCCCCATCCCGTAGGGAAAAACTTCAGAGTCCCCCTTTAGGGCATGGAGGTTAAACAGCGGCCGCGGTGCCGAATTTAACCCTCCGGGTTCCAGGAGGTAATCAAGGCCAAAATCGCCCCTGCCCATCCTGGCTGAAACTACCCCGCTGCGGACAACGGTTGAATTCGCCCCGTTTCCGGTTACCACCCTCATTCTACCGTAAAGAAGCCCCAAATCCTCGAACCTTCCGGTTTCATCAATGCCATTATAAACAAAGGAAGTGTTTTCCGATAACTTCACCAGTGTTCCCGAGGGAATAAGCTGTATCTCCAGAAAAGTCCCCTGCCCTGTATGAACAATGCCTGAACGTTCCAGGAGGATCCCTCCGCTGCCTACTGCATCCGCAGGGAATATGATTCGCTCATTGTGCGTGGTGAGTTCAAAATCTTCGCCTTCAATGTGGTAAACCCTGGCGCCGTCCCCCGACTGAGCGTAAAGGCCCAAAGACGTGAAAAGCGCAAAACTGCTAAAAATGAGCAGTGTCAATAATAGTCTGCGAAAAGAACCGTAAACATAGTTCATCATGCTTTTTTCCCCATCCTCTTTCTGCTACTATAAACAATTATGTCAGTAAATTCGGCAAAAAACAAGGTTAACATTAATAAAGAAAGCTACATTGGTATGAAGGTTCTTGTCATGGGGCTGGGCCTCCATGGAGGAGGCCTTGAGTCCGTCAGGTATCTGGCAGGCAGGGGCGCTGAGGTAACGGTGACCGACCTCAGGGACGAAAATGTCCTGGCCCCATCAATAGAGCTTCTGAAAGATTTTCCAATACGATACGTCTTAAAACGGCATAATGAAGAAGATTTCCAAAAATCCGACTTTGTCGTGAAAAACCCCGGCGTCAGGCCTGATTCGCCCTATCTAAAAAATGCAAAAAGGATTGAGACGGACATTTCGCTCTTTCTTGCAGCCTGTCCGGCAAGGCTTGTAGCTGTCACTGGTTCGAAAGGCAAGTCAAGCACTTCCTCCGCCATTTTCCACGTTCTGAGCGAAAACCGCACGGGCGGAAGGGCTTTTTTGGGAGGAAACATCACCATTTCGCCCTTGAGCTTCCTTGATGAACTTGAGGATGGGGATGATGTTGTGCTGGAACTTTCCAGCTGGCAATTGGGGGATCTGAACGGCCGCAATTTATTGAAGCCAAGAGCGGCTGTTATAACACCAATCATGAAAGATCACCTCGACAGATACACCAGTATGGAAGCCTACATAGATGATAAAAGGCTTATTTACCAAAACCAGGACGGCAATGATGCAACAATTGCCTGCGACGATAACTGGGGAAGGTGTTTCCTTGAAGAAAGTAAGGGAAGGCCCCTCTTGTATTCCAAAAAACCCCTAATTTGGGGCGTTTCCGGCGGCTGGATTCCTGATCCTGAGGGTCCTGGCCTTGCCCGGTTCCATGATAATCCAAATTTCAGCGGAAAAGACGGCTGCATTGTAGAAGTGGTCCCCTCAAAGCTGCTCATACCCGGCTTCCATCAAAAACAAAACCTCCTTGCCGCTGCCCTTGCCCTGCTCCACCTGGGGCTAGCGCCGGATACTGTCCGGGAAAGCCTGGGGCGCTTCCCGGGCATTGAACACAGGCTTGAATTTTTCCACGAAAGCGGCGGCGTAAAGTTTTACAACGACAGCGCGGCCACCATCCCCGAAGCCGCTGCCGCTGCTATACTGGCCTTTGAAAAGCCACCCATACTGGTCGCAGGGGGTACCGATAAAAACCTGGACTTTGCCCCCCTGGCCATGGCTGCGGAAAAAGTTAAAGCCCTGGTCCTCCTTTCGGGGACGGGAAGCGATAAGATTGCAGGACTCCTTGAGGGAGGAATTATTAAATGCCGGGGCCCCTTCGATTCCATTGAAGCGGCAGCAGAAGCAGCCCTGGACGCCGCAGAGCCAGGAGATTCCGTGGTTTTCTCGCCGGGCTGCACGAGTTTTGGAATGTTTCTGAATGAATTCGACCGCGGAAGCAAGTGGAAAGAAAGCGTGAAAAAAATAGCCCCATAAGGATACTTTTGGAAATCTAAGCGATGGACCTGGAATTGCTAAAAGAAAGGGCGAGTATCATTCGAGGGGTACGTTCTTTTTTCGACAGCCTAGGGTACCTTGAAACGGACACCCCCCTACTCGCCCCCGACCTCATCCCCGAATCATGCCTCGAAGTTTTCCAAACCGCCAGGCTTTCGCCAAAAGGAAGCCAAAAGCCAGAAAAACCATATTGGTTAGTCCCATCCCCCGAAATATGGATGAAACGTCTTATCGCCCGGCACAGGACAAACCTTTATCAAATCTGTAAGTGCTTCAGAAACGGGGAATCTTCCGGCCGTCAGCACAGCCCGGAATTTACGATGCTGGAATATTACACCATGGAGGCAGGTTACCTTGAATCACTGAAACTGACGGAGGAGCTTTTCGCTTCCCTGCTGGAAGGCCTGCATGAAGCGGGGTTTCTGACCGCCCTTTCCCCGCCTTTCATAACCCTCACCGTGGAAGAAGCCTTTGCAAAGTGGGCGGGCTTCGACCTTTACAGGGCAGCCAAAGATCCCGCTGCCATGGAAGGGGAAGCAAGGCGGCTGGGGTTGGCCCCGCCCAATGGCCTTTCGGTTCCTGAACTTTACGATCTTGTTTTCATCCACGCAGTTGAACCAAAATTGAAACTTGATAGACCCATCATCCTCATGGATTACCCAGCCTTCGTCCCATGCCTCGCAAAAAAAGCCTTCGACGGCAAAACCGTAGAGCGCTGGGAGTTATACGCCGGGGGTATTGAACTGGCCAACTGTTTTTCCGAAGAAACAAATGCCGAAGCTGTCCGCATTTTTTTCGAAAGTGAAAAATCAGCAAAGGAAAGGGATGCACTTGTACAGCACAAGGTTGACGACGACTACTGGAAAATGTTCAACGCTGATACCGTGGAGAATTTGTTCCCCAAATGCTCCGGCGTGGCCCTGGGCCTGGACAGGCTCATAATGCTTCTCTGCGGGCATTCATCAATTGACGGAGTGTTGCCTTTCCCAACGGATTGGCAATAATGTAAATAAAGGGCTATATTACCATCAGGGGGAAATTATGGGTGTTTTGGATATACCATTTAGCGGCAACTACCTTGAATACCTGCCGCTAAATAAAATCGCGAAATATCAGGATGGTCCGCCGAAAAACGGGATCCCCTTCATGGGTTACCCCCGTCAGCATCCCACGGAAAACAATAAACTCATTCTGGTTTATGAACCTCTGGGTGAAAACCCTGCAGTTCTTGAGTTTAAAATCGACGACATACTCTATGTGGAAGATGTCCCTCAGGTAGTTACCGAAAAAGGGGAAGGGGTTCCGTTGGTGAAGCTCTGGATTCGCCTGGGTTCCCACGGAATGCTGCTTGAGCCATTTGAAGTAGACGAAACAGCCAACTTCCTTAAGGTACGCCGTGGGCAAAAAGGGCGTTTCATGAAACAGGCCCAGGACGAATTCCTCCGAAACGGATCTTCCCACCGTACCCCGGAATCGAACAACAGTTTTTCAGGATAGGCTTCGGCATGACCCAACCCCGGTTTTTCCTGTCCAAAGAAAACAATTGCATACAGTGCAGCCTCTGCCCCAGAAGATGCCATTTAGCCCCTGGCGAGAGCGGGCGCTGCCGGGTGAGGGTAAACCGGGACGGAAAACCGGAAATCCCATTTTATAGTTTTGTCATTTCCCTCGCCGTCGACCCTATCGAAAAAAAGCCGCTTTACCACTATAGGCCGGGGACGGAGATACTATCGGTAGGTTTCGCGGGCTGCAACCTTGCCTGCCCATTTTGCCAGAACTGGCACATCTCGCAAAGCACTGATGTTCCCGGCCGCCCTTACACCCCGGCGGAACTCATTGCATCAGCGCTAGATGCAGAGTTTAAAGCAGGCAATGCCATCGCTGCTTTGCCAAGTTTAGCTTACACATACTCCGAACCCCTTGTGCATATTGAGTTCCTGTTGGATTGCATGAAGGAGGCGCGAAAAGCCGGGACAGCCAACATAATTGTAAGCAACGGATGCGTCAACCCCGAAGCTGCGGAGGAAATACTTGAGCTAACCGACGCTGCTAACATCGATCTCAAGTGCTTCTCAGAGGAAACTTACAGGGAAATCCTTGGGGGCGATCTTTCCACAGTCTTGGCTTTTATCCACATGGCAGTAGAAAAGGGAGTGCACCTGGAACTTACCACCCTCATTGTTCCGGGTTTTAACGACAGCATGGCGGAAATAGACATATGCCGCGACTTCGTTGCAGAGCTGCAAACGGGGGGGACTACAGTGCCTTGGCATTTATCCGCCTACCATCCCGATTACAAATGGCGCGCCCCTGCCACAAACCCCTATTCCCTTATCGCGGCAGCGAAACGTGCCAAAGAAAAACTCCCCTTTGTCTACACCGGCAACATAGCGCTTGGTGACGGGGAAAAAAACTTCAGCGACACCTTCTGCCAGCACTGCGGGAAAACCCTCGTTAGCCGCAAGGGCTATCAAGTCAGCACTTCGGGATTATCGCTTAAAGAGGATAACGGAAAGATGTGTTACGTTTGCGCCGCATGCGGGAAAAGCGCCCCAATAAGAAGGTAAAAGGTAAAAGGCAGGTGTTCACGAAATCGCTGTATTTTATCTCCGAATTGTTGGCGGTATACTCATCCAGCGTCATCTCGATGTTGGCTCTCCTTTTGCATTGCAGACCCGTGTACCAAGCCCCCACGCCGAAAATGCCAGCGTCAGTGTCGAACACCACCCTTGCGCTGTCGAAAAGCCCGTCCGCGATGAAGCCCAGCGTGTCTGTATACCCCATCCGTCCTATCCTGAAATCCACGGAACCAAAGCCGAAGAAAAGATCCGCCTGCAATAGCTCCGGCACCACGGCCCAGGGGTTGTTCTGGAAGTTGAGCCCAGCTGAAAGGAAAAACTCCCCGCTCTCACCCAAAAGCCCCGAGACGTGCGGAATAACGATGCCCTTGTAGTCAAACGTGCCATCGCTTCCCGTCCCCGAATACGCCGCTTCCTGATCCAGTGTCAAACCTATATCGTATACAAATATCGAAAATGAAAAGGTAAAAATTAAAAATGAAAAAATTGTAATCCGTCTTATCTTTATTCCCAGTTCCCTTGCCCATTCTTAATTTTTCTTTTTTCATTTGCCTGCCTCCGTTAGTTGCAATGTCCTGTTTATCGTGAAAAGCAACAAATCCCCGTCTATGTACATCAGCGGATCTGCCCTGCCCTGGATGATGCCCAGTTGGACGAGTTCCTTGTATGCGTGGTGCTGGCTCTTTGTGATTGTGTAGAAAAGCCCGCCCTTTATGCCGAAGGCTTGCATCACCATATAGGAAAGCCCCTTGAGGTTGACCGCGTAATTCCCCTGCGCGTCTTTTGGAAGCAGGTTGTTTTCTTGCGCGTAACTGAACGCCTCTTCCTCCCCCATCCTGTCCGGCTCGGTTAGCTCCGCTACTTCCAGCACGAACAGGGCCGCCTGTGCGTAGCCTACGCGGTCCTGGTCTAAAAGCGATTCGATTCTGTGTGCCGTTTGCGAAAATGCTGCAACAAGCGGAACAAAACAAACAACAAAAATGCATAGTCGTCTCATAACTTGTTTTTTACTCCTTTTTATATTATACTTTCCTTATGACAATTACCCAAACCGTAGATATACCTGCCAGCCGCAGGATTACCATTGATGTGCCTCATGAAGTACCGGAGGGGAGGGCTATTCTTACTTTTACACTGGCTCCTGAAACTGCCCCCTTGCATGAATGTCCTATATGCGCCAGAGGTGCCAGAAAATACGATCCTGTCACCGGGAACCCTCTTTATAATGCCGAAACTGTTGCCGCGATTGAGGAAGGGCGTGCTATGATGCGGGGGGAAATTCCGGCAAAATGGTTCAACTCCCTTGAAGAGATGTTGGAAGATCTCAATAAGGACGATGAAAACGACGACTGACCCATGCTTAAAGAAACTTATACGAAACCTTTCAAAAAACAATACAAATTGATGATAAAACGGGGAATGAAAATCGAGAAACTCATCGAAGTCATGCAAATGATCATCAATGAGCAACCATTGCCACCCAATCACTGTAACCATCCACTTCATGGAAAATGGGAAGGAGCTTTTGACTGTCATGTCCATGGTGACTGGGTACTCATTTATGAGCCTGACCATAAAGCGGGCACTATTACCTTTCATCGTACTGGAACACACTCCGATTTGGATATTTAATTGTCTATTCCTCATTGCTCCTCACCCGCAATCCCTCACGCCAAGACGCGGAGGCGTGCTATCCGGCATAGCCGGATAGCAAAAGAGCGCAAAGAGTTACGCGCCAAAATGGTGCCTGGCACTGTTTGACACCCCTCGCTCCTGTTTATCTGTTCAACATTGTTTTTTCTCTCTTACCATTCGCACATCATTAAAGGTAAACCAGCTCCAGCCCAACTAAAGAAGCGACCGTTGCCGTAAGCAAAATTATTAGGAGTTGTCGTACCAAATGGAGTTGTTCCATAATCTGTAGAGGACCAAGTTACCCCATCGCTTGAGTAAACTATTCTGCCTATTGTTCCAGCGACAAACATTTTCTGTCCAATAGGGCCATCATAGATAACGCCTTTGTATGCGCCAGGAAGGCCAGAACCTCCGACTGTAGAAGCCGTCCAGCTTATAGCATCATCTGTTGAATAGTAAAGTGTATCGCATGCAAAGACAAAAACACCATTGCCATAGCTGATACCATTAACATTGCTACCCGTTGTCCCTGATTTTGTCCAGGTTGCGCCGTTATCAGTTGAGTATGTAATTGTACCTAAAGGAGAGCTACCTAAACCAGCACCCGCAACAAAACGGTTATTGCCAAAGGCAATACGTGCATACATATCATATACATCAAAGCCGCTGCTCGCTACAGGTGTCCAGTTAACGCCGTTATCATTTGAGTATGCCATTGAGATGTAGTTTCCTGCTTGACTCGTGGCTATCCATACGCCATTACTATAGGTGACACTAAAGATGTCAGCTAAACCATGGCCTATTCCTTCTTCCCATACCAATCCCTGTGGGTTTGGTGATGTAGCCTTTGACGAATAGAAAATTTTGCCCCCTATCGATCCAATAATAAACCTTTTCTGCCCTGATGGCCCGCCATAGGCTATTGCCTGAGGGTAGCGTGGATTGGCATCAAATACTTCGAAAGTCCAAGTTGCACCATCGTCGTCTGAATACATTATTCTGCCTGGTGGAGGACCAGCTGGCACAACAGAACCTCCAATACTACCCACACCGTACCAACGGTTTTTATTTATATTGCCGTATACTTCTACAGTACCAAATGCCATGGCATAAAGATTATACATATCATTATCCGTCAGGAAAGTAGCGCCTCCCACAATCGTCCATGTATTCAGCGATTTTGCCGCACTCACCGTAATTGCAAAATTCTGCGTGTAGTCCCCTAAAGCCAGACCATTGGAAATTGTCGCGGTGACAGTCACCGTTCCGGCCGATGTAGTGGTTAGAGTATTGCCGCTGATAGTCGCGCCTGTGGTTCCCGCGTTCCGAACACTCCACGTTATGGTCTGATTGCTTGCGGTAGCTGGGTTCACTGTTCCACTCAATGTAAAATTTCCGACATTTGCATTTGTTGGAAGGCTGGTTATGCTTGTTACCTCAACAAAGCTTATACTTGATATCACCCCTACCGTTGCCACATTGCTTATTGCATCAGTAGTTGTATTGCCGGTGACAGAGAGGTTGGTATTTGTTACTACCACATAATAATAAAATGTT
>JGI24702J35022_10001244_pt1 | contig 15874 bp, 11 predicted proteins | sample TergutTh196P4_FD_35022 | JGI IMG/M metagenome (IMG submission 35022)
GTAAGCAGGGATAAGTCCTGGGGAATCGGTAAGCAGGGATAAGTCCTGGGGAATCGGTAAGCAGGGATAAGTCCTGGGGAATCGGTAAGCAGGGATAAGTCTTGGTGAGTCTATAAGCGGAGATAAGTACCGAGGAGATCGACAAGCAGGGATAAGTCCTGGGGAATCTATAAGCAGGGATTTGCACTGAGAGAATCGACCGGCAGGGGCAAGGACCGGAACAAAACGCGGAATGGATATTGTTAATAAGGTCGAAGTTGTGGATTGCGGCTGGAAAAATTAGCGCTGTTAGTTCGAGGTTCCTATGGTTGACGTCCTGGTTGTCAGAGATGGTTGTAAGGCGATTGTTGGATTTGAGATAAGGGGACATTCGGGTTATGACGTGGCGGGCCGTGATATTGTATGCGCGGCAGTGTCAGTCACGGCGTATAATTCTGCGGGAGCCCTTTCCGAATTGGCTGGTATCGCCAAATGTTATGTTGAGAGTCCCGGGTTTATGAAAATCGGCTTGCCTGATGAAATAGACGCGGAGAGAAGGCGAATAGCCGATATAATAATGAATACGGCGTATATAGGGTTCAGACAGATACAAGAGTCATACCCTGAATACCTGAAGATCAAAGAAATTATTAAGGAGTTGTAGAGAAATGTTGAAAATAAACTTACAGCTGTTTGCGCATAAAAAAGGCATGGGCAGCTCCAGAAATGGCAGGGACAGTCATTCACAGCGGCTTGGGGTCAAACGAGGCGACGGTCAGTTTGTGTTGGCGGGAAACATATTGGTTAGGCAGAGAGGTACAAAAATCCATCCCGGCGTAAATGTAGGCAAGGGACGGGATGACACGCTCTATGCTCTTGCCGATGGCAAGGTTAGTTTTAAAAGACTTGGAAAAGATAAGAAACAGGTCTGTATTAGCTGAGGTTGACTTAATTTGATGTGATGTGATTGTGATAAGATGGATATGATATGATGTGATGTGATGTGATTGGATCCTATGTGATCGGATCCAATCCGAAGTGATGTGATTTGGTGTGTTCTGAAGAGATGTGATCTGATCCTATGTGACAGGATCTGATCAGAAGTGTTCTGAAGTGATCGGATCCGATCTAATCTGATCTGAAGAGATCTGATGTGATCTGAAGCTGGCGTATTTTATGTTGGCGCGCGATTTGTTTGATTTTTCCGGATGCTCCGGTTTGAAATGATTTTTGTTATGCTGGATGGGTTGATTGAATGCCATTTAATTATATCTCGGGTAAATATACCTTGCCGAATCTGCGGATGCCCAAAAGTACGCTGATCCGGCAGGCTTTACAAACCGGGATATTTTTTATTGAAATGCTCGGGCGATGTAACAAGACTGAGCAACTGGTTGTAACAAGACTGAGCAACTGGATGCAGCGACGAAATGAAGCAATTTAATGAAACGACAAAATGAAGCGACAAAATGAAGTGACAATGTGAAGCCATATTGAAGTGACAATATGAAGCCATATTGAAGTGACAATATGAAGCCATATTAACGAAGTGACAATATGAAGCAATAGTATAGTGAAGTTACGGTATAAAGCAACAAGACGAAGATATTAGGAGATAAGCTGTTCAATGTTCATAGACAGTGCAAAAATATTCTTAAAAGCCGGAAACGGCGGAGACGGAAGGGTATCTTTCCGCAGAGAAAAATATGTTCCTGCCGGCGGGCCTGACGGCGGAGACGGCGGTCGCGGAGGCGACGTTGTCTTCGTTGGCGACAGCGGAATGCACACACTGAGGGACTTCAGATACAAAAGAAACTATCGGGCGCAGGACGGGGCGGACGGGGAACCCAGAAACTGTACCGGGAAGTCGGGAGAGGACCTCCGCATAAGGGCGCCTTTAGGAACTATTGTTTTTGACGCCGATTCCGGTGATATACTCTGCGACATAACAGAAAATGGACAAACGGCAATAGTCGTAAAAGGAGGCAAAGGCGGGGCGGGAAACCAGCACTTTGCAACTTCGACAAAGCAGGCGCCCGACTTTGCCAAATCTGGCGTTGAGGGTGAAGAGCGGTATATCAACGTTGAATTAAAACTTATAGCCGACGTAGGTCTCATAGGATTCCCAAACGTAGGGAAGTCGACCCTATTGTCAGTGGTAACGTCCGCCCGGCCTCAAATAGCCAACTATCATTTCACTACCCTGACGCCAAACCTCGGGGTTGTAGAATTGGGAGATGATGAAGGTTTTGTGATGGCGGACATTCCAGGCCTTATTGAAGGCGCAAGCGCAGGCGCAGGACTCGGGGACGAGTTTTTGAGGCATATTGAGAGGACAAGGCTGCTTTTGCACGTTGTTGATGTGGCGGGAACGGAGGGACGGGATCCGGTCTCTGATTTTGAGATAATTAACAGGGAACTCAGGGACTACAAAATAGACCTTTCCGACAAGCCGCAAATCGTTGTCGCGAATAAAACCGACGCGCTATACGACGGCAATTCCGGCTTCGGCGAGTTCAAGATCGAAATGGAAAAGCGCGGATTCCCGGTGATTGGTATATCAGCCGTAACAGGGAAGGGTGTTCGAGAGATGCTGCAAGAGGTTTGGATGAAACTCAAAGAACTACCCGCAGATGTGCCCAATTTAACATCAAATGTGCCCAATTTAGCATCAGATGTGCCCAATTTAACATCAAATGAGTCCAATTTGACATCAGATGAGCTCATCATGACGTCAGGCGACTATATGCGCCGCCAAGTCGGCTGTGAGGAAGGCAAAGAACAGGCTTTTTCCGAAAGTGAAGGAAGCAATAAAGCCGACAGCAGAGGTGGCGAATATGTGGAGTATACTCTAAACGAACGCGGCGAAAGCGTTATAAGGAATATTGATAGAGAGAGCTTCACTCGATATATAGAAAGCGAGACCGCCACGCGCATTGATCGAAACGAAACCGTCATACGTAAAATAAGCGGCCTAAGTAAAGATAGAAGCGGGATTGATCAGAGAAAAGAAAGGAACACGGTCAACGGAGGCGCTGAGAAAAGAGTGGCGAGGTTTGAAGTGAACCTGGAGAATGGGGTGTTTCTAGTAAGCGGGCATTGGGTGAAAAGGCTTATATCAGATATAAATTTTAATAACAGTGAATCGATGCAATTTTTCCAGAGGCAACTTATAAGGTTTGGCGTGATAGAGGCGCTGGAAAGGAAAGGAATTTGCGAAGGCGATACGGTAAGGATTTATGATCTGGAGTTTGACTACATGAAATGAACCGGGTATATTGGTAAGGGAAGAAGGGGTATCCCCCGGCGCTCCACCATGGCCATTCTTTTTGGTCATGACAGTCTTGTGACTTTAGTGGAAAGGTATGGTCATAAATATGGTTAACGTGTACTATTATGTTTTGAACCAATTAGCGGACGATATTGTATTCAGCGGTCTAAGTATGTCAAAATGGGCAGGCCGGGAGGTTATGATCGGAGGGTCGCCGAAGAAGTGTATTATCACAATGCTAAATCCAAGAGATGATATGCTGCTATATAAGTCACCCGACCACGCCTGCATCAGAATTTCTATTCCACCTGAATACTGTATGATTGCGGATAAATGCCTGTATGAGATAGGGAAAACAGAACCTAAAGTCATGAAAATGTATTGGGATAACTTGATACCGGCTAATGAATACAGACTTGGAACATTTGTTAAGCCCGAAGCACTTGTTACAGCAACAGTCATTCCGGGCAGGATTGCCATAGCGGACAGGAAAGCCGACGCCTTGTCGGTGATCGGGGATAACACGGAGCTATATCTGAATAACCATATTGAGAGCCTTAAGGACAAACAGGAAGACATTAAAAATGAACTGCTTTACCACTACTACAAAGCCAAAGTCGTAGCGGGCAAATGTGTTATGTTAGGGACGGACGCGCCTGGCAATAAAGTCATATTTGCAGATCAAAGCGGCGGCTATATGGCGATTGATACGCCATTTTAACCATACGTAGCATTCCCTTTTGTCATACGTGATTTCCCATTTTAACTATACGTAACATTCCCTTTTGTCATACGTGATTTCCCATCTTAACCATACGTGGCATTCCCTTTTGTCATACGTGATTTTCCCTTTTGTCATACGTGATTTCCCATCTTAACCATACGTGGCATTCCCTTTTGTCATACGTGATTTTCCCTTTTCATCATTGACTACAACCACCCCTTTTGATAATATTTCATTATTGACAACTTTATTTTGTTAATTTTCAGAGTATTGTACAAGATTCAGTAATCATTACACAACCAGTGCTACTTGGATCTTGTGGGCGAAGCCTATTGAGGGGGTGATAAAGTCTTTAGCCTGAACTGCCGGACAGAAACCGTGAGGAACTTGCTGAGGTGAATCATCTTCAGGCAGGGTTAACTGCGTTCCCAAAAAACGCTGCTGAAAACGAAGCCGCTCACTCCATAATAAAGAGCCGCTTAACCACATTGCGCGTAAGCAACGAGGCTGAAAAAGGAGACCCGCAACTCCAGAATAAAAAACGGCAAATTACATTTATGAGGTGATAATCATGAAAAGGATGCTAGTTGTTTTACTTGCGATCTCGTTGCTCTTTGCCACCCTGCCCGTGTCTTCCATCGCGGCGCCGCAGCCATTACCTGAAGTAGGCAACATATACCTGCAGGAGAACCTGGAAAAGTTCCCGGATATGTTCGACTATGGCAAAAACCAAACAAAGGTGGCTTTCAGCAACGATAATAGCCGCGTTATTATGGAGGAGGTCTTTATTGAGGTCCCTTGCGACGTTGATAAGGACGGCAAGAGGGATCTTATTCACGCCCGTATCAGAAGGCCTATTGAAACCAGGACCGACGGTTTAAAAACACCGGTAATCGCAGGTGCTACGCCCTATATCACTACGGTGACTAATCAGGCGAATAACTTTGGCGGCAAAGTGGATATAGATTTCCCCGGCGCTAACAATCCCGACACACAAAATGTACAGTATTCAGATATCGTCTATGAAGGGCCCAGGTATAAAGACCTGCTGGCTAAAGGCTTCGGCGATTTGAGCGAATGGGGCATTCCTGACGCCCGCACACCCCTAAGCAGTCAAGCTGAAGGCGTTGCCATAACCGGCTTTACCGCCTCCGGCCTGGCCTCATATATGATACCGCTGGGATATTCCTATATGCATCTGTCAATAATCGGCAGCAACCATGCGGAAGGTTTCCTTACCTATGGCGGTTACGAGGAAAACCTCTGTGTAGCTGCAATGGTGGACTGGCTCAACGGTCGGCTGCCGGCCTATACCGATCTGACCGGTACTGTCATGGTGGAACCCCCATATTGGGCTACAGGCGAGGTCGCTATGTATGGCACCTCCTATGAAGGGACGTTACCTTTCGCTGGCCTCATCACCGGCGTGGAAGGCTTAAAAGCCATAGTTCCCATCGCTCCGGTCACCAGCAGCTATGAGTATTACCGGGCTAATGGCGGCGTTTATGCTCCCGGCGGCTGGCAGGGCGAAGACGTTACCTTTATCACCAACTACACCTTCGGCAGGGGCTATGCCAGCTCTGGCAGCGGCGCCGCCGCCGTGCCCGCGGGACGCGCTTTCCCCAGCATACAGGTATGGGAAAACTTCTTCGATCACTTAGATAACTATTATATCGCCCAAGACCGCACAACCGGCGACTACAACGCATGGTGGGATGAGAGGAACCAGGCTGGTTTAAGCGACGATGTGCGCGATGACGTGGGCGTAATCATGATGCACGGCTTTAACGACGATAATGTCAAATTCAAGCAATCAGCCCTGATCAACGAGGCGGCTAAAAAATACGGCTTCACCGCCAAGGGTATTTTCCACCAGGGAATGCATACCAGCGTGATGGGTCATGCCGGGATAGACTTTTATCCGCGCATCCATTACTGGCTCGATCATTATCTGTACGGCGTGGAAAACGGCATGCCGGACGATTGGCCGGAGTATCTGGTTCAAAGCAATGTAGATATATCCTGGAAAGAATACGATGAATGGCCGGCTGGTCATTACAAGAAACTATATCCCAGTGGCGCGGGCCGAGTAGGGACGCTGGCTACCACAGAGTCGCAGGCCACCGCCCAGCTCCCCTTCAAAGACATCTTTGTCCTTGGATTGACCCGCCCAACCCAGAACTACGCTGTTCCCGGTTGGGCCGCTAACCCAGCTTACGCGAATTACGCCCAGATGTATACGGACAGAGCCACCTACGCGGGGCACGTGACCCAAATGGCAGGCGCCCAGTATTACCGCTGGCGGAATTATATGTTGGGCGGAACGGACAGCACCACCGCTTGGACTACTCCCTGGACCGCGCCGACCTCGGGCATGACATACAATCTTGCCGCGGAGAGAGATGACCGCCTTCTCTATGTGATGGATATTGACGAAGATCTGACAATCAGCGGTACTATCAAGATGACGGCCAAAGTAAAGGCCGACAAAAACGTGGGTACAATTTCCGCTATGCTGGTGGATTTCGGCAGCGAACGCCGCTACGGCTCCGGCACGACCACAACAGGCGCCGGAACAGTCATATATCCAAACGGTACTACCGGCGCCTTAAGCATGTTTTCCCTCGCGGCCGCCAACTCTCCGGCGCGCATCATCTCCCGTGGTTCGGTGGATGTACAGAACCCTAACTACGACGGTACGATCTTCATCGATAACCCCGATACCAAATGGATGGCCGATTACACATTCCAAACCACCGCAGTTACGCCTGGAGAATTCTACCCCTATACCTGGGAAATGGACGTATCGGAATACGAGCTGCTGGCAGGGCATAAGTTGGCGCTGATGATCTACGGCACTGACCCCGAATACACCATTCGCCCCTTCAATGCCACCGAGTTCACAGTTGAAGTCGGCCCTGAAACCTATCTCTCCTTGCCGGTGATTATGCCTAAGGTAGAGTTTGTAGGCAGCGACGGCGCAACCGTGCTGGATACCCAGCACATCTATCGCGGCGAGTTCATCGATCCGGACGCGGTTCCCGCTGTGGATCAAAATGGCGCCAAGATATTGGGCTGGATAGATATGGCCAATGGCGCAGATTTCGATCTGGCGGCGCCCATCACCCAGTCATATCGGCTGATGCCTAAAGAAGTGCTGACTGATGTACAGGTATCTGCTTCTGTGTTGAAGCAAAACGGCAACAAGAATGAACTGACCATTACACTGATAGAAGTCTATTCTGGCGGAACGGAGATTCCCTTTGTAGTGACATTCTCTATCGATAACAACGCGGCGGACACTTATGATGTAGCCGGCTATAAAGTATACGTAGACACCAAAGGCAACACCCAAATCCGCGCCTGCTACGTTGTATATTAAGCCAAGTAGGTAAACCACAGTAAAGTAAGCCGTTATTCAGTTAACCATGGTAGAGTAAATCATTGTAAGTAAGATACTGTGAGTAAGTTACTGTAAGTAAGATACTGTAGCGTATAGAGTATACATAAGTTTTGCACCGGATCCTGTACGAAAAACGTTCAAGATCCGGTGCAATAATTTTTGCAACATTTACGTACGACTGTTGCGATTGAACTGTCAGACAGAAACCTTGAGTAACTTGTTGAGTAAAATCATCTATGAAGATCAACCACGTTGCGGCGCCAGTTTAGTCTTGTCGTCAGATCAACCACGTTGCGGCGCCAGTTCAATCTCGTCGTCAGATCAACCACGTTGCGGCGCCAGTTTAGTCTTGTTGTCAGATCAACCACGTTGCGGCGCCAGTTTAGTCTCGTCGTCAGATCAACCACGTTGCGGCGCCAGTTTAGTCTTGTCGTCAGATCAACCACGTTGCGGCGCCAGTTCAATCTCGTCATTATCCGCAATAAGCCCGTACAATACTGAAACCGGTAGATTTATAGAATAGTATGATATCTCGTTAAAATTACCGTCAATAAACTCGCCGGCGTAAACAATGGCGCTTCCGTCCTTTACTGTGACGTGCCGTACTCCTGTTAAATTAGTTGAGGCTACTATTCTTTGCGAGGAGTTGGCTTCAGTGTCAAACAAATAAACGTCCCCACCGACTGTCACTGTCCCATACGCGAACTGGACTACTACGAGGAGATGCCTGTTGTCCAGCCATGAGATCGACGTTGGCGTTGCCTGATCGTTAATATCGGGAAAAGCTGCTTCTTCAAGCACCGGATAGACGCCGCTTGAGAATGCAGCCAAGTTTGACTCAGTGTCAAAAATATACAATTTGCTAATTGCTTCCCATTCGAACGGGGAGAGAAACGCAACTTTTGCTCTGTCGTATGAAATTTTCGGAATTGAGGGGTAGTCAACTGGCAGTATTGTTGGGCCATTAGTCGGATTTGCGTCAGAAGCGATCGACATTCTACCCGCAGGACTTATTTCGATAAAAGGCGTGTCAGGGTTGGGCGCCCGCGTTGCATCATCGCCTGACGGCTCAACTATAAGTGTAAAGCCGTTGGCAAGCTCTATTTCCGGCCCGGGTTGTTCGTCGCTGTCATAAGGGAGGTCAGGCATACAGAGTTCGATCAAATCGTCCCGCGTCAAGCGCGCCTTCTCGAGCCCGACGCTACTAATATCCCCTCCATTTCCTTCATTGCTTTCGTCGCCCTCATTATTGTCGTTGCCGATATTATCCACATTGCCAACACCACTGTCACTACCGCCGCCAATTTCGGTCGTTGCGCCTTCATATTCTTCAGCGCCGCCTGAAACAGGGTTGTTATCGCCCGGATATCCTTCGTCCTGGATTGAATCCGCTCCTATTGTGTCGGACGACATGATGTCCATTTCATCATTATTCTCGTTTTTAACTGGATACGAATCAAGCTGGCCTACGTTCCCCGGCTCGCTTGCCGACTGCCTTGCAACACATCCGGAAACAGCCAGCATGAAAAAAATAAGAGCCGCTGTTTGAATTACTGCAATAACAATCATAGCAGACTCTATTCTACCTTTTTTATGTTGAAACACTTTTCTACCCCCAAAGCCTACGCCGAACTCAGACGCCGGCATACTAATCAATTCAATAAATAGAGAACTCTTTAGTTGACCAAATACCCTGGAGTATTCTCTAATCGGCCCAATATATAATATACTCTAATCGACCAATTAGAATACACTCCAATCGTCCCAACAAAAAATATTCTCAAATCGACCCAATAAATAGAATATACTCTAATTCGTCTAAGTTGTCCACCACCGCAAGCTGAATGAATATCAGACCTGTCGAGGCTTGTCGAGACCCCAGGCTGTTATTACATCAAATTACATCAATTACATCAATTACATCAAACCCACATCAATTACATCAATTACATCAAACCTACATCAAATTACTTCCTAGCGCTTCATTGTGTGGCTTATGGGCTCAGCTATGTTTGCTACGGCCAAATTGCCACGAGTAAGCATATGATCAGTAGCGCCGGAAGCATATTCGCTGTCTTGAAATCCTTAATTTTCAGCATATTTAACCCTATTGCCAATATCAATAAGCCGCCGGTTGCCGTCATATTTGCGACTATCGCTTCGGTCAAGTATTGCTCCACCCATCGGGCGCCCAGGACGATGGCGCCCTGGTAAACTCCTGTTGTTACTGCGGAACCAAGAACTCCGATTCCCATTGTTGCCGTTAATACAGCCGCAAAAATGCCATCCAACACAGCCTTTGTGATGAGAATATCGTGCTCGCCTTTCAATCCTCCCGCAATACTGCCCATTATGCTCATTGGTCCGATACAGAATAAGAGAGTAGAATAAACAAACGCTTTGCCGAATCCGTCACTTCCGGAAGCCATTTTGCTTTCCACTTTCTTACCAAATCGTTCCATCGCGCCGTCGATATTAAGGGCTTCGCCAATGAGGCCGCCAAAAACCATACTTAAAAGAATGAGTATGAACTGATCTCCGGTCAACGCCATTTGCAAACCAAGAAGCAGCAGCGCCAATCCACCCGCTTTAGTAGCGCCTTCCCTGTACTTTTCCTTAAGACGACCGCCTAAAAGTTTGCCCGCGATGCAGCCTAAGATGATAGCGGCGACATTTATTAAATTACCCAGCATATGTTCTATGACTATCCTTTCAATTCAATAACTCACTCACTCAACAACGCACGCACGCACTTATTCAGTAGAAACTAAGGTTACCTCTGACAAGGGTTAAATGATCTTCCGAGCGCGTCAAATTGTTATTTCCGGGGACAACGTAAACATGCGACGAGATATCGTGAATGTGCACTTTTTTCACCAGATCGCGTATGAACGAAACAGTTTTTATGGCTGTCTCTTTTAATTCTTCACTGCTTAACCCAAATAAATCGCGAGCAAAGCAAAAATCTCCGGTTATAAAAAGTTTGTTGACTTCTTTACCGGCTCTTTCCAAATAGTCAAATAATTGCGTCTTCGTTATTTGGTTTCGAGATTGTTCCTTCGCGGAGCTAGTTTTCGGGCTAAAATGCTGATCAGAAACATGCAGCCATTTCATATAAAGCCTCCAGGAGTTCTTTATGGTCTGGTTTTACCGTATAACAATACACCGGAGGCTATTTTTATGTCAAGCAGTAAAGCCAAGCAGCCAGGGCAATCGCATAAAACCATGCATTTATGATTATACATACAGCATACTGTATACAGATTAAGTTAGCATGCAATATGTGGTATAAAAATTCTTTATGCGATTGCCCTGCCAAGTAGCCAAGTAGCAGTAAAGCCAAGTAGCTAAGTAGCCAAGTACCCAAGTACTCAAGTAGCTAAGTATTGTCAGTAAAAGACAAGTACCCAAGTGCTCAAGTAGCTAAGTATTGTCAGTAAAAGACAAGTACCCAAGTAGCTAAGTACCCGAGTACCCGAGTACCCAAGTACTCAAGCAGCTAAGTACCCGAGTACCCGAGTACCCAAGTACTCAAGCAGCTAAGTATTGTCAGTAAAAGCCAGGAAGCAAAGTATTGTCCAGCTACTAAAGCAAAGTATTGCCAAGATGCATACGCTACGCGCTTTACTCAAGCAGACCTCACCGGTTGTATATCATGTGATCCCTACGGGCTGCTCTCAATGTAGACGACGCCCGCTCCAACATTTTGGCATTATTTCGAGCTATGTCACAAACATATTGTTTCACGTGAAATAAACATAAACATTATAGAAATTGTTGAAATTCGACAATCGAAATTTTCTGATCAATGCTGTATAATAAGCGTTATAATAAAATATAGTGAAACCAATTGCGCACTATACCGCACGATCCGCAGAGGATTTGAACGGCGCATACTTCAAAAGGTCACGACGCCATTCGTGGATTTGTCATTAGCGTATAGAAGCCGAGGCGTCCATGGGGCGCTAAAGTCATCTTCACAACGAAGCCGATACAAACACGGCTCGAAAGCGTGGCATTGTGTATACCGTCGCAACGACGGCGTGAGACGAAGCGCGGGCTCTATGCCCTAATGAGGCAAGGGTAACCGCCCATTTTAGAATACGACGTATTTCATAATAGTCTTAGAGCGCGCCTCATTAGCAGGGCGGAAGTAGGGCGAAAGAAAAAGGAGTGTAATGTAATATGTTTTTTGATGAATACTATCTGCTGCTTGTTTTACCGGCGGTTATCCTCTCATTGATTGCGCAGGGTATGGTCAGGGGCGCGTTTTCTAAGTTCAGCAAGGTGAGAAGCGCAGTCGGAACAACGGGCGCCGGCGTAGCGACGTCAATCCTTGAGAGGAATGGCGTTTATGACGTAAAAGTGGAGGCTGTAGCGGGCAGGCTGACAGACCACTATGATCCGAGAAAAAAGGTGCTCAGGCTGTCAACCGACGTGTTCGGCAGCAGCTCGGTTGCAGCCTTGGGGGTGGCGGCGCACGAGGCGGGGCACGCGTTGCAGCACGCCGGAAAGTACAGTCCGCTCGCACTAAGGGGCGCCCTCCTGCCGGTTGCGAATATCGGTTCGAATATCGGGCCTTATATGGCAATGGCTGGTTTTATATTCAACATTGGTATTCTTATCGATATCGGAATAATCCTGTTTATAGCGGCTGTGTTGTTTTACGTTATTACGTTGCCGGTAGAGTTCAATGCCAGTGGAAGGGCGCTGGTGGAACTGGAGCGCGGCGGCGTTCTCAATCATGGAGAACTTGCGGGCGCAAAGAAGGTTCTTCGGGCAGCAGCAATGACTTACCTTGCGTCGGCCTTAGTGGCGTTTGCCAGCCTGGCAAGGCTCATTCTGTTACGCAACCGCAGACGGAGATAGCAACAATCCGTATTGAGGTCATTTGACTTTATTACTCTTCTCAAGCCTATTTCTAAAGTCAAACATATAATCTGCGCATTTTGTGATAACGTCGAATACATATTTCGACATGATCCTCCCATTATTAAAACAAAAAATGGATATCGCATAGCGCGGTCTTCGATCGCAAGGAGCCGGGAGTCAGAATCTTGTTTTTTAAGCATGATTTAAGAAAGCAATAATATAGAGTGCAAGAATGTGGGCGGGGTAGAAAGCGTAAAAAAAGTACTTTAGCGACGGGCCTTTCTCTCCGTTGTAAAGATATATTGGCAGAATTGATACAGCTGCAAATGCCTGTATGATAGCTGCAGGCGACGTTATGACGCCAAGAAGTCCGTACAAAATGTTCAGTGCTCCGACAATGATTGCAGCGCGCAGCCGGTTTTTTCTAAAGGTGTAAAAAAGAAGCGTCGTAACGACGCCAAAAGAAGCGTAATCGGTATGAGCGAATTCAACTGCGAACAACAGAGCTAATGTGATTAAAACCGCATAGAGACTTTTATCCTTGAATTTCTGATAGACGCCAATTGCCGCAAGGCCGGCTAAAAGCGTAAAAAAGACATTTTGTCCTTCTGGGTATAGTATGTTCCCTGACATCAGCAAATTGTACGGAATCTCTGAGATGACAGCAAATAAAGCCAGCCGGGTCATATACTTTGATATGTTGCGAGTGTGAAAGTAGCCTTCTACGATTAGAAAAGCAAAAATAGGAAATGCAACTCTTCCTATTATACGAAATAGAAAATAAAGAGGAGTGCCCTCCGGAATAAGCATCACTCCAGCGTGATCCACAAACATTGCGGTTATAGCTAACAGTTTCAAATTAAATGTAGACATAATTATCTATATTACGCCCCGAAAAAGAATATACTCAATTCCCGACTACCTGCGCATACCCGCTTGTTTCACCAAGCGCACCTGCAAGGCCTGCGCATACCCGCCTATTGCACCTACTGCACCTATTACACCTATTACACCTATTGCACTACTGCACCTATTACACCTATTACACCTACTGCACTACTGCACCTATTACACCTATTGCACTACTGCACCTATTACACCTACTGCACTACTGCACTTATTACACCTATTGCACTACTGCACCTATTACACCTATTACACTACTGCACCTATTACACCTATTGCACTACTGCACCTACTGCACCTACTGCACTACTGCACCTATTACACCTATTACACCTATTACACCTTAACTTATACACCCATTTTACGTTGACTATTTTTTTTTTACAAGGCATAATAGCAATTGAAACAGGTAAAATATTTAATTATGGACGACTTTGACCGCCCAATTGGGGAAGACGTTGATATGTCTGATTTATGGGGATTATTGATTTTCAATATCTTATGTATAATATCCATTGTTTTCATCGAACGAAAAAAGCCGTCTGAGATAATCGGCTGGATACTCGTTATTACCTTCCTGCCAGTAATCGGGTTCGCAATGTACCTTCTAGTCGGAGAGACAACTTCAAAAAAGATGATTGTACGTTTTGACAGGAAGATGTATTATGACAAGCTCTTTAGGGAAAGACAGTTGAACCAGATGCCGGACATTCTTGAACATGTATATTCCCAGGATGACCCTCACATCAACAGGCACCGGGATATGATTATGATGAACGAGCGCCACGGCGCCAACGTTTATACAAGCAACAATGATATTACACTATTCACAAACGCCGAAGAAAAGTATGAGAGCCTCTACAATGACATCCTAAACGCAAAGAGAAACATTCATCTCCTCTATTTTATTTTTAAAGCGGATACCACTGGGAAAAAGTTTATCTCCCTGCTTGCGCAAAAAGCCAGAGAGGGAGTCGAGGTAAGGCTCCTGTACGATACGATCGGGAGTTTAAAAACGAGATTTAGCAGTTTTAAGGAAATAGTTGACGCGGGTGGAATGGTCTGTAAGTTCTTCCCTTTGATCAGCATATTGAAAATTAATTTTAGAAATCATCGGAAAATAGTAGTCATTGACGGAGAGATTGCCTATACGGGAGGAATGAACATTGGAGATGATTACATCGGCGGGCATAAGAGGGCGCGACCGTGGAGGGACACGCATCTACGGGTGACGGGTTCATGCGTCATGTCGTTTCAGGAGCGCTTCATGATGGACTGGTATCATATTTCTAATGAAAAAATCAATTTTGCGGACACGAACGTCTTTGCCAAATATTTTCCAGAGCCTAAAACAACCGGAAAAATATCGGCGCAAGTCGTTTCCAGCGGACCGGACGTTGAAGCGGAATATATTAAATACAGCTATATAAAAATGATAAATAATGCAAAAAGATATATCTTTATGCAGTCGCCCTATTTCATACCTGACGAGGCGTTCATGACGTCGCTGAAGATGGCGGTCGACTCGGGGGTGGACGTTCGGCTGATTATACCCGGAAAACCCGATAAAAGGACTGTTTACGTCCTGACAACGTCGTATATTGAGGAGTTGTTGAAGAACGACGTAAAGGTATATCTCTACAACGGCTTTATCCATTCCAAGATGTTCATTATGGATGGAGAGGTTACTTCTATTGGAACGGCGAATATTGACAGCAGGAGTTTTGTACTCGATTTTGAAATAAATATTTTCCTGTACGATGAAGGATTTTCGTTAAAATGCGAGCAGATTTTTCTTGAAGACGTCAAAAACAGTATGCAGGTGAGTATAGAGCAGGCAAAGAGCAGAGGCCTTATTAGAAGGATGATGGAATCTTTGATGAGGATTCTTTCGCCATTGCTTTAACGTTGAAAACAATCAAGATGGCAAACCAAACCGGTAGAGTATACCGAGCTCGATATGTTCGGGGAGTATGTCACTTTGTCATTTATGTCTTTTGCATAAAAATAGAAATTGTCGGTTCAGATTGCATAAAAATAGAAATTGTCGATTCTTGACATTATGCATTTTGCAACTCAATCCCCAGGAACACTAATGAAAAACAAGTTGTTGAAGGATTAAGATTCCCATGCCGCCCGATTAACGCGGCGCCAGCGCATTGCGCTCGTGAGGCGAGGGGAACCGCGCTTCGCCGAGCCGGCATGGGTTGCGGGCAAAGCCCGCTTTGGTAGGTTTGAATTCATAAATAGCAATTCATAATAACCTAAAAAATCATAATATTAACAAATAGAGACATCATGACGTAAATCAAAATTCTATTTCAGATTCACGAATTGTAAAAAAAACTTAAGAAAACTATCCTCCGGGGTGATTAGGCGCCCGCCGCTATGGCGGGAGAGTCGAAAGAAAACACAGAATATTACATTTGTGTTACATTTTGTGACATGTGTTCTCTCAGCCTTCTCACCTTCTCACAAGAGTTACCGGGAGTTGCCCAGGGCAATCGCATAAAAGATTTCTATACCACATATTGCATGCTTGTTTAATTTGTATCCCAAATATGCTGTATGTATAACCACATATACATGGTTTTATGCGATTGCCCTGGGAGTTGCCGCAGAGCTGAAGCATAAAATTTCAAATATAGCAAAATAGCTACATATGGGAGCATATCCAAAAAAAAATCATACAATATTACGTCTGGTAGCCCCTTTCCTA
>JGI24702J35022_10001246_pt1 | contig 15849 bp, 12 predicted proteins | sample TergutTh196P4_FD_35022 | JGI IMG/M metagenome (IMG submission 35022)
AAAGTTAAGAGTAAAGCAAAAAAAGTCCGTTTTTTTGGGTACGGTCATAGCAAGATATCCCCGTCATTGCGAGAATCCGATGAAAAATTTCATTTTTCAAACAGTCTGATATTGATGAGTTTAGAAAACTCGTCATTGGTAGGAACGAAGCAATCCAGAAGTGCTGAATACATCGGATTAATCCTGGATTGCTTCGCAGGCTCGCAATGACGACTATACGTAAAACGACAATTTGAATTGCACCCCGTTTTTTTTAGCTTATTGTAAGCATTATTAATAATAATGTACGCGCGTACATTATTAAATTTACTAATCAAAGGATAAGTCATTAAAGTCAATATCCCGGTCTAATAGTACGTCATCCTCCTCATCATCCGNTGAATTGTTATANCATTCATCGTCATTGCTTCCTCCACCCACATAGTCAAACCTGTCGTCTGCGATATCATCATCTAAGGCTGAACCGTTCACTTCGATTTCATTCTCTTGATGATCCGTTTCGCCTGAAATCGCCTGAAGCGCTTCAACACCGATATAAAATTTTGTCGCATATTCGTACTCATACGTTTTCTTGAGCTTGTTGTAGGCAATCGGCGCTCTCATTTCCTCCCTCAGATATTCCAATATATTATCTTTCAGCACCGTCAGGGAAATTCCGAAACGTGACGCCAATTTTTCAGGCGTTCCGGTCGCTTTCAGGCGAATTGTTGCAAAAAATGTACATAAATTTTATTTTTTATATTATTAACTAAATTAAAGTTTTTTAGTAAAAATTTTATTTGTAACTTTGTACTTTAATTTATTAAAAACAAAGATATGGATAAAAATATGTCAAAACTTTATACTTGGGCATTGATTAGTTTTTTAGTCATAAATGCTTGCTCAGATGCAAATCTTGAAAAAGAGATAAACGACCAACAAGATGATTTGATTATCAATGCAAAAGTCGAAAACGCTTCAAAATACAGTAATGTAGTTGAGGTAAAACTCATGATGTACGGANTAGGAGAATTAGCNCGCGGCGAATGGAAAGATGGCGGNTTCACAATTGAATTTCCAAAAATTATAGACCCAAAAGGTCTCCATGGGTTTTTTAGCGATGGTAGTCGTNCAACCGTAATCATAAGCAATGAAAACGTCCAACTTAGTAATGTTTATTTTATAGGATATGATAAAGATGGTAAAGCTGTTGCAAATTTTACTTATTTCGATGCTTCGTCTTGGGATGATATGGAGGACATGTTAAAAATAGACTATACTGAGGTCATGTACACTTACGTTTCAACTGATGTAACAGTTTCCGGTTACCTTTATGAAATTGCATATACTATAACAAACGGAGACCCGGATGCTCCCGGTGAGATTGAAAGAACCAAAAATTATTCGCTTAATTGGGAACAAGGCTGGAATGTATGGTTTCTTTCATATTCTGAAACAATAATAGGCGATAGCTACATATGGACAGAGCTATGGACAAGCGATTCAGATTGCGAACTGAAATGGTATGGGAATGAAAAAAACTTACATAGTTTCCTATAGTAGTAATAGTAGTATACTCTCACATTCTGCCGGCTAATTCTTCGTCGGTTAGGATGGTGAGTAGTGGCTGGCCGTCGGGGGTGATGCCGTTGGCTTCGAGGGCGAAAAGGGAGGCTACAAGTGATTCCATTTCGTCGGTCGACAGTGTTTTGCCTGAGCGGATGGCTGTAGTTTTGGCAAGCGAGAGCGCCATTTTTTCGGTCTGTTTTTCTTTTGGGCTTGTCTCGCACTCCATCGCTGCTGTTAGGATGTTTTTAATGTGGTCGGCAGGATTGCCGACAGATATTTCGGCAGGCGTCGCATGGATGGCATAACTGTTTCCGCCTAAAGAGACGAGGTCGAACCCCAAATAACGTATCTCATCGCTTAATGAAGTGTATATCAATGATTCGGAGGCCGTTAGTTCCACCATCTCAGGGAATAAAAGTTTCTGGGATACCGATCGGTGAAGGTTGATATAACCGATATACCGCTCATATAATATACGTACGTGCGCGCGATGCTGGTCGATGATAACCAATCCTGATTTTAACGGGGTGATGATATAGCGGTTTTTATATTGAAAACAGGGATGCAGGTACTCGGTAAAAAGTGTGTCTTCACCCCTGACGGAAGATAAATCGGTTTCGTACGGGTTGACTTCCGGTAAAGTGAAGGTAGTCCGTTCATTTTCAAAATCTTCGTATAACACCTTCCAATCGGTGGAGGGTTGAAACGGGTTATAGTCTTTGTTTACCTGAATGGCCGGCGATTCATTAGGCTGAAACGCGGGGTTGTAGACCGGTATATCAATGATGCCTGCCGTATCGAAATCGATGGAAGGTACGGCATTGGATTTTGCCAGGGTTTCGCGTACGGCCGAACAGATGATCTGCCATATCGCTTTTTCATTTTCAAATTTTATTTCGGTCTTTGTCGGATGAATATTGACATCAATGGCTGACGGGTCGAGCGTAAAGTAGATAAAATAGTCCGGCATTTCGCCGGCGGGTATCATCTGTTCGTAAGCCTGCATCACGGCTTTATGAAAGTAAGCGTGACGCATGTACCTGCCGTTCACAAAGAAAAACTGCTGATGTCCGTATTTTTTTACGGCATCGGGGCGTCCGGCGAATCCTGAAACATGTACTAAGGAGGTGTTGGCTTCCACAGACAACAGTTTCTCATTCATCACTTTTCCGAAAAGGGCGATAATACGCTGTTTGAGGCCGCAGGCGGGTAATTCCAAATATACGGTCTCATTATGACGTAGTGTGAACGAAAGCTGGGGATGGACAAGCGCGATTCGCTCAAATTCCGAAATGATATGACGAAACTCGGTTTCGTTTGATTTGAGAAACTTACGTCGCGCCGGGACGTTGTAAAAAAGATTTTTGACGGAGAAGACGCATCCTTCGTTGCAGGCTTCGGGCGTCACCTCTTCGGGTATGGAACCGGCGATAGACAGATAAACGCCGGCATCGCCTCCTTTTGTTTTGGTACGTAGTTCCACCTGTGCGACAGCCGCTATCGAGGCCAAGGCTTCCCCGCGAAAGCCCATCGTATGCAATGCAAACAAATCGTTAACCGAAGCTATTTTCGATGTGGCATGACGCTCAAAAGCCATGCGTGCGTCGGTTTCGCTCATGCCTTTTCCGTCGTCGACAACCTGGATAAGCGTCCGTCCTGCATCTTTGATGTTGACCCTGATACACTTCGCCCCCGCATCGACCGAATTTTCCATTAGCTCCTTTACCACCGATGCAGGCCGCTGAATGACCTCGCCGGCAGCAATCTGATTAGCTATATGATCGGGAAGCAAGTGAATGACGTCGCTCATTTTTCCGTCATTTCAAAAAGAAATACCAAAAAGCGATCCCTAAGAGAACCAATATCAGGATCAAACGCATGTTCCGGTATACCCGGTCGCGTATTTCATCTCCTTTATCCTTACTCTTTTTCAAATGTCTGGTTCCTTCGATGAAACTTCCTCTTATCGATTCCTTATACTGTTCGTAATCACGTTCTTCAACGCCTAANTCCATCTTTACCTTATGGATGCGTTTCTGCAAAGCCTCCTTGCGCGGGTCGTAATATATCGGCCNGTGNTCAAATTGCCGCGGTTTAGGCAATTTATAAAATGACATTATACCCATTGTAGTTTTCAGTTTTCAGTTTTCAGTTCCTTATAGTTGGAATCGAGGAGAACGGGAGGTTTGTTAGGTTCCGTCTCCTGAGGTTCCGGAGGTTCCGGCGGGTTGTCCCGTCCTCGCTTCCGTTCGTTATAGAAGCGGAAGATGTCATAACGGTCGACGGGGCGGAGGTCGTCATACCAGGCGAACTTCTTGAGCGTTTTTTGTTCGGGCGTCAGGTCGGGTATGGGAATCATTTTCCCGGTAGGACTGGGCCAGATTTTCAATTTATCCAATTTACCTTCATCAAACCAGATGGATAAGTAGGAACTTTGCGTATAGTTAAGGCCAAGCAAAGAGCTATCCTGCTCCACCGGATAAAAAATCGATTCGGCGTTGCCGTCGATGTCGATATAATCAATGTTCCTGCCAATGAAATAGGCTTTCAAATCATTTCCTCCCAACTGATTGTAATAGCCGGGTTCGATCTCCTGCACTACGAAGGCGGACGTCGGGACATGTACATAATCGACGGCGCTGTCGGACATATAGATAATAATCGAATCGCCGAAGAGTTGTTGCCCTTCGTTCCACAGGACAGGATGTCCGTACATATATAATATTGAATCTTTCGTGTCGAATCGAATGGAATCGCTAATACCTTGCAGATCGAACCGGTAGAAGCGCGCCCCTGTGATGCCGCGAAGAATNCGCGACGTCGAATCGACNGTCACCATCTCCAAGGTATCGGCATAGAGGTACAAGGTATCACCCTGCGAATACTCGATGGCGCAAGCGCTGTCNGTAGCAAAGGCATACTCCGTTTTCTCGTCATAATAACCGTAATGTCCCGTCAGGATTGTTTTTTGCACCGTGTCAATGATACTCATGTTTCCAAACGATTCGCCAATGCCGTTATTACGGTCGTACAGCAGCGAATCGCCCGTCAACACCCTGTTTCCGGAAAATACCTGCGAGCGGTCTAATAACAGGGAGGTATTGTCCTGTGTATTATACCATCCCCGCGCCGTATGAACGATGCCGCTATCCGATTCGATGATCGACGGGCCTAAAATAGTTGCTATTTTAGTTTCCGTACTATACTCTAATGTGTCGGAATAGAGGATAAAATTAGGATTCGTCAGACGGACGCTATCTTTAAACAAGGCTATTTTTGTGGTAGGCGAATACTCGCCAAAGACCGATACCAATTCATTTTCCGCATCAATGATACGTCCTCCTTCGAAATAATAGCCGATATCGGTTTGCATGTTGTAGTCCAAGCTATCCGTATAAAGGGTCACGACAGAACTGTCCTCCTGAATACTGACCATTCGCGCATTGTAACGCATCTGCGCCAGCTCTATTTTGCTGTCGAAAAACAGATAATCGCCGTAGACAAACAAGGTATCACCCTGTTCCAAGCGGACATTACTGTATGCTTCCAGCGTCTTATCCGCCTCATAATAGTAGGCGCTGTCGCTATACATAAAGGAGCTGTCGTGGCTAAAAATAACATTCCATTTTAGCAGGGTGCGCCCCTCATATATTGCATTATTAACGGAAAGGATGTCCGCCGAATAATCAATGATCACTGTTCGCACCGAATCCTGCGAGGCTTCCTGCGCCCGGTCGAGCGTATCCGCCACAACCTGAACCGTATCCTCACTGGATTGCTTCGTCCCTCGCAATGACGGGGATGTTACTACCCGCACCGTATCCTCACTGGATTGCTTCGTCCCTCGCAATGACGGAGTTGTTACTACCCGCACCGTGTCCTCACTGGATTGCTTCGTTCCTCGCAATGACGGGGATTCCCGCAATGACGGAGACTGGACGACAGAAAAACTACCGACCGACAAGAGTAAAGCGACAAGATATGTGAAAACATTGTTCATTGTTCATTGTTAATTGTTCATTAATCATTAATCATTCTTCCTTCTTCCATCCCGGGAATTTGAAATCGCAATCACACCAGCCGTCGCTGATTCGTATGTAGGTCGACTTTTGTTTGCTGACGATCCAATCTTTCAGGATTTCNTCCTTTTTCTGGTTCTCGACTAATGCTTTCAATTCCTGAAAATCGTCCTGCAGGTTCGCCTGGTGGACATTGACGCGTGAATTAAGTTTCACGATAACAACCACATCATTCTGATGGACATTTTTCATCCGGAACGGTTTTGAGATCTCCCCTACTTCCATCTTATCGATGATAACACCCATGCCTTGCGGTAATTCTTCCATTTCGAACTTGGAGGTGCCGCCATTCCTGCTTTCTTCATTCTGGTTCACCATAAGTCCGTTATTGTTACGGGTGTCTTTATCGGACGAAAAGTAGGTAGCTTCTTCAAATGTTAATTTCCCCTCCAGAATCGCTGCATGGAGCGAATCCAAACGAACCATCGCTTTATTGATTTCCTGGTCCGATACTTTAGGTCTAAGCAGGATGTGACGCGTATTGATGCGGTCGCCCCGTTTTTCAATCAGCTGGATGATATGAAATCCATATTCCGTCTGGACAATATTGGAAATCCGGTTCGGGTCGTTCAGGGCGAATGCGGCGGTAGCATATTCAGGCGCCAAGTTAATTTTTGACATCATCCCAATTTCGCCTCCATTGGACGAACTCGGATCCTCCGAATAGCGGATCGCCAAATAAGNAAATGTAGATTCGCCATTATTGACCATATCCGTATANGACCGNAGNCGGGCCTTGATAGCNTCGATATCTTCAACGGGTATCACAGGTTCCATCATGATAACAGCCACCTCGACCGTCGTCGGGATCATCGGCAGACTGTCTTTAGATATCCGGTTGAAGTACCTTGTCACATCCGAGGGACGCAGTTTGATGTCGCCGACAATCTTTTTCTTCATTTCTCTTTCGATCTCCTGTTCACGGACGACTCTTTTTTGCTCTTCCTTGATCTGCACCAATTTCTTTCCTCCCATATACTCTTCAAACTTCTCTTTCGACCCTATATTTTGAATGCTGTAATTAACCCAATAGTCTACCTGCCGGATCACAGCGCTCTCGTCGGCGTCAACACTATCAATTTTCGCCTGGCTTAAATAGAGTTTCTGTAAAGCGATTTGTTCCGGTACAATACAATACGGGTCGCCTTCGATACGCATGCCATTATTTTGCATCATCATGCGGTAATTCTCTACATCAGAGCGAAGTATCGCCTCATCGCCGACTACCCAGATAATCTCGTCAATCACATTCTTCTGCGCCACAACAACCAGGGTCGCAAAAAGTGAAACTATTCCTGTAATAAAAATCTTCTTTATCATACTTAGTATTTTTTATTCTGAAACAAATTTTACATGTCCGTTTTTCAACGCATCAAGATATATTTTTTCTCCAAATTCGCGCAAATAATCAATTTTACGCTGGTTGAGCAGCATACCGTATATTTGCGTCTTAGCATAATCGAAAGGAGCTATTTCTCCCGCAGGCAAGCGGTCGGAAATCGCTAAAAAATATACAAAATCGCTATCCGACACTTCGACATGGTTATTTACTTTTATGAACTGTGCAGGATTAGCGATTCTTTTCGGTATTTTTTCCATTACTTCGTCAAAAACAACCCAATTGTCATAAAAAATATCGTAAATAAGCGCATTCTGCAAACTGAATTTCTCGATTTTCTCCAACGATTCTTCCGACCGCGACATATACCATTTCCGGATGCTGTCTATCCCGGGCGCTGTCAGCGGCACCTTTAGAAACAGACCCTTGATAAGGTTTTCATTTAACACAAACTGTTCTTTGTTCTCCTCATAATAGGCCAATTGTTCGTATTCGCGGATCGTTGCCGACACCTTGTCATTGACTAAACGTTCCTGGTAACGATGACGTATCAGCGACCGCCTGTATTCGTTGACTAATTTATCGATTTCCGCTTTCTCATCGCCCATATTCTGATATGCCACATCATCCATCAACATATCAATGATACGTTTTTTGACGAGGCTCCCGGCGCGAATCAGACTATCTTCGGGAGCAAGCCCTTTCGGTATCTGTCTTTCGATGTCTTCGCGGCTCACAGACCTGTCGTTTACCTTCACTAATGTTTCCTGCTGGGTAGCATTGTTTCCCGACCTTTGACAGGCAGGAAAAAGTAAGACAAGCAACAGGAACAGACGATGATATTTCATAACTGAATAACGGAATAAATGAATAATGATTAATGATTAATGATTAATGGGGGGACTGAAAACTGATAACTGATAACTGATAACTGATAACTGAAAACTGAAAACTGAAAACTGAAAACTAAATCTTCTTGATCTTCTTGATTACTTTCCAATTGATTTTAACCGGATATTTCTCATTCAGTTCTTTGATCCATTCGGCTTCTAATGCCTCCTGGTCTTCTTCGGGTTTGCTCCAGACGCGTTTGTTGGCAAGTTCAAATAAAAGGGTGCCGTCGTAAAATTCCTTCAGTAGCATGTTGAATTCGGGGTAATCACTTTCCAACGTCCGTTTTTCGGATTCGGTCAGGATATCGCGCACATAAAAGTCAAACACATCCTGCATAAAATCAAGCGAATATGCATGCGGCGTCAAGTGATTATACCGTAAATATTCGACGAAATTGCTTTGTGGGAAATCAATCGTATCGACCCGTAGCAGCGTCTTTTCCATTTCCATGCCGCGGCTAATAAAGACCGAATCCAACGGGTGGTTTTCGTCCGCCAAGCGTTTTAATTCTTCGTAGGCTTCCGGATAAAACACAAAGCCGTGACGCTCTTTCATACGTTCAACAAACGTGTGGTACAAATCAAAAATCCCATCAGTCGCCCGCATGCTATCATATATATCACTCTGTCTTTCTTCAAAAGGGATTTCCGGTATCCGGTCGACTAACTGCAGGATATGATAGCCGTATCGCGATTGAAAAGGCTTGCTGATGTCTCCGATATTTTCTAAGGCGAAGCCGGCTTTTTCTATCGCTTCCAATGTTGTCCCTAATCCAAATTCNAACAGTCCGCCTCTTTTNGCATTGACCGTATCGTCCGACATTTCCANCACTACCTGTGCAAAATCATCGCTTACGATTGCCTTTTGGTAAATATCTTCCGATCTTTGGCGTGTTTCCGCTATCTCTTCATCCGTAGGATTCTCCGATGGATANGCCGTCAATAGATGGGCAACCCTNATTTTACCCGGATTNGGTATTTTACGGTCTATCTTGAACAGATGAAATCCAAACCTGGAACGAAGCGTACCGGAAATGTCTCCGGGTTCCATCCCAAAAATAATACCTTCCAATTCTCTTGGTAATTGAAGCGGGAAGACATATTCCCTGACTACATACCTTGCATTCGGTTCATTCGTCAGCGATTCGCCTACTTCTTCGAAGGATTCGCCGTTTTTGATACGTTGATAGACTGCATTTGCTTTCGAATAAAGCTCCGCGGTATCTTTTGTTAATATCTTTCTTGAAAAATAAATATCTTCAGGATAACTAAAATAGATTTCTTTCAAGCCGGGAATAACCTTTTCGCGCTCATAGATGACAAGCATAGCCGAATCTTCGCCCCGTTTATCGGTAAGGTAACTTGCCTGTAATTGTAGTGCATAGTTTTCAAACTCGCTTGCAAACCGCGGAGCTTCATTGATTTGCATGGCTTCGGCGTCAGCTACTTTTAATTTAAAATTTTTATATAATTCAACATAACTCTCTACGGCTTTCTTATTTTTAAAATCTACGCTATTGTCTTTCTTCGCAGCATAGAGAAATTCAGAAAGCAGCACATCTTTTCCGGAAACCGTCATCACGACCGGGTCTTTTTTCTCTTTCCCTTCTAATGTAGCAACCATGGCTACCAGCATAAACAACATACAAATTCTCTTCATATAATATAATTTTAATTTATAATTTCTATCTTTTCCGGATTGCTTCGTGCCTCGCAATGACGGTACGAGAACAACTAATTCGCCAATTCGGAAATAAACTTGATACGAATCAGCCGGATTTCTTCTTCCGTATATTCATTTCCCAATTCTTTGATGGCATCCTCCAAACAATCGGTTTCGGATTCTTTGAAATACAGATAAATATCCTCAATATGCTCTTCATCCATGACATCATTGATGAAGTAATCCAGATTTAACCGCGTCCCCGAATAAACGATTGTTTCGATTTCGCTGAGCAGTTCATCAAACTCCAATCCTTTGCTGATGGCGATATCGTCTAACGCCACCTTACGATCAATGCTTTGTACGATCCATACTTTCAGTTTCGATTTGTTGGCAATCGTTCTGACCCGCAAATCTTCCGGACGGATGATCTCATTTTCGTCCACATATTTCTTGATGATATCCACGAACTCCTTCCCGTAACGTTTGGCTTTGCCTGCGCCGACGCCTGGGATATTCTGCAATTCCTCCAGGGTCACCGGATAGGTGGTCGCCATCGCCTCTAAGGATGGGTCTTGAAATATCACATATGGAGGTACTTCCAATTTCTTCGACATCTTCCTTCGCAAGTCTTTCATGATGGAGAACAACTCCGGATCGACTGCGCACGAAGCCCCGCTTTGTAAGGGTACCTCCTCGTTATAATCATCATCATCAAAATCATTGTCCTTGACTACCATGAACGAAATCGGTTTTTTAAGAAATTCATGGCCTTTGGCCGTGATCTTAAGCAACCCGTAATTTTCGATGTCCTTTTCGATATATCCTGCGATGAGCGCCTGCCGGATGACCGCATGCCACAACTTGTCGCCTTCTTCTTCTCCGGAACCGAAAATTTCCAACTCATTATGCCGGTAGGATTCTATATCCGACGTCTCTTGTCCGATCAATACATTAACGATATAATCCGCCTTATATTTTTCCTTCAGAATGACTATCGCTTCGATAACCGTAGCCAACATCTCTTTTGCTTCAATCAGTTTCTTAGGTTTCAGGCAGTTATCGCAATTCTGACAATTGTCTTCGTTATAGTTCTCACCAAAATAATGCAACAATACTTTCCGGCGACACACCGCTGTCTCGGCATACGCGGCGGTTTCGAGCAACAACTGTTTCCCTATTTCCTGCTCTACTATCGGTTTGCCCTGCAGAAATTTTTCAAGTTTCTGCAAATCCTTACTCGAATAAAAAGCGACACAAAGACCTTCGCCGCCATCACGCCCCGCCCGTCCTGTCTCCTGATAATAACCCTCTAAACTTTTAGGTATGTCATAATGAATTACATACCGCACATCGGGTTTATCAATCCCCATTCCGAAAGCGATGGTAGCAACGATGATGTCGATTTCCTCCATCAGAAAGGCGTCCTGATTATCCGAACGCACCTGCGATTCCATTCCGGCATGATATGGGCGCGCTTTTATCTCATTGGCTTGCAGTATCTCTGCAAATTTCTCCACTTCTTTCCGGCTCAGACAGTAGATGATACCTGATTTCCCTTCGTTCGCCTTGATAAATTTAATGACATCGCGGTCGACATCATTCGTCTTGGGCCTTACTTCGTAATACAGATTCGGACGGTTAAACGAGGAGGCGAATACGGTAGCTTTCAGCATACCTAAATTTTTCTGAATATCGTGTTGCACCTTCGGGGTGGCCGTCGCTGTGAGGGCTATCAACGGACGAGCTCCTATCTCATTGATAATAGGACGGATACGGCGATACTCCGGACGGAAATCGTGTCCCCANTCCGAGATACAGTGCGCCTCGTCNATCGCATAAAACGATATTTTTATCTGNCGGAGGAACTCAATGTTTTCTTCTTTTGTCAACGATTCGGGCGCGACATACAATAACTTTGTTTTCCCCGACAGTATATCCGCCTTCACATCATCAATAGCCGCTTTTGTCAATGATGAATTGATGAAATGGGCTATTCCGTCTTCTTCACTGAATGTGCGCATGGCGTCGACCTGATTTTTCATCAATGCTATCAACGGCGAAATGACTAAGGCCGTACCCTCCATTAACAATGCAGGGAACTGATAACACAACGATTTCCCGCCACCCGTGGGCATCAGGACGAACGTATCTTTTTCAGCCAGTACATTTTCGATGATCTCCTTTTGATTACCCTTAAATGTATCGAAGCCAAAATATAATTTAAGCGCTTCATATATAGCGCTGTTACTCCATCTTGAAGATTTTCTGGGGGTAACCGGCGCGCTCGGTGCAGCGCCGGTCGATTTCGCTTTTGATGTCAACTTTTTCTTCGCTGACTTGTCCGCGCTTTTGGACGCTCGAATCGAACTTGTCTTTTTTACTTTGTTAGTTTTTTTTACAGGTTCTAACGATTTTATGGAAATTACCTTTTTGGCCATGTTCGGAATTAAAAATTATTAAGCAATCTGCAACCTGTTGACGTCTGCATTTTCAAAATTCGTTTTGGCATATTGCAATGTTACATGTAAGTGGTTTTGCGTTCCCGAAGGCATCTCATACATTGCATCTATCATAATGACTTCAACAATCGAACGCAAACCGCGCGCCCCCAACTTAAATTCAATCGACTTTTCTACAATATAATCATATACTTCATCGTCNAACGTAAGTTTGATCTTATCCATTTCAAACAATTTGACGTATTGTTTGATAATCGAGTTTTTCGGTTCTGTCAGAATCCGTCTCAACGCATCCTTATCCAACGCTTTCAGATAAGTCAGAATAGGCAAACGACCTATTATTTCCGGTATCAATCCGAATGATTTCAAATCGGGAGGTGTGATATACTGCAGCAAATCATTGCTGTCAATAGATAGTTTATCCCTTCTTGCCGTATAACCTACTACATGCGTATTCAATCGTTTGGCTATCTTTTTTTCAATACCGTCGAATGCGCCCCCGCAAATAAAAAGGATATTTTTGGTATCGACGGCTATCATCCGTTGTTCGGGATGTTTCCTTCCGCCTTGTGGCGGCACATTGACAACCGAACCTTCCAGCAATTTCAGTAACCCCTGCTGTACACCCTCACCGCTTACATCGCGCGTGATAGATGGGTTATCGCTTTTACGGGCGATTTTATCGATCTCATCAATAAAAACAATCCCTTTTTCAGCCGCTTTCACATCATAATCGGCAGCCTGCAACAGCCGCGTCAGGATACTTTCAATATCCTCTCCCACATAACCTGCTTCAGTAAAAACCGTAGCATCGACAATACAAAAAGGGACGCGGATTTTTTTTGCTATCGTACGCGCTAATAACGTTTTTCCGGTTCCGGTAGCGCCAACCAAAATAATATTCGATTTTTCAATCTCTACATCATCCTTTGACTTTCGCTGCATCAATCGTTTATAATGATTATAGACAGCTACCGAAAGATACTTTTTAGCTTCATCCTGACCAATCACGTAATCGTCTAAGAATTGCTTGATCTCGCCCGGTTTAGGCGTTTCCTTTGCATCGGGCGAAAATGCATTAGCCCCTTTTTGGCGTATTTCCTGTACAACAATATCNTACGCCTGTTCCGTACAAGAATCACAAATATTGCCCGAAACGCCGGCAATCAGTAATTTAGCTTCTTTGCGNATCTTACCGCAAAACGAACACCTGTCTTCGGTTCTACCCATGGTCAACTGACTTTCTTCAATAATACATCATCTACCATACCATATTCCTTGGCTTCGGTCGCCGTCATCCAATAATCGCGGTCGCTGTCGCGCTCAATCTCTTCGTATGGCTTTCCGGAATGTGAAGCGATGATATGATACAATTCTTCTTTTATCTTGACGATCTGACGCACCGTTATCTCCATATCGATAGCCTGTCCCTGCATACCACCCATCGGCTGGTGCATCATCACACGCGCGTGTTCCAATGCATATCGCTTTCCGTGCGCGCCGGCTACTAATATAACGGAAGCCATCGATGCGGCGATACCCGTACAAATAGTGGATACTTTGCTGCTGATATACTGCATCGTATCATAGATGCCCAATCCTGCGTAAACGACGCCGCCCGGTGAGTTGATATAAATGGAGATATCCTTCCCCGGCTCGCTGGTGTCTAAATACAAAAGCTGCGCCTGGATTACATTGGCCGTATAATCATCAATCTGCGTCCCCAGAAAAATGATCCGGTCCATCATCAGGCGCGAAAACACATCCATCTGCGCTACATTTAACTGACGNTCTTCAATGATCGTCGGCGATATATAATTGCTTGTAAACCTCATGTAGTTGTCCAAAGCAATACTGTTCATACNCAAATGCTTGGTAGCATACTTACTAAATTCGTTCATAGTTTGATATTTTTATAAATCTTTTTTTATCCTTCCTGTCTATTTATAAACTCTTCACTTGAAATTTCATTTTCCTCGATAGTAATCATATCTTTCACCAACCCGATGACTTTTTCTTCCAAGACGCGTTCAACCAGATTATTAACCGATTCCTGCTTTTTCATCATCTCCCCCGCATATTGTTCCAGCGTTTCATCCGGTACGGAATAAAGTCCGTATTGTGCAAATTGCATTTTAACGACTTGTCGCGCCATCATTTCAATTTCTTCTTTTGTGGCCTGAATATCATACGTTTCAATTATTTTTCTTTTTGCAAGTTGAGATATCAAATCTTTGCGGATATTCGGATAATCATTCTCAATCGATTCTTTTGTCATTTTCTCGTTTTTCAATAACATCCAGCGCTTCAAAATATCATCCGCAAAAGTTAGTTCACCGGCTTTTTGAATCAGCATTTCAAGCAGACCGTTTCTGAGTTTATAATCGGCCAAAGTAGAATACTGGACTGATAATTTACTTTTTACTCTATCACGAAAATCCGTTTCGTTTTGTACTTCATCTTTTCCCAACACTTTATCAAACAGTTCCTGATCTAACGCTGCCGGAACAAAACGGGTGATCTCCTTTATTTCAAATGAAAAATCACTTTTCATCTCCTTCACAGCCTCTTTATCAATTCTCAGGAGCGATGCAATCTCCGCCTCCGCCCCCTGGCAGGCATTGTAAGGATTAAAGATAATCGTATCCCCTACTTTTGCATTGATAAATTTCATTTGCTCCGTCTCTACTTTCAGGTACGAAGGCAACAGCACCGCATCTTCAATAACCAAGCCCCCCGGCTTGGGCGCTTCGTCCGTTTGTACGTTCTCCCGCTCGTCCGCTTCGTCATCAACCAATTCTACCATCGTTCCTTTGACGATGTCTTCTGCTTCCACCTGTTCCGCATTTTCATGGGAGCCATATTTTTTACGATAAGTATCAACCTGTCTTTCAACAATTTCATCATCAATTTTGGCCCGGTTGGCAATAAGTTTATCATCTTTTGATAATTTAATATCAAATTCGGGCGATAAAGCAATATCAAAACAATATTCAAAATCCTCGTCCGTATCGTAATCGATCGGTTTTTGCTCGGTTACATTCGGAATAGGCTCGCCTAAAAAATCAATCTCATTATCCCGTAAATAGGCGCTTATATTTTCTGAGACTAATTTGTTGATTTCTTCGAGCAACAGTTGCTTGCCGTACATTTTTTTCACTAATCCAAAGGGTACCATCCCTTTACGAAAACCCGGCATGACTGCTTTCTGACGCATGGTACGCAGATTCTTATTCCAAAGTTCCGTATAATCACTCTTCTCGATTTCCACCTTAAGTATCGTGCTGACAGCATCGATTTTTTTTAAAGAGACATTCATTCTTACTTGTTTAAAATATTAATCAATCTATTATGCTAAAATTAGGACGCAAAAGTAATAAAAAAATACTTTACCTTCTATCTTTATCCTTGAAATTTTTATTGATAAAAAAACCAACTATTATCAAATTCACAACAAGAACACCTGCACAACATGCAATATAAAAGGCAAACCAGGGTTTCTCCCGTTCATATATAAAATAAGATATTACCGCCGAAATTATCACTAAAGCGGTAATAATCAATAATATCCATAATATCTTCCGTTTCATTTTTTTCGTATAATCACTGCGAAGATAATACTTTTTTCATAATCGCTATATCCGTCATAAAAAAATCTTGTTTTTTTATGACGGTCGCTTCGTCATTGCGAGACCCCGATGAAAAATCAAACAGACGTAAATGACGGTCGCTCGTCATTGCGAGCCTGCGATGAAAAATCAAACAGACGTAAATGACGGTCGTTCGTCATTGCGAGCCTGCGAAGCAATCCAGAAACCTGATGTGCATCTGGATTGCTTCGCAAGCTCGCAATGACGGGGAAACA
>JGI24702J35022_10001247_pt1 | contig 15845 bp, 16 predicted proteins | sample TergutTh196P4_FD_35022 | JGI IMG/M metagenome (IMG submission 35022)
ATTGATAACCATAAATATGAAACAATAGTCTTAAAAGAAGGGTACATTAAATCCCGAAAAAACCTAACGGAAAAAATGTATTCCTATAAAAAAATATTCTCAAAGTTAATGCTAGAGGATGCTGGGGGTGATCGATTGGATAAAAAAGATATGATCCAGAAGATCAAACAGAGTATTGAAGCTAGAGTCCAAACCTTGTCTCCTAATGTTGCTTATGAAATCTGGGGGTACGCAGAACAAACCTTTTCGACAGGGCAAATTCTTACTCTAGACAAAGTATATTATAAAGTTCTGGAAATAGCCTTCGAATACGAAACTCTCGACCATATCAAATCTTTTACCGTATTATGCATAAATATACAGAAGACCTGAGCAAAAAATCTCGTAAAAAAAAAAGAAATATTATTCGTTTTTCTCCTTTTTTTTGCGAAATTTCTCCTTTTTTTTTGCGAGGTATAATACGACCCCTTTAATTTTCACGTATTTAAGAAAAAAAATAAAAGATACTAAAAAAAACACTTGACACAATATTTGATTTCTGTATTCTGGTATTTCTTAAAAGTGGTCAGTATTGTTTTTATATGCAGGATAGAGGATTTTTCCCCTTCGGAAAAGTTAAATATATCGTTGATGAAACTAACATTTGGTTTCAAGAATAAGTAATAAGGTACCTACAAGAATTAGGCTTATTGTCTAATTACCTAAGATGATTATCATAAAAAGTGCTCGAGAGATAGATAAAATTAGATCAGCTTGTCAGGTTGTTTCTGAGGTTCTAGCATTAATGCAGCAGTTTGTAACCCCAGGAGTCAGCACGTACAAGCTTAGTTCGATTGCAGAAGATTATATCCGGTCGAGGCATGCTCGTCCAGCCTTTAAAGGTTATTCGGTTCATGGGTATGCCAACTATCCGGGATCCATATGCACCTCAATAAATTCTTGTATTGTGCATGGTATTCCTTCAAAATCAGTAATTTTACAAGAAGGAGATATCGTCAGTATTGATGTAGGAGTTGAGCTAGATTCGTATTACGGAGACGCGGCTGTTACCCTCCCTGTGGGTAATGTTTCCGAAGAGAATCGTTTACTTTTATTAGTTACTCAAGAAGCTTTGGATAGAGGGATCCAGCAAGCCCTGAAGGGGCATTTCGTTGGGGATATTTCCGCAGCGATTGGCGACTTTATACTTGCGCAAGGATTTTTTCCCGCGAACCAATTATCAGGACATGGAGTGGGTAGAGTTTTACATGAACCCCCCAATATTCCCAATTTAGGGCGGAAAGGCACTGGTCATCAGTTAAAAGCAGGCATGACTCTTGCTATTGAACCAATGGTGAATGTGGGGACGAGTGAAGTAATATCCTCGGATTGGGAATTTTATAGTGCGAATGGGTTAAACTCAGCCCATTTTGAGCACACAATTCTAATCACTGAAGGGTCGCCGGAAATATTGACTAAGGGTTTCAATGGTTAAAGAAAGAGGAGTTTATGGCAAAATCAGGCGTAATCGAAGTAGAAGGAGTAGTAAAAGAAGCTTTACCCAACACTACTTTTAAGGTTCAATTGGAAAATGGACATGAAATATTAGCTCATAGTAGTGGGAAAATGCGGATGAATTATATTAGAATTCTGCCTGGTGATAAAGTAAAGATCGAGCTTTCGCCATATGATTTGACGAGGGGTCGCATTACCTACCGCTATAAATAAAGTAAGATATTTTTATCGAAATGATAGGAGCAAAATATGAATGTACGATCAAGCATTAAAATTATTTGTAAAGATTGTCGTATTATCAGGCGCAATGGCATTGTCCGTGTCATTTGCCCATCTAATCCCAAGCATAAACAAAGACAAGGATAAACATCGAGTAAACATAAATTTAGAAAACAAGTAATCTAAATTTAGTGTTTCAGATCTCGAAGGAGGAATTTTTGGCACATATTGCTGGTATAGAATTACCAAAAAACAAAAGAGCTGTTATTGGTTTAACTTATATTTTTGGGATCGGCTTAGCAACTTCCCATAAAATATTAGCGAAAGCCGAGATTGATGAGAATATAAAGATCAAAGATTTAACGGTAGATCAAGAAAAGGTCATCCGCGAAATAATCCAGAATGAAATCACTGTGGAAGGTGCTTTACGAACCCAAAACACTCTTAATATCAAACGATTAATGGAAATAGGCTGTTATCGTGGACTCCGCCACAAAAGGGGTCTCCCGGTAAATGGGCAGCGAACTCGCACTAATGCTCGCACGCGCAAAGGTCCTCGCCCTGGTGCGATAAAGAAAAAGAAATAAATTGGAGGAGATTCATGGCAAAAGTTCAAGCGTCTAAAACAAAAGCTACCAAAACAAGAAAGAAAAAAATAAGACTCTCTATTGATGAAGGCATCGCCACAATCCATTCCAGTTTTAACAACACCATTGTTTCCCTCACGGATCTAGCAGGTAATGTATTATGTTGGTCTTCGGGTGGAAAAATAGGATATAAAGGTTCTCGTAAGAGTACTCCTTTTGCGGCTCAGATGGCTGCGGAGGAAGTAGCAAAACATGCTCTGGAAATGGGGATCAAAAAGATTAGAGTGATTATAAAGGGTCCAGGTGGGGGAAGAGAATCTGCAATTCGTGCAATAAGTGCAAATGGTTTACATGTAACAATGATTAAGGATACTACTCCAATTCCCCATAATGGTTGTCGTCCGCCGAAACAAAGAAGAATTTAGAGGGAGGCTTAATTAAATGGCAAGATACACAGGACCAAAGTGTAAATTATGTCGTCGTGAAGGGGCAAAACTGCTTCTGAAAGGTTATCGTTGCGTTTCCAATAAATGTGCGTTTGACAAAAGGAAATTTGCTCCGGGACAGCATGGCGCTAATACAAGAAAAAAAGTAACCGATTATGCTATTCACTTGCGAGAAAAGCAAAAAGCGCGCAGGATTTATGGAGTTTTAGAAAGACAATTTAGAAATTATTTTGCAACTGCTGACCAAAAGGTAGGTGTAACTGGGAAAAATCTCATCGAGCTTCTTGAACGAAGGCTCGATAATGTTGTCTATCGAATGGGATTTGCTGTGTCACGCAATTCAGCAAGGCAGCTAATTCGGCATGGACACATTATAGTAAACGAGAGGAAAGTAAATATTCCTTCCTTTTTAGTAAAACCCGCAACAAAAATAATGATTAAGGAGTCTTCTCGGTCAAATCTTCATATTCAAGAGGCATTGGAAGCAATTAGCGACACTAATCGTTTTGCTTGGTTAGCGGTGGAAAAAGATAAATTTCGTGGTGAATTTCTCTATACTCCTCAGCAGGAAGAAATTGGAATTGAGATCAACGATAACTTGATTGTAGAATACTATTCAAAATAGAGGAGTCCCAGAATGATGCTTTTAGAACCTATTCAATTACCTAATAAAGTAGAATTCGATAGAAATACTATCACCCCTTATTACGGGAAATGCGAGATCGGTCCTTTGGAACCGGGTTATGCAACCACAATTGGAAACACACTCCGTAGAATACTGTTGTCTTCCATACAAGGAGCTGCTGCCAGATTTGTGAAAATAGAAGGTTTACATCATGAATTTGCCCCTATACCGGGAACAGATCGGGATTTTAATGATTTTATACTTAATCTAAAGCAAGTAGTTTTTACTTCCGATACCTTGAATGAAGTAAAACTCGGTTTACATATTTCTGGTTCTGGCATTGTTACTGCTGGTGACATAGAAGAAACGGCAGATATAAAGGTAGTTAACAGGGATTTAGTGCTTTTCGAAGTAATTGAAGAGACAGATATCGATGTTGATATCTGGGTTGGAGTTGGGAGAGGCTATGTACCAGCTGATCGGCAAAATACAACAGATAAACCCATAGGGGCGATTCCGATAGATTCAATATACTCCCCAATCACCAAGTGTAATTTTTATACGGAAAATCAAAGGGTTGAGGATCGTACTGATTATGATCGATTGATTGTGGAGATTTATACCAATGGTGCATATGACCCCAAAAACGCACTATATTTATCGGCTAAACTATTAAAAGACATCTATACCCATATCGTTCATTTTGAAGAGGAACCTGAATATGTGGCTAGAACATCAATTGACCCAGAACTAGAAAAACTCGAGAAACTATTAAACATGCAAGTTAAGGATCTTGAGCTATCAGTTCGTTCAGCAAACTGTTTATTTACAGCTCAAATCGCTACGATTGGAGAACTAGTGAGTAAGAACGAATTAGACATGCTTCGCTACCGAAATTTTGGGAAAAAATCATTAGATGAGATAAAAGGTTTATTGGCAAAATATGATTTAACCTTAGGAATGGATGTCGAATTGATTCAAAAACGAATTGCCGACAGTAAGAATAGGTCAAATCTAAGAAAAAAAGGATAGAACCCATGAGACATAAAAAAAAGGGAAGAAAATTTGGAAGAGAGGCGGACCATCGTCACTTGATGCTAAAAAATCTCGTTATTTCCTTAATCACCCACGGTCGTATTACAACTACCGTTGCTAAGGCAAAAGAGATGAGGAGCCTTTCAGAAAGAGTTATTCAATACGGAAAAAATGGAGAACTACACCACCGGAGACTTGCTTTTGCAGTATTAAAGAACCATCAGTTAGTGAAAAGGTTATTTGATGAGATAGCCCCCCGATATGTTAATCGTGAAGGTGGTTACACACGAATTATCAAAACTAACTATCGCCGAGGAGATTGTGCACCGATGGCAATTATTGAGTTGGTAGAAGGTGAAGTTGTAAAAAAAGAGAAAAAAGAAAATATCACAGCCAAAGATTTAGCATAAAGAGTAAAATGGAATCAAACCTCTCCAAAATAATTTGAGGAGAGCATACTAATTATCAAACAGGGTGGAATAAACACCCTGTTTTTTATTAATTGATGATTTTATAAATAATTAAGGGCACTGCATAATACTATTCCTCGTTATAAAAATAGCGTTGGATTCCTAGCCGACGATGTATTTATGGTCTCGATTGCTTCGTTCCTCGCAATGACGAAGAAAGTTCGAGTTACATTTTACATGAGGTGCTGACAAAGATAAAAAAAATACTATTGTCACTAATAAGAGGCTGTTACATGGTGAAATTTTATGGGTATCAACGGCATCTTACCGGTGATATTTGAAGATGTGATAAATATGTTTCTTGTGGCAATACATACTATTATAGATTTTTATTCATCACTGGTAGGTTTTGATGCAAAGGCAAGATGCCGTTGCTACATCACTACGCGACAGCCTCAATAGTAGCATAAGTTTGAAATATTTCATTTTGTTATCCTATAAACATCAAACAAATATTTTTTCTATCTAATGTCCAATTTCTCTAATTTTATCACCGAACCAACTATTAGAAATAAGTTCAAGCATATAATGGGTAGCAATCGTAATAAAATCTTCATCGTTTTATTCAAGGCATCATCTGTTTGAATATCTGTAACAAATAACAAATCGGGATGTTCAAAAAGTTGTGTCGAGAAAGGAGTTTGACCGAATTGACTTAAAGCATCAGCATCAGATAATGCCATTGAATAAAAAAGATTGATTGATGTTTCATCATTGGCGTCTTGTGCTATCATCAGGTTTCTAATTTGATTGATTGACGACTTGGCAGTTTCTTGTTGAAAGTTCAATAGATAAAAACCTTTGTTGAATATAATTTCAGCAATATGTTCAAGTTGTACAAATGGTGAAATATTTGCAATACTTCTCTTAATTAATGTTTGCCGATAGCTATCGGCAATTACTTGTTGTTTAATTTGGTTAACCTTTTCATCTGCTGCATTTGAGGCATCTGCTCTAATTCTGTCATGTAACGAAACATTACCCCCAGCAGAAGCACCGTGTCTTTCTATCCAAACATTGAACTCATCCCACCAAGCTTTTTGTCCCATATCATTGTATTCAACATTTGTTTTTAATGTTGATAATTGTTTTGCTATAATGTTTGAAGATTGTGGTATAATTATCACAAATAATAACCATAAGAATACTACTAGAACAATTGCATTGCGATAATTCTTGGTCATTGAAATATATATTCCAAGCCAAATAAAGAATGATGCAAAAGGTATACTCAATAGCAATATCAGTAGATATTTAAGCATATAACTTATTGACCAAGTTCCAGTTAAAGAAAAGAATAAAGTCATCGATATTAGTGCGGGGGGAATGATAACAAATAGATAGAGCAGTGTATAGCTAATAAATTTATACCATAGAACTGATTGCCTCTTAATGTTATATACAGTAATTAATTTTAGAGTTCCTCCACGTTTTTCGTAAGAGATTGCTTCAAAACTGAGAACCAACATAATAAACCCTGCCATTATCCCCAATATTAAATACCAATTAAGACGAAAAACATCAGTAGTCGCTGTACCGTAGTATAAAAAAGTCGGGTCATAAAACATTACATCAGTACTTATTTTATCTGGGTAGCTATCGAAATTACTAAACAGAATAGCAGGAGATGGACTACTGATTATTTGTAATATGTTTTCTCTTGATAACATATTTATCAATATGGTTGTTCTTCCATCATGAATTCTATCATTATGATTTATTTGATCAGTTTGAAATTCTTCTTGAATGTCAGAGAATACTACTGAACTGCTGATTGCAGAAAGAATAAACAAAACTAAAAGTAACAGAAAGAAAATCTGGAATTTTAGATCCTTTAACATTAGGCAAATATCTTTTATTAACAATAGTTGATTCATTTTTACCTCACATCATATTTTAAGAATACTTGCCACGTAACTACCCATAGCACTATGATTATTAACATAAAAAAAGCTAAGTTAGGAACTATGTACTGAAATATTTCAGAAAAAGTTTGATTGGGTTGTTCATACCTGCTGAGATTTGGAACTTCCATTTCAAATCTTGGTGTATGTTCTAGAAAGTTCATTAAGGCAGAATAAAAACCATCAAAATCCAAGTTTCCCGCAAAGAAATCATTCACTATTGTATCGTCTATATCTCTATCAAAACGAGCAAAAAATCGATTATCCCAAAGCCAACCTTCATATATTCCTTGATTGATAATTTCATTACGTAAACCTCTACTATCTTGTAGGAAGCGAAGATGGTCTTCACGAGAATTGCCAGTTATTTTTGTTGCTAAATCATTTAATAAGACAACTGGATTATAGAAAAACGCTCTCGTTCTAATTTTATCTTTATTAATACGAACTCTCAATAATTCATCCATAGACATTTCTACTTCCTTACTAATAGGAAACACAAAATCATAAACATATTTTTGGAAATTTAGCCGGCCTTCATACCCATTTGAAAATAAAGATAACACTGTTGTATTATAAAAATAACCATCTAAATATGCCCAATCCCCTTCTCTTGGATTACTGCCCTCTGGTGGATTATTCATTGCTTGATTAAATTCACGTAGTTTTACTTGGTAATTTATCTGCAAATTATCCAATCTATTTTTATAAACTCTGGGGGAAACAATATAATCCCAACTTATTGGTAAGATTATAATTAACAAGAACCAGATTAAAAGAGAATAAACTAAAGATCGATTCGGATTGGAAGTAAAACATGATATTAAAACACCAAGTAAACTAAAACTAAAAACAAATAACATTACAACAAACCAATAAAAAAATATACTGTGAAAAAAACTTACACTAAGCAAAGTGGAATATTTTACGATCAAACAAATCATACTCAGCAAATAAGGGATAGTAAATGTAAAAATGACTAAAACAAAAACTCCTAATACCTTCTTGATAATAAAATTTTGTCTTTTAAGAGGATATGTCATAAAAAGACGGAGTGTACCATTCTGTTTTTCACCATTTACACTATCATAAGTAATCAATAAGATAAAAAGAGAAAGAAAAAATGTTATTAAAAAAGTAATGTCTAATTTCGAATTTTCTCTATCTAATATATTTATTTCTGTGTGTAGTGAAGTAGTTTGAATAATTGGATTGTAGAATATGATATCTACGACTCTACTAAAATTAAATCCCTCATGATAAATAGAAAAAATTATTGGTTGTTGAATTGCTCTGGGGTTTAAAAAACTGAAGTTTTCTGCTGCTTGAAGTTGTTCATCATTAATTCTCACGTCAGCTATATACTGATTTAGTGTCTTTTGGTAATCCATTACTCTAACAGTAAATACTGTCATAAACAATAATAGAAAAGTTATTATAGTCAAATAAACACGTCCCGTCTTAAGCAGATTCAATATTTCGTGTTTTAACAAAAGATTCATCATCGTTTACTCCACTCGGTTTTCCATATAATCGAGGTATATCTTGTTTAAATCAAGTTGCTCTAACTCTTTTTTGGTTTTAAAAAGCACAAGTTTTCCATCTTTCATGATACCTGTTACATCTGACATCATTTTAGCCCTAAATATCTCATGTGTGGAGAGAAACACTGTTTTTCCTTTATCCCGTAGTAAAAACAAAGTTGTCTCAAGATCGTGAGCGGCTTTGGGGTCTAATCCACTAAAAGGCTCGTCAAATAGTAATAGAGGTGTATCTTTCACAAGAGCGACAGCTATACCTACTTTTTGCCTCATGCCCTTTGAATACTTGCTAATATTTTTGTGAATATACTCTCTCTGTAGCCCAACATTATCAAGAATTTGTTCCAGTTCTGATTTTAATGGCTTTTTGTGAGCTAATTCAGAAAAGAATTTTAAGTTTTGGTAACCTGTAAAATTATCGTATAGCATTACATTTTCAGACAAATAAGCAATTTTACTTCTTAACATTAGAGGGTTTTCTTTTAAAGAAATACCATCAACTACAACATCACCGTAACTTGGCTGAATAAACCCACAGATAAGATTGATAGTGGTTGATTTACCAGCTCCGTTTGCTCCAAGCAATGTGAATATTTGTCCTTCCCTAATTTCAAGATTTAGGTTATCCAAAGCAAGAAGACCATCTTCGTATTTTTTACTTAGATTAGTTATTTTTAGCATCACTACTCCTTTTCAATTCTTAGAGATTTTTATTATAAACATGATAGCACATATAATAACAGCCAAGCTTAATATTACCGACAGCAGTATCACGGTTACATTTGTCTTTTTGACTACTTCAGCACGAAACTCTATTTCTGTTGTTTGTAGGTTTCTGTTTACGCTGTTGCCTATCATTCTGAATCTTATTTGATAAATACCAGGTAGGACATCACGTGGCATTCTGATATTTATTTCTAATGGTATTCTCTCTCCAGGGTTTAGAAATTCAATTCTTTGTGGTGTAATGTCATATTCCCAGTTTGCGGGTAAAAAGATTTCGGAAGAGACATTTGTGATGGGGCGCATGCCTTCATTTTCTAATCTTATTTGTGAGAAGGCTATTTCTTGCATATCATTGCCTTTCCAATAGAGGTTATTTACTATCAAACGCATACTCACACGACCTGTAGGCACTATTTGTAGCTCGGAAATGCCTGAGATTTCATTTTGAGAATTTTTGAGTAATAAATTGAATTCTATGGGTTTGTCAAATTCGATATTGTTTCCTAATCTTTCTGGTACTCTTACTCGTAGTCCATAATTTTGAATAGTTTCTGCGGGAGAAAAAGCGATTCTAGACATGGTGACATTTGAAGCAGTGGAAATTACGTCCCAGGTAAATATCTCTGGTAACCCCTCAATTGCGATACTAAAACTTTGTCTATGATCACCGAAATATTCCATAGCCAGTCGGAAAGTAGCCATTGCCCCTGTTTCGATTTCTTGAGCGTAGATATCAGGCTGTATCATGATAAGATTACGATCTTGACGTCGACTTAGCAAAATCTGTTTTTCAGAGACAATGTCGCCGTAGTTTGTTGCAACAATGACGCGGTCTATATCGGTTAGAAGCTTAAACCGTATCGAATATGTTTCGTTGTTGTTTAGCTTTGAAATGTGATATTCATAAGGTTGCGAGATAATAGTACGGTCGAGGTCTTTGATAGAAACGTATATATTGAATATCTCTGTAGCAGATATACGGCTAGAAGCAATGTCTGCCATCATAGTTTCTTCCAATCTAAAAATATCACCAGAAGAGTTTTTTATGGTTAGATTAACAAATATTTCACCGTTTTGGTCCTTTATTTTGTCTGCTCTCACTATGTTTATGTATGGATTGTCAAAAATAACTGAAAGAAGATATTGGTCATAAGCAAGTCTGTCAGTTTTGTATTGTAGGTCATATTTTGAAAATTCATCTGTCGACATGAATCCTTGTTCCATAAGTTCTTTTGCATCCATCCATTGTCGTTCGGATTGTTCAAGTCTAATTTTTGCCATCTCAAGTGCAATAATCTTAAATCGTTCGTTGTTTGGGTTATATTCTTGATATGTTTGTGCAAATAATTCAAGTGATAACAAAAATAGAATGATTGCTAAAAAAAGAAACTTACATCTTTTCATAAAGAATTATCCTCGTCAAACATGCTGCCATTTATCATAACGTATTTTCTTTTACAAAAATCAAACAGCGATATTTCATGTGAGATAATAATAAGCGTTTTATTTTTAAATTCATTTCGAATAAAATCTACTAATTCTATTTTGCTTATCTCATCTACAAAATTCAGAGGTTCGTCAAGAATATATATATCGCTATCACGACTAATGCTACTAGCTAGTTGTAATCTCTTCTTTTCGCCAGATGTAAGATTGTTTCCTGCATTTGAAATTTTATTATTTCACTGCTGACCGGCTAATATTACGGATACATTTTTGCAAAAAATCAATTTATATTGGATTAGGCATGGCTTTATGGAGCCCGTATTTCTAAGTTTTTATAAAATTAATACTTTTGTTCGACATAGAGAATTTTAGTCGGTCAGCAGTGACATTTAATCTAGAATTAATCTCATATTATTAATTGATTCAAAAGGGAAAGGTCTCTTACGAGGCATTTTTAATTCTATTTCTTCTGCTGTTACATTAGCAAACTGTATTTCGGCAATAGTATTGATGTTGGTTTTTATATTTCTTGAATGAATTTCACCAAATACTGCTTTCCCTTCAGAAGTCATACTTAGATTAAGTTCTAAATAGTCAGCATTTATATGGCCCGTAGTTAAATTACTTGTTCCTTCAAGAGAAATAATAGTGCTTATGGACACTATATCACCAACAATAAATCTGCCTTTTTCAGCGTTCATAATCAACTGTTCAATGTTAAGGTTCTTTGTATTTATCTCCCCACCATTACTGACTTTCAAAGTCATAGCATCAGAAGTAATTTCAGTTTCAAAACACATTTTCCCATTGCCAGCAAAATCTATTTGTTCAATATTGGGTGATGTAATATAAACTTGAATGTTTGTATTAAAGGATTTACCTTCTGTTTTTTTCCACCCAAATATCTGACTAACCATATAAGGTTTTTGTGAAATTGATAATTCGCCATCTTTAAAATCTATCGCTATGTAGTCTATTCTATCAGATTCTATAGTTTTTACAATTATAGAAGTGAGATCAGATTGGCTAAAAAAAACATCCACCTGCCTGCCAATAAACACCTTATTGAAATCAACGTGTTCAATTATATGACTATACATAAAACCTCCTTCTGCTTCTAAAATGCTGAATGCCCAAAATATCAATACAACCACTACCAAACAAATTCTCTTGTAACTTATCATTATAAAATCTCCAAGATAAATACGAATAGGACTACATAACTCAAAACAAGTTGTTGCATTTTGTTCACTAATGCTTATTGGTTTATGAATTGTTCTCATGTTTTTTTTACTGCTCCTTTCTAATACTTGCTCTCACAACAGAACACTATTATGCAATCACTGCTGACCAACTAAAATATTAAGTCTATTCCTTCTCATTTTATCAATACACTTTTTTCAAATCGTGAAATTATTTTTTTCTTCCCTTAAAACATCACTGAAAAAATAAAGGTAACCTATTTTAATAATATCATTTTTTGTACTCTATCCAATGTATCACTAATTAATCGATATAAGTAAACTCCACTACCTACTTGCTGCCCGTAATCATCCTTTCCATTCCATTGTATTTGATGGTTTCCAACAGCAGTGTAGTCATTATATAATGATCTAATTTTTTGTCCTTTAATATTATATATATCAATTTGGATATTAGCCGCTACTGAGGTGGCAAAAGAAATTGTTGTTAAAGGATTAAAAGGGTTCGGATAATTCGTGAGGAAATCTATTTGAATACTAGGCTTAGTATGATCAACACTTTTCACAACAGGCGGGAATAGATTTCTTAAAAAAGGGTAACCATTGTTTACCCCAGAATTAATACCCCAGATATACTCAAAGTCCCAATTGAAAAACGAAGATGCTTGTTTCATTTCTTCTGTTCTATAGCCAAAACAATTGGTTATTATACTATTAGAATTAATCTCTACCATATTGTCCACTCTTGAAACTTCTTTATCCCAAAAACTATATAGTATTTCCGAATCTATAAGATATGTTGAAATAGCATAAGCCTCATCCATGGGATAATTACAAGTAAAATAGCATTTTTCGATGCGTGAATGATTTGCTACAATATATGCTAAACCACTTATTTTTATTTGACTCTCGGGAATAATATCTCCATAATAAAATGAATTCATAAGCGTGGAATTTAATAAAATGCTAGCTAACCCACTCACAATAAGAGAAGGAGTATCTCCCCTTATTGAAATATCAGTTGTTGAATAACAATTCTCAATATAGCAATGATCTAGTAAATTGGCTAGAGAACTAACAAAAATATTGCTTGTATTAATTTGGATTGAATCAACAATAATGTCTATTTTCCCTGTAATACCGCAGTTTGAAACTGTACTATACATCGCATCACTTACAATACCCGTAATTTTAGACTCATTAAATAGAAACTCAGAATACACCAGATAATAAATATTTTCCAGAACAATATTTTGTAAGCTAGCATTAGTGATATGGTCAAAAAATGCATAACCATTACTTTGATTAGTAATAGGATTAATTGCTGTATAATCATTAGGAGATAGATACAAATTTGATATTTTGTAATTATTCCCATCATATTGACCGTGAAAATAATATGTGTGACTAGCCTCAACCTCAGTATTAGAAAATCTTCCGATTGGACGAAATCCTTCTCCATTATTCCAATTCACTGTTTCTGAAGCATCAATATCTGTAGTTTGTAAAAAATATTGATAAACAAGAATTTGATTATGCACAACAAACCATATTTGGGGAGTTTCTGATAGCCAGCGAAGATTAGCTAAGCTACTAATTTGAAAAGGGTTGAATATTGAACCAGCGTCACTATCATAATAATTATCGGGGGGAGCTGCGATGGTTTCACTATACAAAGGTATCAAAAAAAATAATTGAAACACTATACAAATCAATAGATAATACCACTTCTGACTCATTAGTACTACTCCTTAAATATTGGTAATTACCAACCAAGAATGTCAACAATAACGATTATTACAGCATCTATTTTATCTAGGAAAATCTGTAAAGCAGAGTCGATGTTTGTCATAATCAACTTCATCTCTATCAACATAAAAGTGTTTATTTACTCTAAAAGTGTTGACAAAATGAGTAAAATCATATTGAGAAAAATATTCTAATATGACATATTCATGAAAGGTTTTTACGTAATTATTATACTTTAATGAAGGTAATTCATTATTTGTATGTTTAGTAATTTGGTTCGTACAACAAACAATAACTGTTGTCATTAGTACAATTATTATCCAAATAAAATTGGATTCTTTTTTTGTTTTAAAAAAAACCACGGTTTATCTCCTATATTATTCAATAATTATATATTCCAGATTAATTATTTCTGTTTAGTATTATTAGCAGTAATATTATTGTCAACAGATACCTAAAAAGGGGATATTTAATTATCCCCCTCTTATATCTTCATCAATTTATTGATTTAGCTTGGTAAGTTGATCATTGTAAAAACCATAGCAAAAAGTGCCACTGTTTCAGCGATACCGAGAACCATTAAATAGTTTGCGAAGCCTTTACTATCATCTACAAGAGCATCGCAAGCTGCTGCTCCTATCTTACCCTGTGCAAAAGCCGAAAGCGCTAATGCTATTCCAGTTCCAATTCCATACCCAAGTAATAAACCTGCATTATCTGCTATTACTTGTTTGGGGATAGCCACCATTTGTAACAAGAGAATAAAACCATATAAAGTTTGACTGATGGGCATGCCAGTAACAGCTACTAAAGTCATAGGTAATGGTTTATTGGCTTTATTACATTTTTTCCATCCTCCAACTGCGGCTAGTCCGGCAGCTAATACACCTAAACCAGAACCGACAGCAGCAATGGCAACCATCAACCCAATTCCAAGAAGGCCTAAAAATAATTGCGGGGAATTTACTACAGTACCAGCATTAGCTACAACATCCATAATATTTGGATCCATTTTGAACTCCTTTCTATTTTTTTTATATTCATTTATATAATGCTACATAAAACCTTGTTATTTCTGGTAAAAAGAGAATCAATCTATTAGCCAAGAATTTTATACCTCCTATAAAATATTCGGTTGGTCTAATATTATTTCTCGATCCAGAAATTTTATTTTTTAAATGGTTTATACTTAAAACCAGACCAATTTAACCCGATTACTCCAGAGAATTCTAAGGTATTAAGCCTTACACCATGCACTAATACACCGAGTACATTTAGAGTCATATTAAAAACATGTCCAAAGATGACAAGAATAATCCCAAAAATAATTAACGAAAACTTCGCAAACATTGGATTAGCAATGTTGTTTACAGTTCCAGCTAAAGCTCCCCCGGCTACTGCAACTGCCCAAAGTCTTATATAAGACATGATATTCGAGAAGATATTAACTACCCCAATTAAAACAGAAATAATATTTTCCAGGCTCACTTTGATAGATTTTAAAACGCTCCCTTCGTAATTAGCAAAAAGAAAAAACATGACAAAGCCTAAAAGAATAGAATATAATTGCCAATCTTTTACACCATCAAAACCTGTTTTATGAACCACAAGAGCAAGAGTTAAGTAGTACATACCAAGTAACATTGCTAAAGAACCAATGTCACCCAATACTTTACAAGTTTTTATATTTTGAATTAAGCATTTAATCTGAGCCACTGCAAGATGTATAAAAGCAATAATAAATGAAAACCAGATTAGGTTATCAACATTCGCTAAACTAAATTTCTCATAAGATTCGTAAGGTTTTATAAGACCAGAAAAGATCCAATAATTTTGAGCATTATAAAATTCTACCCAGCCCTCTGAAATAGAGGGTCCGGTCACAAGAGGAAGGCTTATCTTCTGAAGAAAATTTGGCAATGAATCTATGTTAACCCCGAACCAAGAACAAGTAAGGCTTCCCCAAACAACAGTAGCTGATCCTGTTAATAATAGAAATTTAAAAATTGCCGGAACACTGTTTTTACAAGTAAGTAATATTCCTAGTAAAGAGATACCTACAATAATAATACCATAACCAGCATCTCCGAAAATAAGGGCAAAAAACAGAGTGACGAACAACATGAATAAAGTGGAGATATCAGTTTCATGGTATCCTGGAGACATCTCGAGAAAATCGGTAAGCGGGTAGATAAGACTCCCTAATTTATTATTTTTTAATAGAGTTGGAACTTCAGCATCGTCTTTATCAGGTTCATCAATACTGATTGCCCAGCTATTTTCCAGGGCCGTATTTTTCATTTGGTCTATTTCTGAAGAAGGAATATATCCTGACACCCATGATAGGGGAATTTGATTTATCCCATCTTTTTGTTCATTTAAAGTATCTTCAATATTGACC
>JGI24702J35022_10001248_pt1 | contig 15845 bp, 7 predicted proteins | sample TergutTh196P4_FD_35022 | JGI IMG/M metagenome (IMG submission 35022)
AACCTGGCCCCGGTGCCGGCCAGCCCGCCGGAGCTGACCTGCCGTGCGGCAACGCTGATCAAGTACCGGCAAAGGCTGCTCGAGCTGGACAGGCTGATGGGCGCGTACCGCAGCCTTTTGGAAAAGGACTACCAGGTGATGAAGGGCGTCCAAAGGGCGCTGGAGGGAACCGACCAAGCCTTGTCCCAGAACCTGGTGCGGTAAGGGCAGGTTAGGAAGATGGCGATACCGGACGAGGGGGGCGGCAGCTCCTACCTGATCGACTACAACCAGATGACCGACCTTGGGTTTGCCCTCCAGGGGCTGACTTACGGGTGGGGCGACCAGCTGCAGGACGTCGGAGAGTCGATCAAGGCCATCCTTGGGCTGGGCGACTTCCGGGGTGCGGCAGCAGACAGCACGAAAGGCTATCTGACAGAGGTCCATGCCATGGTCCTGCTCAGCCTGGGCGAGATAATCAGCGAGATCAACACCCGTTTCCTGCTTTACAAGGACGGCTACCTGGCCTCGGTCGACAGCGGCCTGCACGCTCGCTTGGACGAGGATGTGATACAGGACACCTTCCAGGCTTTCGACAGCTCGCGGAACGGGTTCGACGCCAGGCATGCCAGCATCCAGCGGATAGCCGAAAGCATCAGCGACATCATGGGCGCCCAGGCTCCGTCCCCCCACGGGGTCAGCGACGCATACAGCACCGTGCTGGACAACCAGAAGCGGCTGCATGAGGGCATTGTCGCCTACGAGTCCGAGCACGTCTTAGCAGACTTCGCCAACCTGGACTTGATGGTTGGCGCCTTGCTCGACTTCATCGACGAGAACCTGCTTAGGGGCGCCTCGGGCGTCACGGGCTACGTCCCCGGGTCGATAACCGCCTCACGCAGCTTCCAGACGCTGAGCCAGTCCCTGCAAAACGCCTACAACGACCGGGCTGGGCTGGCCGAAGACATCAGCTTGGCTGCCAACCGCGAGCAGCAGCGCCTAGAGCTGCTCGAGGCAGAATGGGCCAAGCAGCGCGAGGAGGAAGGCTGGCTGAACCTTCTGCTCGGAGGCCTGATCGTCGTCGGTGGCATCATCTGCATAGTCGCTACCGCCGGGCTGGCCACCCCCCTGGTGGTGGCGGGCGCCGTTGCTGGCGGGGCTACCATCCTCTACGGCTCGATGAACATGGTCGAGGCTGGGCAAGACATCTACTACGGTTCTGTCGGCGACTACTCCACAGCCGCCTTCAACCCGCTGCGGGACACTGTCTTCGAGTGGGCCTTCGGCGCAGACGGCAAGCAGCAGGCCTGGGACGCCTTCGGCACGGCGGCCATAGTCACATCGTCCGTGCTCTCGCTGGGCGCGGGGGCCTATGGTGCATATGGGCAAGGAGTTGCCAAGGTTGCTGTTTTCACTAGTTGTCCGGAAGCATTGGTAGCTGGAGGTATCAAGGGTGTTGTTGAATTCAGCAGTAAAGCTTTTATTACCATTGGCGCTGGTGCCGGGGCTGGCTACGCTGGGCACGAGATAGCGCTCTACTATGGTGCAAGCGAGACAGTGGCAGACATTGTCAGCTTGCTTAGTGGCACTGCTGTTTCGTCTGTTGTTGGTTATGGGATGTCCAAGTGGCAGTGGAGTTATGAGCCTGGCAGCATGGGTATTCCTGAAGGTGTTTGTTTTACTGCTGGTACCCTGGTGCTGACTATCCGAGGACCAAAGCCTATTGAAGATATTATTATCGGAGACTGGCTAATATCAACAAACGTAGACTCAGGTGAGACTGCTAAACAAAGGGTGTTGCAGACATATATCCGCCAGACCAGGCAACTAGTACACATATGGCTTGGTGGCTCCGAAATTCAAGTTACACCAGACCATCTATTCTTTTCTATTGGTAAAGGCTGGGTCAAGGCTATTGACCTTGATAAAGGTGACCAGTTGACATCGCTAAATGGTGATACTATTGTTATCGATTCTGTTTCATTTGAACAGCTGGCTAACCTAGAGACTGTCTATAACCTTGATGTTGACGAATACCATACTTATTACGCAGGCTTAATGCCTATTTTGGTACATAATGCAGACTATGCATCTAATCAAATCCCCTCATGTAGCTTAAATAGCTTGCCTGACAGTGTTCAGGACTCCTTCAACAAGTATGATCAAGATGGTTGGAATGGCAATGTAGCAGGTCAAAGCGAGGGCACTAGTGCAGGAGGGCGGTTTATGAACAGAGATGGCTCCCTCCCCACAAGCTCTACTGATGGAAGCCCTATCACTTATAAAGAATTCGATGTTAATAATAATATACCGGGAACGAACCGTGATCCGTTTAGATTTGTAGTTGGAAGTGATGGATCCAAATACTATACTACTGACCATTATCAAACATTTGTGCGTATTGAGTGACTACTGCTTAATCGTTGAGTATAATATGAGCGTGTTTAATAAATTCAATAAAGTCAAAGGGGGGTCTTGTTTTAACATCGGCTTTGTCTTAGTTCTTGTTGTTGCATGGTTTGTTGAATGAGGAGTTTTATGATGCAAAATGAAATACATTTTATTAGCAAGGCTCAAGCTTCTTCTTTAAAGCAGAGTATAGAACAAGAACAAAACACTCTTTTGGTGGAAATAAACGGCAACGAAGTGCAATCGTGGACGGATTATATAGCAATTATCGAAGATGGTTTCGACCTTCCCAAACAAACAGTCAACAGCATAGACAGCTATCTTGACTGGATGCGTGACCTTAGCTGGTTGGACAAAGAAAGCTTTGTTTTGATTATCAACGATTACGATGAATTCTTAAAAGACGACCTACCGCTCAAAGCCATAATCCTTGAGGATTATAAAGACACACTGCTACCCTGGTGGCAAAGCGAAAGAGCATCGTTCGTTGTCAATGGGCAGCTTAAACCTTTCAATATATACCTGGTAACCTAGTTAGCCTGCCATTATACAATTGCTATCAATAAGCATTTGTGGAGCTGCAAAAACCGGAATTTAGCTGATCTTTTTTAAACTACTGGCTCCGCCCTCTGAGACCTAAATGTGATCCTTAAACTATCTGGATAGGTCTCGATGATGACTGCTTAGTAGCTGCTGCTACCAACGTCGCGGTAATCATTCTCAAACATGGCGGATACCCAATTCTCGACTGGCTCATACTGTTCCAAAAGGGCGGGGAAGTAATCGGTGGTGCATTATGTATACTATGCGAAGCCGCCCTGTTCACGTTAAAGCTGTAAGACATCGGTACTCCATCAATGCGAATAATTCTTCCAGGTATCTCCTTCATCGATGACTAGATGCGGGGCTGGGCCCATGATATAAAACCCATCGATAATGGGTCGTTTCGGATCTCTTGGTGCATAAAACGTAGGGATTTGCCTCACATATTCCTGATAAGCAGCGAAGTCCTCGTCCCTGGCTACCTGTATCAATATTCCATTACTGGTCTTTATATATGTAAAGACCTCGAGCATAGCCGCGAAAAAGGGCTCCGATGACCGCGGAGACTCTAAGGACTCAGGAATGACGATATCGAAAAAATAGCCTCTAAGCTCCTCGGCCTTTGCTATGAATTCGTCGAGCGTGATATCAGGATCGGTTATTTTCGTTCGGATTAAACCGATCGGTGCGGCTTCGATGCCCTGCTTCTTGAAGCAGTCGATGATCAGATCCTCGACTTGGCGGCCGAGCTTCCGCTCTACGAAGGCGTCAGTGACGAGCTCCTCAACATTTATCTGGAACCTAGCTTCGAAGACAAGGTCGTCGACGCCTCTCTCGATACAGTAAGCGACGGGGTGCAAAGATGTCTCATAGCCGTAATCCCCACCGACAACAGCGAACTCCCTGCCAGCATACTTTTCAGAAAGCAACCGCTCCATCAACGCTATACGCCGCATATATCTATTAATGTAGCAACCTGTTAGCTGCAGTCCAGCAAGTGAAAACCCTCCCATAGCGAGCAGGCTCACGGCCTGCCGGCGTGTCAGGAGCATGCCGCTATGGCTAGCGTCCAAGTGTTCTAAGCTCCCAGTATCAAAATCCTTCTTGTTGCTAAGGAGCTTGTTGTGCATATTCACCTCTCCTCAACATGCAAAGAACCCCTCCGCGCTTTAAGGCGAAAGCGGTAGCAGAGGGGTTCTAGCATTAATCCATTAAGTGACGAGGCAGGACCCTACAACAACTCAGTTGTAGTAAGAGTACTTTATGCTGTCAAACTCGTCTTTGATCCAGCCTTGGCGCTCGAGGCGTGCCGGGTCGTCGGGCAAACCGAGGATATATCCGCTAAACGAGAAGCGCCCACCAGGAGCAAGTGCGTCACAGGTCTCTCTGACCATGGCACGCACTGCCTCTTCAGGCGTCTCTGGCCAACTCGCCGGGCCATTGCTCTCGAAGCAGCCGTTAAACGAGATCCGGTCGCCGAACTCTGCCTTTAAGGCTGGCAGGTTGTTGTGCGTGGGTTGGGCAGGGTTCCAGCCGTCAACCCCCATGTCAACGATGTATGGTAAGAATGGCCCAAAAGCACCGCAGTTGTGATGGGTCGCCAAAACATCGGCTTCTTTGATCAGCTTGTAGTTCTCACGCCAGATAGGCTCGAAGATGTCCAAGAACATCTCATGCGAGATAAAGGGAGCCCGCTCGTGGGCAATATCGTCGCCAAAGCCATAAACATCAGGCTTGTAGTAGTGGATGAAATTCTTGCCGATCTCCAGGTTCATGTCCAGGATGAAGTGCAGCAGGTCCTTTACCTCTTCGGGCTCTTCGGAGCAAGCCACCAAGGCGTTGTCGAAGCCCATGAAGTAGGTAAGAATCATGAAGTAGCCGTTGCTGAGGTTGCAAAAACCGTTTGCCAAGACATCAGGGTCGCGGTCAGCGAGGTCCTTTTGAGAGGTCAGCTCCCAGTCGATCTCGTCTAAGATAGCAGGCCGCTTGATGATGTCGCGCCACTTGGTGATGTCCTCCAAAATGAATGCCCCAGGCTTGGGGATCGGCCCGCTGGCTGGCTCCATTACGAAGGGGACGCCGAACAAATCGACCCACTCCATTGAGCCTGGAGGGCCGCCGAACGGCAGAGCCGAGCAGGCGCACATGCTCATCGGAGCCCCGACTGGGGTGTCCATTCCCGGTATCCATTCCGGAATCTCCCCCCTGTACATGCGTAGCGTGTTCTCTTTGATTGATAGTGTAGCCATGAATCCTCCTAAATCCTTTTTCCAAAAATACCTTATTCTGCAAGCAATGCCTTCATATGTGGAGAAAACCAAGGGCTTCTCCACATAGATAATCAAACACTGCTTGAAGCATATATCCTAATAATAAGAATACCTGATTTTCTCGAACTCGTCTCTGATCCAGCCATTACGCTCGTTGCTGACCGGGTTGTCAGGCAGCCCCATGACGAATCCGGAGAAGGCAAAGCCCCCATCAGGAGCCAGCAGGTCGCAGGTACGCCTGACTTCGGCGCGGATCTCCTCTTCGGTGGTCTCTGGCCAGGTCACCCAGCCATTGGACTCGAAACAACCGACCATCGCCAGTTTGCGGCCAAACCTGGCCTTGATGCCAGGCAAGTCGTTGTGGGTCGGCTGGGCGGGGTTCCATCCATTGAAGCCCATGTCCACGATGTATGGGACAAATGGGGCAAAGGCCCCGCAGTTGTGGTGCTCGGCAGGCAGGTCGGCCTCTTTCCAAACCGCAACTTGCTGGCGCCACATCGGCTCGAAGATGTCTAAGAACATCTCTTCAGAGACGAAGGGGGCAAGCTCGTGGGCGATATCGTCGCCCATGCCCATCATATCGGGCTTGTACCAATAGATGAACTTCTTAGCCAGCTCGTTGTTCAGCTCCAAGATGAAGTTCAGCAAGGCTTTGACCTCGTCGGGCTCCTCTGCACAGGCGATCAGGGCGTTGTCGAAGCCCATGAAGTAGGTAAGGATCATGAAATAGCCGTTGCCCACGCTTGCACTGCCGTAACGCAAGGCTTCCGGGTCGAAGGCATCGAGGTCCTTCTTTGAGGTCAGCTCCCAGTCGACCTCGTCTAGGATCGCCGGCCTTTTGATGATGTCGCGCCATTTGGTGATGTCTTCGAGAATAAAATTGTTGGGCTCGGGGATAGCTCCACTGGCTGGCTCTATCTTGTAAGGGACGCCGAACATGTCCTTGAACTCTAAAACGCCTGGCTCCGGGGCAGCCCTTCGCAGGGCAGAGCAGCCAAAGCCACTCATGAAGCCATCCATTCCTGGGATATACTCAGGAATCTCACCAGTGATCATACGTAGGTAGTTCTCCCTAATTGACAAATGGGCAGCCATATATGCCTCCTTTTCTCATGACACATGACTGGTGCTCTAAACCAGTTGCTCTTGACCAATGTTTGCTCATGTTTAAAGATGATCGGGCATATGAGCAACGCCTGACAATAAGCAGAAATGAAAATTAGCCGATCTGATGATATCTATAAACGTAGGTATTACTGATTGTGCAATATGTAAATGACGAATTTGCATTTGTCTAGCGAATAAACTACTTCGAAACGGGGGTTTGGATGCAAACCTGGGCTCAACCTGTTGGAGATTGACGATTGTCTGCGATTTTAGTGGCTGAAAAATTATGTTACTACGAGTACACAGATTTCTGACCTGGGCTTTTGCAAAATGGCATTTTTAAAGTGGCGAAAAAATCGCAGACAATCGTCAATCTCCAACACTTAGCCTTAAAGAACGTGTAAGACTATATATTAGTTTATACTAGTATTATAATAAGGCGAGGTACCACGATCCTGCGCAGGTACTTGCATCTTTCCCGCCGATCGGTACCTGGCATGGGCTTACAACTTTCAGACAGCTGTATAAAGGCAAGTACAAGAAGGTAAACGCGCCTCCAATCCAAAATTGCTGGGAATTTATACAATTCTTTTTTTATTTCCTAATTTGCCTTGACCAACAAACATTGGTTTGAGATAATTACCGCGTAGCCTAACTATCGTTTGTTTATAGCTATCGAGGTTCTTCTTTAATGTCTCATGTCTTGTTAGTCTTTGATAACTAGATTCAAACGAGGTAGGTACGTATTATGAAGATTGTGTTCGTAGTTGACGACAGTGACACCACTTTGTCTTTAGCTAAAGAAGCGTTAAAAGAACACTACCGGGTGATGACGCTTCCATCTGCTCAAAAAATGTTGGCTCTGATTGAGAAAGTCATTCCAGACCTAATATTGCTTGATATTGAAATGCCTGAGATGGATGGTTTCGAAGCACTGCGTCGTTTGAAAAACAACCCCTCACTGGCTAGTATTCCGGTAATCTTTCTAACCAGCATCACAGACCCCTTGATAGAGGTTCAGGGGTTCGAACTGGGTGCAGTGGACTTTATTTCCAAACCATTCTCTGCACCAGTGCTTTTATACAGGATCAGAAGCCAGCTTAACATCGATGAGATCATCAAAGAGCGCACTGCCCAACTTCAGCGCTTACAGAACAGCACCCTTTATGTGCTAGCCGATATGGTAGAGAGCCGCGACGCCACAACAGGCGGGCATCTCGAGCGGACGACGGCATACATAAAGCTGCTGATCGAAGCCTTACTGGAAAACGGCGTCTATATCGATCAGATCTGCGACATCGATTTTGACATCTTCGCCTCCTCTGCCCGCTTGCATGATGTTGGGAAGATTGCCATATCCGACAACATCCTAAACAAGCCCGGCAAGCTTACTGACGATGAGTTCACGGTCATGAAGACACACGCCATGGAGGGCGAGCAGATCATCAAGCAGATCATATCCCGCAGCGAGGACGAGGAGTTCTTCTACCACGCTAAGCTTTTTGCCGGCTACCATCATGAGCGTTGGGACGGCACGGGGTATCCCTACAGCCTGAAAGGCGAGGATATTCCGCTACAAGGCCGTCTCATGGCCTTCGTCGACGTATTCGATGCGCTGATATCGGAAAGGCCATATAAAAAAGCACTCAGCCATGACGAGTCGATACAGATAATCATGGATAATGCCGGAACGCAGTTTGACCCGAACATCGCCGAGGTCTTTGGCCAGATCAGCGACCAACTTAAAACTGTCAACGAGACTTAAAACCAATAAGTCAAAAGCAAATTCAAAATAAAACTCATGGGGTGGAAAAATGAATGACCAGAAAAACCTAAAGCCGGTCTTTCGGCAAAACACGAACAGGCAAAAGGCCAGTGCTGTCCCGGTAAACATTTACCGGGAGCTAGAAGCGTACAACCAAATGATGGTAGAGATCCAGCACCGCGACAATTTGCTAGACACAGTGAACCGGGCAGCAGTAACCCTGCTAGAGACCGACAATGCCAAAAACACTGAGGCAGCCATCCAAAGAAGCATGGAGCTGATTGGCAGGTCCTTTGCTGTCGACCGCGTGCAGATATGGCGAAACGAGCTGACCAATGGCGAACTGCATTTTACACACACATATGAATGGCTAAGCGAAACCGGGAAGCAAAAATCCGAAGTGCCCATCGGCTTGAGCTTCCCTTACAGTTCAAAGCCCCTGTGGGAGCAGATGTTTTTAAGGGGAGAATACATTAACGCCCCCTTATCCAAGCTAGAGCCGCATGACCAGATGTTCCTCCAAGCCTATGACATCAAATCGATCGTGATCATCCCGTTGTTCTTACAGGACGAGCTTTGGGGCTTTTTCAGCGTGGACGACTGTGTCAATGAGCGGGTCTTTAGCGTTGAGGAGATAAACATCCTGCAAAGTGCCAGCTTGATGATGGCTAGCGCCTTGCTGCGCAACGAGATCATCTCAGACATCTCAACGACAGCCAAGCAGCTAGACGCGGTGATCGCCAATTATCAAGGCGTGATTTGGAGTGCCGACAGGAACGGCGACATCAACCTCTTTAACGGCCTCTACCTCAAAGAAGCCGGCATTGACCCTTCGCGGGTCGTAGGAAAAAACCTAGAGGTGTTGAAAGGCAGCTCCAAGCATCTTGACCTTTATCAGAAGTTCCACCAGGCTTTAAGCGAGCAACAGGCCCAAGATTGGATAAGCGAAATCGATAATATAAGCTTCCATGCCCGGGTGATGCCTCTTTTCAACGACCATGGAAAGGTTACTGGGGTAGTAGGCAGCTTTGACGATGTGTCTGAAATGATCAAACTGCAAAATAAGCTAAAAGAAGAGAATATAAATGCACTTGAGCAGTTTGCGATGATTTGGGACAAGGTTGAAAGCGGCATGTTGATCATCGATATGGACAATCGGACCATCTTGGACGCCAATCCAGCAACAGCTCGGATCTATGGGACTAGTATCGAAAACATCATCGGTAAGCTTTGCTATGAGTTTTTCGGCGAGCATGCTTGTCCGATCATGGACCTAAACCAATCCATGGACAGGCAAGAAAGGCTGTTTACCTTGGCTGACGGGTCAACGATACCAGTACTTAAGTCAGTATCCTGTATCACATATAACGGCCGGCCGGCATTGCTGGAAAGCTTTACCGACATCTCATATATGAAAGAAGTCGAAAAACAAGCCCATATGCTGGAACTGACCGAGCGGGTCCAAGTAATGCTTGATGCCAATCCCAATGTGAACATGCTGTTCGATGACCAGCTAAAAATTGTCGATTGCAACCAAGCAGCCATTGAGTTCATGGGTTTTAGGTCCAAGGCCGAGATGCTCCAAGGCTTCAGCAAGCGGATAAACGAGGCGGTGCAGGCAGCAGTAGCAAAAGGCTACCCGACCAAACCGCCTAGTTATTGGTTTCCGAAAGCTTTAAAAGAAGGCTTTGTAAAGTTCGAGTCCGAGTTGGTCTTTGACGAAAAAGTACGAAAACTAAACGTCGAGATCAACAGGATCCCCTACAAAGACAGCTTTGGTATCGTGGCTTATATCATCGATATGACTGATGTCTTCGAGCGTGAAAACGAGCTCAAGCAAGCCCGTGAGACCAATGAGCTGCAACTAGCTAAGCTAAACACCGCTGTACAAGCCACGAAAATCGGCTTATGGGACATGGAGATAGTAAAGAGCGACCCAGTCAACCCCCAAAACACCTTCTATTGGTCAGACGAGCTGCGCCAGATGCTAGGTTATGAGGATGACGACGACTTTCCCAATATCCTTAGCAGCTGGAGCGACCGCCTGCATCCTGAAGACAAGGACTGGGTGCTAAAAGAATTCGAGGACTTTTTCCTCAGCCAAGACGACGAGGCAACCTATGACATCGAATACCGAATGATAAAAAAACAAGGCGACTGTGGATACTACCGGGCTACCGGCAAGACGATCCGCGACCTTAGCGGAGACGCCATCCATGTAGCAGGCGCCATGATTGACATTACTGAGACCAAGAATATCTTATTGGACACAGAAAGGCAGAAAATCGAGGCTGAGGCGGCCAATAAGGCAAAGAGCGACTTCTTGAGCACGATGAGCCATGAGATCCGCACACCCATCAATGCGATCTTGGGAATCACTGAGATCCAGATGCAAAACGAAGGCCTGGACAGGGAGCTCTTGGACGCGCTGAATAAAATCTATATGTCAGGCGACCTGCTGCTTGGCATCATTAACGACATTTTGGACCTTTCAAGGATCGAGGCTGGAAAACTCGAGCTGACGCTTACCAAATACCAGACCGCCAGCCTGATCTCAGACACAGCCCAGCTAAACATGATGCGCATCGGATCAAAGCCCATAGAGTTCGAAATGACCATAGACGAACAAACCCCTCTCTACGCCTTTGGAGACGAGCTGCGGGTAAAGCAGATCCTAAACAACATCCTGTCCAATGCCTTTAAATACACAATTGCCGGCAAGGTCAAGCTAAAGATTGGTTTTCTCCCCATAAATGAAAGCCCTGACGGCCAGGTCGTCTTGACATTTAGCGTGAGTGACACTGGCCAAGGAATGTCCAAAGAGCAGATAGCCAAGATCTTCGACGAGTACTCGCGGTTCAATATCGAGACCAATCGTTCCACAGAGGGCACGGGGCTGGGCATGAGCATAACGCAGAACCTGTTGAAGATGATGAAGGGCAGCTTGTTTATCGAAAGCGAGCTAGGGGTTGGGTCGACTTTTACCGTGCATATCCCGCAAACACGGGTAAATGACGAGGTCTTGGGGAAGGATTTGACCGAAAGCCTCTGCCAATTCCGCCTAGACTCGCGCTCGCAAATGAAAAGGACGCAAGTCTCGCGCGACTTGATGCCGTATGGCAGCGTCTTGGTTGTTGACGATGTGGAGACGAACAACTATGTGACCAAAGGGCTTTTGGCTCCTTACAAGCTTCAGGTGGAGACCGTGAACAGTGGTTATGTGGCGATCGAGCTGATCAAGTCGGGAAAATCCTACGACATCGTCTTTATGGACCACATGATGCCGGGGATGGACGGCATCGAGGCGACGCAGATCATCCGCAGCCTAGGATACGAAAAGCCGATCGTGGCGCTGACCGCAAACGCAGTAGTCGGGCAGGCAGAGATCTTCATCGAGAACGGTTTCGACGACTATGTGTCAAAACCGATCGATGTCCGCCAGTTAAACACTGTGCTCAACCGCTGGGTACGCGACATGTACCCGCCAGAGGTGGTTCAAGCTGCCCGGATGGGCAACACGCCAAGCAATGAGCCTGCTTTGACGGTTGCCTCGCCTTTGGCTGAAGCTTCACTTTTGGCTGACGCCTCGTCTATTGCTCTTGACAAGCAACTTGCCGGCTCGTTTCTAAAAGATGCGCATAAATCATACGCAGTCTTAAAGGAGCTTATTGAGAAAGCATCGTTTGACCAAGACGAGCTGCGCCTGTATGTGATCAATATCCATGGAATCAAAGGGGCTTTGGCCAATATCCGAAAGACCGACTTGGCCGATACCGCCTTACAACTGGAAACAGCGGGCAGAAACAATGATATCGCCTTCATCACATTAAAGACAGGCGGGTTCTTGCAGGATCTGCTAGCTTTCATCGATGAAATCGAGGAAACGCTTGCGCAAGCCGACCCAGATGAGCCAAGCGAAAATGCTGGCGACGAGGCAAGTGTGATCGACAACGAGTACCTGTGCCAACAGTTGGCAGTTATCAAGTCCGCCTGTCTGGAGTATAACGAATACACCGCGGAGCAGGTCCTAGATGATCTGCGGAAAGCACAATGGCCGAAGGCATACCAGTCCTTGTTGGACGACATCGCTGCCTTGTTGCTGCACAGCAATTTCGACGATGTCGTGAGCAGCATCGATGCTTTTATCAACAGGCCTAGCTAAACAGCGGTACGGCTTTTCCGGATAAGAGCAGACGGATCCTTTGACTTTAGGGAGGTGCCTTTGGCTGTTGGGCGATGAAAACATGATAAAGAGACCAAAACGGGCTTCTCCACATAAAGGCTTGCCTTGGAATGCAAACGATTATTCCACGTTTTCGTCACAGTTTTTGAAAAACAGTATTGACATAACTATACTTTCCAGATAAGGTATTCGTTTGCGTATTCGCGCTGATTCACTCTACTCTAAGGAGGATTCCCTTGGTCAAAGGCACAACTACCACCAATGCCAGCCTATACCGAGAGCGTAAGAGTTTCGCTAGAATCCCCGAAGTCATGGACGTTCCAGATTTGATTTCAATTCAGATTGATTCATTCGATTGGTTCAAGACCGACGGGTTAGCTGAGGCTTTTCGCGATATCTCTCCGATTGAAAACACCACGAAAAACCTACTTGTGGAGTTTGGTGTACACGAATTCGGTGAGCCAAAATTTTCGGTAGAGCAATCCAAGGCAAAAGACGTCAATTATCAAGCCCCCCTATTTGTCGAAGTCCGCCTGACTAATACTGAAACTGGCGAGATCAAAGAGCAGCTGGTATTTATGGGCGACTTCCCGATGATGACCGACCACGGTACGTTCATCATTAATGGAACCGAACGAGTCGTTGTTAGCCAGCTAACCCGTTCTCCGGGAGTCTATTTTGGTACAGAGCAAGACAAGATCTCAGACAAGATGCTCTTTACTGCCAAGGTTATCCCCTCTCGAGGCGCTTGGCTGGAATTCGAGGTAGACCGACGCGACGTTTTGTATGTTCGTGTTGACCGTAAACGCAAGCAGCCAGCTACTTTGCTGCTCAAGGCACTTGGTATAGCCAATACCAACGAGGAGATCATCGATTTACTAGGCGATAACGAACTTGTCCAAAACACCTTGGCCAAGGACACGGCTTTGGTTCGCGAGGACGCTTTAGTCGAACTGTACAAGCGCCTACGTCCTGGCGAGCCCCCTACCCCTGAGGCTGGGCGGGCCCTGTTAGAAAGCCTCTTTTTCAACTCGATGCGCTATGACTTGGCAAAAGTCGGCCGCTATAAGATCAATAAGAAGCTAAAACAGGATGTTCCGGAGGACTACACGACTTTAGTACCGGAAGACATCGTAGAAACGATGCGCTACATCGTCGAGCTGCACAGTGGGTCGGCAGGCTANAAGATTGACGATATCGACCACTTTGGAAACCGCCGTATCCGCACTGTCGGCGAACTGATGCAAAACCAGTTTCGCATCGGCTTGTCCCGTATGGAGCGGGTCGTCCGGGAGCGTATGTCGACCCAAGAGATCGACGATATAACCCCTCAGTCGCTGATCAATATCCGGCCGATTGTCGCCTCCATCAAAGAATTCTTCGGCTCCAGCCAGTTGTCGCAATTCCTTGACCACACCAACCCGGCGACGTCCATCACCCATAAGCGCCGTCTATCGGCTTTAGGCCCTGGCGGCTTGTCCCGCGAGCGCGCCGGCATCGAAGTCCGCGACGTGCACACCTCGCACTATGGCCGGATGTGCCCAATTGAGACTCCAGAAGGCCCAAACATTGGCCTGATCGGCTCACTGGCAACGTATGCCCGCATCAACCCATATGGTTTTATAGAAGCACCTTACCGTCGGGTCGTCGACGGCAAGGTCACTGACGATATCGACTACCTGACTGCCGATGAAGAAGAGAACTTTATCATCGCCCAGGCCAACGAGCTGTTCGACGAGGAGACCCGGGTCTTTGGCACCAAAGACAGCAAGGGGGCCTTTGTCCCAGCAAGCAAAGTCCTCTGCCGTGCCAAAGACGCCCAAGGGGTCTTTGGCGAGCCTGAGGAAATTGAGCCCAAATCGGTTCAATACATGGACATCTCTCCCCGTCAAATGGTTGCCGTCACCACCGCACTGATACCGTTTCTTGAGCACGACGATGCTAACCGCGCCTTGATGGGCTCGAACATGCAGCGTCAAGCGGTGCCCTTGATCCGCCCGGTTGCCCCACTGGTGGGCACAGGCATGGAATACCGTTGCGCCGTCGACTCAGCGGAGATGGTCTTGGCGAAGCAGGACGGCGTTGTCGAGTATGTCCAAACCGACAAGGTCGTCATCCGTAGCAAAGACGACGAAGTAATAGAGTACCAGCTGCCTAAGTTCCAACGTTCCAACCAAAGCGGCTGCATCAACCATAAGCCTATCGTCAAAGTAGGACAGAAAGTCAAGAAAGGCGACGTCTTGGCCGACGGGCCTGCTACAGACATGGGCGAGCTGTCCCTTGGCCAAAACCTGCTTACCGCCTATATGCCTTGGGAAGGCTATAACTACGAAGACGCCATCATCTTATCCGAGCGTGTGGTCAATGAGGACTTGCTGACCTCGATCCACATTTCCCAATACGAGATCGACGCCCGCGACACCAAGCTTGGCCCAGAAGAGATAACCCGCGAGGTACCGAACTCTTCCGAGGACCAAATTGCCCACCTGGACGCCGACGGTATTATCCGTATCGGGGCAGAGGTCGTGCCTGGTGACTACCTGGTGGGAAAAGTGACTCCCAAAGGTGAGACCGAGCTAACCGCTGAAGAGCGCTTGCTGCGGGCTATTTTTGGGGAGAAGGCCAGGGAAGTCCGCGACACCTCCTTAAAAGTCCCGCATGGGGCAGGGGGACGCATTATCGGCGTCACCCGGTTCTCCCGCGACGAAGGCGACGAGCTGCCGCCTGGTGTAAACGAGTTGGTCCGTGTCTTTGTGGCCCAAAAACGCAAGGTCCAGCAAGGCGACAAGCTTGCCGGGCGGCATGGGAACAAAGGCGTGATCAGCCGCATTCTGCCGATCGAGGACATGCCGTACATGGTTGACGGGACCCCGATTGACATTATCTTAAACCCACTGGGAGTGCCTTCCCGGATGAATATCGGCCAACTCTTTGAGACCCACCTAGGCTGGGCGGCAAACTATGGCTGGTCTGACGAGCCTACCACACATTCCGTGCCAGGCTCAATGCATGTTGCATCCCCTGTCTTTGACGGTGCCAGCGAAGAGGAGATCTCGAATGCTATTGAGCGTTCCAATGAGAATCTGCTGCTCCATTACCAAGAGGAATTGGGAGAGCATGTCAAAGAGCAGTTCATCCAACAGCTTTCACGCGAAGGAAAGACCAAGCTCTTCGATGGCCGCACCGGTGAGGAGTTCGCAGAGCCCATTACTGTGGGATGGAACTACATCTTGAAGCTCTCACACCTTGTGGACGACAAGATCCATGCCCGTTCCACAGGCCCATATTCCTTGATCACCCAGCAACCGCTGGGCGGCAAGGCGCAGTTCGGTGGCCAGCGCTTCGGCGAAATGGAAGTCTGGGCACTTTATGCCTATGGCGCCTCGCATGTGTTGCAAGAGCTGCTGACCATCAAGTCCGACGACACTGCTGGCCGTGTCAAGGCCTACGAACATATCATCAAAGGCGAGAACATCCCCGCTGCCGAGGTCCCAGAGAGCTTTAAGGTGCTCATCAAAGAAATGCGTTCGCTCGGGCTTGACGTCGAGCTGATCGGCAGTTCTGAAGAAGAGGAGCTTGGCGATATGGT
>JGI24702J35022_10001249_pt1 | contig 15845 bp, 12 predicted proteins | sample TergutTh196P4_FD_35022 | JGI IMG/M metagenome (IMG submission 35022)
AAAGTAACTCGACATATCATGGTTTTTCGTATATTACTAAATAAGGAATAATCTTACGGAGACAATTATGGCTTTAAAGAGGGTATATGTTGATTATAACGCGACCACCCCCCTCAAGGATGAGGTAAAGGCCGCCATGATAGATGATTTGGAAATTTACGGGAACGCTTCCAGCATGCACGCGTCAGGACGTCTTGCCCATGCAAGGGTGGAGGAAGCCCGCTCCGCCGTGGGGATGCTTTTGGGTGCTCAGAGTCAGGATATTGTTTTTACCTCCGGCGGTTCAGAATCAAACAATACCGTATTCGGGACCATGAGGTATCTTGCATCCGCGCAAGGCCAAAGCTCCCTTAAAGAAAATATGCGCGGCCGGAATGAATTTATTATAACTGAAATTGAGCATCCCTGTGTGCTTAACTCCGGTCTTTATACAAAGGATCTTGGGTTTAAGGTACATTTTATTCCCGTTGATGAGCATGGGAAAATAAAAATGGAGGCTTATAAAGCCGCGCTGGGCGAAAAGACCCTTTTTGTTTCGGTAATGATGGCGAATAACGAAACTGGTACTATTCAGGACATTAAGGAAATTACCCGCCTTGCAAAAGAAGCCGGGGCATTTATGCATACCGACGCGGTTCAGGCAGTTGGAAAAATTCCGGTTAATGCTACGGATCTGGGAGTTGATTACCTCACCGTTTCCGCCCACAAGATCTATGGGCCCAAAGGCGCCGGCGCTCTTTATGTAAAGAAAGGCGCGCCCCTTTTTCCCCTGATTCACGGGGGCCATCAGGAAGATGGCTTAAGGGCAGGTACCTATAACAACCTGGGCATTCTGGGTTTTGGAAAGGCGGCTGCACTGGCTTCCAGGGACCTGAAAAAATATTATGAAAAAACCATGCCCCTTAGGAAGCGGCTAAGGGAAGGCTTGCTGGATAAGATCCCCAATATTAAGATCAACGGACATCCGGTGGATATTCTGCCGAATACCCTGAATGTTTCGTTCCCGGGCGCCGAGGGAGAGGCCATCCTTCTTTCCATGGATATAGAGGGGATTGAAGCATCTACCGGATCGGCATGCGCTTCAGGGAGCCTGGAGCCTTCTCATGTACTCCTGGCCATGGGAATAGGTCCTGAGCTTGCCCACGGTTCCATTCGTTTCAGTCTAGGCTGGGGAACCACGGAGGAGGATGTCAATTTTATTGTTGAAACTTTGCCGCCAATCATCGAAAAGCTCAGAGCCATGTCTACCATTAAACCGACGGAATAGGCAATTGTTTTTATAAAGTTTAAAACAAGGAGAAAATTATGCCGGATTGGATTTATTCAGATACCGTAAAAGAACATTTTATGAATCCCAGAAATGTACTCCTGGAGGAGGAGTCTTCTTTTCCTGCGGATGGCAAGGGCCATACTGGGAATATTAAATGCGGTGACGAGATGCTGATGCTCCTAAAGATAAAGGATGATATTATCACCGATGTCCGCTGGAAGACTTACGGCTGCGCCAGCGCCATTGCCTCTACCAGCATCCTTTCTGAAACGATCAAGGGAATGAACATTAAGGATGCTTATTGCCTGAGACCGGAAGACCTGGTAGAAAAACTGGGGGGACTTCCTTCCAACAAGATACATTGTTCTGTATTGGGGGATAAAGCTCTGAGGTCCGCCATTGATGATTATCTGTCAAAAAAAGGCAGGGCAGGCGAATTAAAGGAAGCCTCTTTGGAGATCTGCCATTGTCTTGGCATTACCGATAAAGATATCGAAAACGCCTTTCAAAAAGGCGCCCGCACCTGGGAGCAGCTCCAGGAAGCTACAAAAATAGGTACGGTCTGCGGGAATTGCAAGGGAAAAACCATGGAACTCCTGCATGGTCTCGCGCATATATTTGGGGAATGAACCAAATGAAAGATTTCCTTGACAAGGACTTTTTGCTTTCCAATAAGACTGCTCAAAGGCTCTACCACGAAGCAGCGGCGGATGAAAGGATTTTTGATTATCATTGCCACCTCATCCCCGCCGAAATTGCGGAGGATAGACGCTTTAAAGATCTTTCTCAGGTTTGGCTGGGGGAGGGGAATTACGGGGATCACTATAAGTGGCGGGTAATGCGGGCCAATGGAATTGACGAAGCCCTAATCACGGGCCGGGAAGCAGATCCCTATGATCGTTTCCTCGCCTGGGCAGATACGGTTCCAAAGCTCATAGGTAATCCCCTCTACCATTGGACTCATCTTGAGTTGCAGCGTTATTTCGGCATCGATGAACCTCTGGACAGGGAAAGTGCACCATCGATCTGGAAGGCGGCAAACGAGAAGCTCAAGGCCGATCCGGATTTTTCTGTATACGGTATTTTCAGAAAATTTAGGGTCTTCGCGGTTGGAACCACCGATGATCCCGCAGACAGTCTTGAATGGCATGGTAAAATTGCCTCTTCAAAGGAGACTCAAACCAGGGTACTTCCCTCGTTCAGGCCCGACAGGGTTTTAAACATAGACAGGGATGGGTTTGCCGAATACATCGCGAAATTGGGCAAATCGGCAGGCAGGAACATAACCAATCTGACAGATCTTCTTGATGTATTGAAAAGCAGAGTTGATTTTTTCGATGGGCTGGGCTGCAGGGCTTCGGATCACGGCCTTGAGTATCTGCCCTTTGAAGCCGCTTCCGGAGAGGGCCTAAAATTCTTCCGGGAAAAGGAAGCCGGTGAAACATTTGCCAAAGTTCTTTCGGGTGAGGTAGCAGACAGGCGGGCCATGAACGAGTACAAGACTATGGTTCTTTCTTTTCTTGCAGCATGTTACGCCGGGAAGGGCTGGGCAATGCAAATCCATCTTTCTGCGATCAGGAATATCAATACGAAGATGCTCAAGATACTTGGTCCCGATACGGGGTACGACGCTGTTCATGATTATCATGTTACGGCGAATCTTGCCCGTTTCCTGGATATACTTGAACAGCGGAATGAGCTTCCGCGGACAATTCTCTACAGCCTTAACCCCTGCGATTTTTACCCTTTGGCTACCATCATGGGAGGTTTCCAAGGCGGAGGAATTCCCGGAAAGATGCAGCTTGGGTCTTCCTGGTGGTTTCTTGATCACAGAGACGGCATGGAGGATATGATGAAACTTCTTGCGAACGTTGGCCTCCTTTCCCGTTTCATAGGCATGCTTACGGATTCTAGGAGTTTCCTGTCATATCCAAGGCACGAATACTTCCGGCGTATCCTCTGTAATTTGCTTGGAACCTGGGCGGAAGCCGGAGAGATTCCCAATGATTTCTCTCTGCTTTCCGGAATGGTCAGGGATATTTCCTTCAAAAACGCCGAAAAATATTTCTCGGGAAATAACGATCAAAAATTGTAATTTTGTTTAAAAACCTGTTTTTTTTTAATTCTAGTTATGGTATAGTGATTGCATGGACCAACAGGTTGATGATTCCGCAGGTAAAAAAATATTCCTCCTGCATCCGCACAGTGTTATAGGTGAAAATATGCTTGATCTCTTGATCATGGCAGGGTATGAAACCTATACCATTCTGGACGAGAAAAAAGCCCGTAAGCTTCTGGCCAGGTTCCCGGGTTCCATAATGTTCATAAACATTGACGAGGGCCTTAAGGAAAAAGAATGGGAAACCTATATTAAGGAAATACTCAATGATCCCCAGACAAAGAATAACCGTCTGGGAATAATGTCCTATAATCAGGATCTGGACTTAATGCAAAAGTATCTCATGGACTTGGCTGTCCCCTGCGGATATGTTCAGCTTAAACTCGGACTTCAGGAAAGTACAAAAATAATGCTCAGCGCTCTTGAAGCAAATGAAGCCCGGGGCCGCCGCAAGTGCATTCGCGCCGCATGCGAGGACGACATTAATGCTACCATAAATTATAAACACGAGTCCGGTACATTTCATGGCAGGATTCTTGATATCAGCTCCGCCGGAGTTGCCGCTAAATTTGAAAAATTCGCCGCCATGCCCAATAATTCCCTGCTTAAAGATGTACAGTTGAAGCTGCGGGGCGGGCTTGTCATGACGGATATGTTTCTGATGGGGCAGCGTCAGGATGATAAGCGGGTTTACATATTGCTTTTTAGCAGTAAATTAACCACAGAAAATAAATTGGTTATTCATCGTTACATAAAACAGTGCCTGCAAAAGTATATTGACGGGCTAAAAATTTAACCCTTTAAAGACACTGCAGGGATGCAGATTCCCAGTGATTCGCGGCGAGGGGTACATACCTGCCCTGCGCGCTTACCGATACCCCGCCATACTTTTGGTTTGCGCTTGCCGCGGGGTTTTTTATCAATCAATTCCTGCGGCTTTCCTGAAACGTCTTACTGTAGCTGCGGCTATGGGCCTGGCTCTTTCGGCGCCTTTTGCCAGGATCGCATCCAGTCCTTTTGGATCCGCCATTAGCACCTTAAAACGCTCCCTTAAAGGGGTTAGTTCCCGGTTTATAACCCGGAAAAGCTCTTCCTTTGCTTCTCCCCAGCCCATTCCGCCGGCGCGGTAACGGGCGGCCAAAGCTTCCTGCTCCTCATCGGAGGCAAAGAGTTTATACAATAAATAAATCTGGCTTGTGGCGGGATCCTTTGGTTCATCAACTGCCTGGGAATTTGTCACGATTCTCATGATGGTTTTATGCAGCTCTTTTTCGTTAATAAAAAGAGGGATGGTATTATTGTAGCTCTTGCTCATCTTTTGTCCATCCAATCCGGGTATCACTGCCACTGATTCCTGTATCACTGCCTCGGGCACCTTAAGGATAGGCTGCCTGTAACTCGCGTTTACCGACTGTGCAATATCCTGGGCCATTTCTATGTGTTGTTTCTGATCCTTGCCCACAGGCACAACATCGGAATCGAAGAGAATAATATCGGCAGCCATCAGCACCGGATAGGTAAAGAGTCCCATATTTATTCCGGCGTCAGGGTCATCTCCCTTTTCGTTGTTTATCTGTACCGCAGCTTTATAGGCGTGAGCCCTGTTCATGAGGCCTTTGGATGTAAAAGCCATGATCATGGTCGTAAGTTCAAAGACTTCCGGAATTGAACTCTGGCGGTAAAAAATTACTTTGTCCGGATCAAGTCCCGCGGCCAGCCAGCCTGCGGCAACACCACGGATGTATCCGTTCAGTTCTTTTGGATCTTTTACGGAATTTAAGGCGTGGTAATCGGCGATAAAATACCTGGCATCGTATTCTTTGGCAAGCTCCAGCGCCGGTTTGATGGCGCCGAAGTAGTTTCCAATGTGGAGGTCTCCTGTGGGTTGTATTCCTGTAAGGGAAATTTTCTTCATGATAGAGATAATTTACAGGTTCTCTTTAATTATGTAAAGGCGTATAGTTATATTCTTCATTTGAGGATATAAACCATGCTAACCTTTATGCCGGACTATGTATTATTCACCATGTCAGACTGTATTTTATTTATCTTTTTTCGCTCAAATCCCTCATGTTAAGCAGTACCGCTGAGCCGTCGGCCCGCTGGGTTATTATATAGCTGTCGGAGAAAAGCACCGATGCGAAGGGATGAACAGTCATTGATGATCTTGCCTGAAGTTCCAAATCGGTATTGAACCTGGCCAGATAAAGATTTCCTCCCGTATTTATTACGGCATAGAGATCCTGCCCGTTATTCCAAAGCAGACTCTGCGGCGCTATGTCATCATCTCCCTGCTTTTGCATTTCAAGGGTGCTGCTGTTTACTTCCACAAGCCTGATGGCGCCATTACCCCTGTTTTCGCCTGCGATGGCGAATATTCTGTTGTTTATAAGGATTACAGTTCTGACATTAATCGTATTAAGAGGAGAACGCTGGGTTTCTCTGCCGGTATCTGAGTCAAGCTTGACAATTCGTCCCAGAGATGTGTTGGGTGTCAGAATGGAAACACCGAGTATACCCTCTGCCTGAGAGGGAAGCGGCTCCTGGTTGATCATGGATTGTTGATCCTCGGCGATCTGCTGCCGTTCTTCCTGTGCTTCGGAGCTTTTCTGTTCGGCAAACGTATCCTGCCTCTCGGCTTCACTCCTCTGCTCCTCTACCGCCTCCTCTTGTCTGTCAAGTTCTTCCTGTCTCTGCCGGGCTTCCTGTTGCTGCTGCTCTGCTGCCGTCTGGCGCTCATCAAGGGCTTCCTGGTCTGCTCCGGGTTGCTCCCTTTCCTGAGCTACCTGCTGCTGTTCCTGCCGGGCTTGTTGTTCCTGCTGCCTGGCCTGTTCCCTTTCTCTGGCTATTCTTTCCTCTTCCTGCTGGATAGCTTCTCTTGTAATGGCTGCCTGCTGGCTGGCTTCGTCGGATTCCCGTTCCTTTAGATCAACCATGTCCTTGCGTTGATCCAGCGCCATGTCTGGTTCCTGGCGGAGCTGTTCTGTGACTCTGGAATCACTGATGGTAGATGTATCAATTGAACTTAAAGGTCCGCCCAGGCCGGTTCCCAGAGGGATTACAATTAGGGCCTTCCCGGGCCATTCGTCATATCTTATAGAAAGTCCTGCCTTTTCCTGGGTTAGATTGTCCATTACCGGGTTTTTATACCGGGAGCTGAAAAAATCCAAATCTCCCCTGTATACGGCATTATAAATGGTTATATATTCAGCCAAAAGAGCGGCGTCCCTTTCAGTATAATCATAAGCCGCCTCAAGGTAACCTTGAATAATTAACCTTAAATTCCGGATATGATCGACTCCTACATCTACCCCCAGTCCAAAAATATCTGCATCAAGTTTAAACCCATCCGCCTCACTAACTGAGTGGATCACAAAGTAACGGTTTAACGCTCCTCCGCGGACGCTGCCTGCCTTGACTGTCAACCCCAAATTATACCCAATGGAACGGATCTGGGCCCTGGTTTCAATTATTGTATAGGGCCCCTCATAGTTTACAAACTCCACAGGCCCCAGATTACCCAATTCGGACTGGTTTACCTGGGCAAATAGAGGTGATGCCAGAAAGCAAAACCCGGTTATTAGGGCAAAGATATATAAAAAGTGATAAAAGAAGCCGGACTTTTTCATTTTCAATTCTCCTTTGGACCATATATCAGGAATAACTTTAATATTGCCTATACAATCATTTCTTTAATATCGGCAAACGCCGTGTTTTGGCCTTATCTTTATATTATATTATATTTCCCGGTAACCGTAAAGATAGAATACCTTGCAAACAGCAAAACCAGAATACTAAAATCAGGGGCTATTTTCTACCTCCCCAGACTTATCAATTCACGCTGTGCCTGACGGCGGGCTGATGGCGGCCTGTCGGCACTGGAAAGGAGAGTAAGTAAACGGACTCCGGCTTCACTTAAAGGCGGGCCTGAAAAACGGCTTAAAGCGCCTGTGGCTGCGGCAACGGCTGTTAATGCCGCTTCATCTGTGAGTAACGGGAAAGGGGGATATACTGCCCTCTCAAAAGCCCGCATGGCCAGCCCTTCGGGGTCCACCCCGATTTTCCCTATAGCCTCTGCAGCAGCGGCTTTTACCAGTACTTCAGTGTCTTTGCTGAAAAGATCCGCCAGGAAGGGGATGGTTTCCCGGGAACCAATGAATGCCAATAACCTTGCGGCTTCCATCCGGTATTTGGTATGGACAGGGGGATGATTCCCGGTTCTGGGGTTATCCATTAGACTTCCGGCAGTCTCCATCAGCCAGGCGGAATATTCTTTTTCATTTTCTCCTACTGCGCCTTCCTTTATGGCCTGGCGGATCTCTCCCAGACGGGTTTCAAGCTCTGTTTCGCTGAAACGGAAATAATAGTCAGCCCAGGAGGATGTACCGGGGTTTCCGGTACCGTAGCTGCCCTCAGGCGCCTCTCCGTAAAGGAGACGTTGTTTGGCTCTTACCTGGTTTTCCAACCTATAAGCATAGAGGATCCAGTCGATGCCGCCGGAGTAGAGAATTCCATCGTCTCCAAAGGAAGGTATCGCGGCTGCGCCCCTGAGTCTCATATACCAGAGTCTTCTTCCGTCAGGCGTAAAACCCGTTGCCCCGGTTTTTGTGACAACATATACACCTCTTTCATCATAAAAAAAATCCAGGCTGCCAGGACCCGGCTTTTCGGACCCAAAAATACCGGGGATGTCCTCTGCCCTGATGTGGCCCCTTGCTGTCCATAGTATTTTTCTGTTTTCAACGGAAAGAAGCGCTATCTGCCCATCCCTTAATAGCACCGCTGCCTCATCTTTTTTACCAACTGTAGTTATGCCTGCGGCATTCGTACCGACGGCATTTATGCCGACGGCATTTATGCCGACGGCATTTATACCGACGGCTGCAAGGGGCGGCGAAGGGAGATCCATTTTTCCCCTAAGGGATTCACCGTATACCGGGGTAATCTCGTTTCTCCCTGCACCTCCCTTTGCCATGGATGCATGGACCAGCTCCAGATGGCGATCTTCATACAGGAGGAGGATGGTATGGCCCCATCCCTCTGTTTCTATTGAGGCTGCAGCCGCCGGTACCATTCCGGTTGAAGAGGTATAGGATACTATAGCGCCGAAAGGATCGAATCTAAGAACTTCGCCGTCTTCCTGTACCAGAATAACTCCGCCGGCAGCGTCTCTTATGGGAGTAAGAGCACTCTTTTTTTCCAGTGTTCTGGACCATAAGGTATAGCCGGCGGCTGTCATGCAGATTATTTTCCTTTCTGTAAAAACAAAGAGCCTTCCATCCCAGCCGATTAATACCGGGCAGACAATAGCCCCGCCCAGGTTCATGTTCCAAAGCTCCCGGCCCGATCTGTTAACTGCTATCAGTATGCCGTTGGTTCTGCAGATATAACTGGTTCCTTCCCTTGATCTGCTGACATGCGGAGTTATTCTTCCCCTGGCAAAATAATCCCATAAAAACCTCCCCTCAAGGGAATAGGATTTTAGGTTACCTCCGTCGGTAGGGACCACAACTGATTCCACCTGTGCCACAGGATGGCCAATTACAGCTCCTCCAAGAGCCTGACGCCAGACAGGAATATCGGTGAACGGTTCTTCTTCCGCGTTATTTTGGGCAAAGATTATGCATGGGAAAATAATCAGAAATAAAAGGGCTATTGATAGCGGGGAGCACGGAATGGGGAGCAGGTAAGGTATTGCCGGCAGTCTTTGTTTCATAGTGTCCTCCCTGGATTGTTTGATCTGGTTTTATGATCCCTATAGAAAACAGCGAGACTTTCTATATGGGCGGTTTGGGGGTAAAAATCATACATGTAAAGATCCCTTAAGGAATACCCGCCATTTGAAAGGATACGGGAATCCCTGGCCAAAGCTGCCGGATTGCATGAGACATAGGCTGCAAGATCCGGTCCATTCTGTGCAAGCCATTCACAGAGGGGACGGGAAATACCATCCCTTGGCGGATCAAGAATCATAAAACCCCAGGATTTATTCACTTTCTCCCTGCCAATGATTTTTAATGTACGCACCCATTCAGTATCGGTAAGTGCGAGGTAATTTGCTTTTTTTCCATGCATATTTTGTCCCGCAAGGGCCAGTGCGGCTTTATTTTCCTCTACCAGGTCTGCCATGGGGAATTTGTGAGCCAGAAAGAAAGAAAAAGTTCCTACACCGCAGTAAACGTCGGCCATGGGAAGCTCCCTGTTGGCGGTGTTGGAAATTGCCGCAAGATCCCCAATAAGCAGCTCCAGCATTGCAACATTGCTTTGAAAGAAAACCCCTGCGTCCATAGTTAATTTTTTTCCCAGAATGGAAACATTGCCGCGTTCCATTCCCCCCTCAAAAAGAAAGGTGTCAAGGAAAGAAAAAACAGTAAAACTTTCCCTAGGGGGATGCGGCGCAAGGTCTGCATCTTTAAGGGCTTTTCTTATATTGGCTTCCGCTATGGGACAGTCGTTGAGGGGTACAATCCGGGAACTTTTCCTTTCCCTAAAACCGAATTGATGATCGTCCATGCTGTGAAGACGGACACGATTCCGGTATTCAAAGGGTTCGCCCGTGCGCAGGCGGATTTCTGGTGGAACAATGCCGCCTATTCTTGCAAGCGAGTCGCAGAGTATGGCGGATTTTGCTTTAAGCTGGGCTTCCAAATTCAGGTGCTGGAGAGAACAGCCGCCGCAGCGGCCATAAAAGGGACAGACTGGTTCCACTCTATTTGAAGATGGTTCTACTACTTCAAGGAGTTCCCCTTCGGCCCAGTTTTTGTGTTCTTTTTTAATCCTGCACCGTACCAGATCTCCCGGGGCAGTCAGATCAATAAAAATTATCTTTCCGTCAAAACGGGCCAATCCCGCTCCTCCGGCGGCAATCCCGTCAACTTTGGCGGTAAAGATTTCACCTCTTGCCATGAATGTTCATACTATACCATTATTAGATGATCAATTACATAGGGAGATTATAATCTATGGTACTGGAGCAGCCTTACAAATCAAATATAGAAAAAACAGACTTATGGATACCAATGGATGATGAGACAAAGTTATTCCTGCGGCGCTGGAAAACCGGCACAAACCCTCCCAGAGCAATTCTGCATATTGTTCATGGAATGTCAGAACATTCCGCAAGATATGACAGACTCGCGCAGCGTCTGGTTATAGAAGGCATTGAAGTCTGGGCAGCAGATGAGAGAGGACACGGTGAAACAGCAAACAGCGGCAATGACCCGGGGAAAGGCGGTCTTTTGGGCCACTGTGCCGATAAGGATGGGTTTTCCCGTGTTACTGCGGATATCGACATCATAAACAGGGCTATTATTAAGGAATATCCTGATACTCCGATCTTTCTTTTAGGACATTCCTGGGGTTCGTTTATTGCCCAGAGTTACATCGAAAATTTTGAGGGGAAGTCAACTGTTTATGGGGAAAAGCCGGTTGAACTCTCCGGCTGTATCCTTTCCGGAACCCGGGGCCCTGACGGGATTCAGGTTGCCGTCGGAGCGCCGGCAATGACATTCCTGGCATTCATAATTGGTGAAAGAAAAGGTTCTTTTATCGCCAAAGCAGCGGCTGACGGTCCTTACAATAAGAACTTCCGGCCCAATAGAACCAGCGCTGACTGGCTTTCAAGAGACGAAAAGGAAGTGGATTCTTTTGTAGCGGATCCCCTCTGCGGTTTTCTGTGTTCTGTGGGTTTTTACCGTGATCTGGCAAAAGCCCTGAAACGTATTCACCGGAAGGAAGAGATGGCGAAAATCAGAAAGGAGCTTCCTGTTTATATCTTCTCGGGAAGCGCAGATCCTGTAGGAAACATGGGAGAGAGTCCTACTGCCCTGGCTGTCGCCTACCGTCATCTGGAGATAAAGGATCTGGAAACCGTCCTTTACCCCGATGCCCGTCATGAAACTCTTAATGAAACGAACCGGGATGAAGTGACCGAGAGTCTTCTTTCCTGGCTGCTTAAGCATTGCATGAGCAAAACCTGATCTGGAGGCTTTTTTGCGATTTCGGTATTCAACTGAAAAGAACGGAAAACTGGTAAAGAAAGCTGCGGTTTATACCCAGAACGAACATAAGATCAATTTTTCCGATGTAGACAACCACGCGGTGCAAATCACAGAGAGATTGCAGGCGAATGGCTTTGAAACCTATATTGTGGGTGGAGCTGTAAGGGACCTTATTCTTGGAAAAATACCCAAAGATTTTGATATTGTATCAGCCGCCAGTCCGGGCAGGATAAAGAAAATCTTCCGGAATGCCAGGATAATAGGCCGCAGATTCAGGCTGGTCCATGTTTATTTTGGTTCAAAGATTATTGAAGTTTCTACATTCCGTTCCATGAAGGATGGTCCTACAAGCAATACTTTTGGCACCATAGAAGAAGATGTCCGGAGAAGGGATTTTTCCTTGAATGCCCTTTTTTATGATCCTCTTAAGCAGATTGTTGTGGATTATGTGGGCGGCATGAGGGATATAAGGAAACGCCTAATAAGGCCTATCATTGATCTGCCCCATATATTTACCGATGATCCTGTGCGCATGATCCGTGCGGTCAAGTACAGCGCCTCTGCAGATTTTAAGCTGCCATTATCCTTAAAATTTAGAATACGCAGGCATAGGGGCCTTCTTGCGGATATTTCTCCCTCGCGGCTCACCGAAGAAATTTTTAAAATTATCCATTCGCCCAGAGCAATGGAAATTGTTGAAAATCTGGATGCCATGGGCCTTTTCCAATATCTACAGCCCAGAGCCGCGGAATTATTCAGAACCAAGCCGGGCTTTAAAGCCAGGTATCTGAAAACTCTTGAGACTTCGGCAGTCAAAAATATGCCTGGTGAGGCATTAACTGCCTTAATCCGGGATTACCTGGATGATACAGCCGACTGGGACGGGAAATGGAGCGGTGAGGCCGGGGATTATCCGGGGCGCCGGACTCTCTCGGAACGTTATAAGGGTGCATTTGTTTTGGCCAGAAAATTTGTCCTTCCCATGAATCCGCCCAGGATAGAACTGGACAATGCCCTGAAGATCCTTTTCGCCGAACACGGAATAACCATAAAAAAATCACGCTTTCATGAGCATCCCAGACGATTGCCGCACCAGGACGACAGGGGCATGGAAATGAATATCTTTGAGGAAAAACCGGATGATGCCTCTCTTGGCAAACCTGCTCCGAATAAAAGGCGGCACAGGAGAAGGAAGAAAGCGGGGAGTACTCTTTTATAGATTTTTCTACCGGATGAACTTGTCAATAATTATATTTACTTCCTCTATCAGAATACCTGTATAGCGTTCTATATTATCAATTATGTACTGCTGAAGTTTATGGATATTTCCTCCAAGCTGGATTCCATAGGGCACATCAATTGTGATGACAAGCCTATACCCCATATTATCATCCTTAACTACTATTTTTTTTATCCGTATATCATGGTTGTATTCGTCCACACAATGGATGACCATTTGGCTCAGGGCTGCTTCTGATATTATTACTTTTCCGCGTTTGGAGTATTCCGGCCTTACCACCGATTTTTCATGGACTATGGGGGGCGCCCTGAGGCCTATGGGTCCTGTCTTTCGTTTGAAAATTTTTATTGCATTATAAAAAATGTTGGGATAACTCCGCTTTATTTCAATTGATGGTACGGGGATTACATGTTTCCCCTCTATACGTCTGGTACGTATGGCTTTTTCAATTTCATCCTGGGATGAAATATCCTGGATCCTGATTATCTTGGACGGGAGGGGAAGCTGAAGTCTTGCGGCAATTTTATTTACCATCTTTTCCGAAGTTCCCAGGATAAGGATCTTTTTGGTTTTCTCTCCCTGGAGCTTCCTGGCAACTTCATCCCTGTGGGCTTTTTCATCAAATAATGCAACTTTTACTGCGGCCATAAAGGTTTTTTCCTTCTTGGCTGAATGTCCTGCAAGGATACGGTTATCCCTGATCAATAAGCCGTCATCAATTATATACTCAATCTCATATTTTTGGGCTACAAGTTTGGCTCTGAAGCTCTTCCCGGTACCGCTTTCACCTGTAAGGGCATAGACCATTATTCTTTTAAATGGGAAAAGAAAATCCAGAAACATACGGCAATTATAGAGAAGAGAAGCGGTACTGAAAATCCCCTGATAGACAGGATTGTAACCGGTACTGGAGATATTTGAGATATTAGTCAAATGAGCATGCCTAACTTGACTGTTATCGGTGCCGGTGATAATCTAACATCTATACATGTGAAAAGCCTTATGTTTCTTCTTAATTATTCGGGGTGGTACTAATGTATAAATCGGACACCTGTATTTTTATTGTTGATGATAATCCAATATACCTCAATACAGGTAAAACTGTTTTGGAGGAAAAATATACAGTAGTTACAATACCTTCCGGTGATAAACTTTTGCTTGTATTAAAGAAGATTAAGCCTGATTTAATTTTGCTTGATGTTGAAATGCCCGGTATGAACGGTCATGACACTATTAAAAAATTAAAGGAAAACCCCGAAACTACAAATATACCCATAATTTTTTTAACCGGAAAAAATGAACCTGAAGATGAACTTTTGGGGCTGTCGCTCGGCGCGATGGATTATATTACAAAGCCATTTTCTCCGCCTCTTTTGCTGAAGCGTGTTGAGCTGCATTTACTTCTGCAGTCTCAAAAAAACGCGCTTCGGGAATTTAATACAAATCTTCTTGAGATGGTAAAGGAGCGGACAAACGAAATTTCCGCCCTTCAGAAGGCAATTATTGTATGGGCTGCCGAAATGGTCGAGTTCCGCGACGAAGAAACGGGCCAGCATGTATCACGTGTTCAAAAATATCTTATAATTTTACTTGATGCCATGAAGCGGACCGGCCTGTACGAAGATGAAGTATCATCATGGGACATAGATGCTTTTTTGTACTCGGCGCCGCTGCATGATGTCGGTAAAATAAAGATTCGTGATGATATTTTAATGAAGAAAGAAAAACTTTCAGAGGATGAATTTGAGTCCATGCGGCTTCATACGGTATACGGTAAAATGCTGCTGGAAAGTCTTGAAAAAAATGTCCCCAATCAAACGTTTTTAAATTACGCAAAAACACTTGCTTTTAGTCATCATGAAAAATGGGACGGCAGCGGTTATCCATCCAAATTAAAGGGTGAAGAGATTCCCTTGCAGGCACGAATGATGGCGCTTGCCGACGTATACGATGCACTTGTTTCTGAGCGTCCCTATAAAAAAGCTTTTTCCCATGAAGAAGCAATGAGGATTATTTTGGCGGGAAAGGGTACTCAGTTCGATCCGAATTTGGTGGATTTATTCATTGATGTGTCCGAAAAGATTAAAGATGTTATAGAAAGTTTTCAGAGCGGATAGGCATATGCCTCAGAGAATTTCTACCCTTAATAAAACAATTTTATTTATTATCTTTTCAATTCTGGCAGTTTTTTGCCTTACTGTATTTATATCTGCCAATATACTCATTACTCACAGCAAAAACAGCGCCTTAATACAGGACAGGGAGCAGGCGGATTACATAACAGAAACAGTTAAAGACAATTTATATTTTATGGCAGGCTTATTGAATTTAACCCAGCAATCACTTTCTGAACTGGATTATAATTCTGCCGGTGCGGAGATTTCTGTCAAGAATATTCTGTCCACAATGCTGGAATTTACCCCAAATGTATATTGCGCATGGTTAATTATTGAAAAAGGAATGTTTTATGCAGACAAAATTTTCATTAAGGAAATAATTAAAACTGACGGTATTATATCCGAAGGTTTTAATCCATATACCGAAGAAGAACTTATGGATCAGGATAATAATCCATGGTATTTTATGCCGTTAAAAACCGGGAAAGATTTTTTCGATAATGGTTATTTTTACGATTACGGAACCGGTGATGGGGAAATTTTTACCGCTACACTGAGTGTCCCGATAAGAATAAACGGAAATATTGCAGGAGTGTGCGGAGTTGATATCAGATATTCAGATATATTTGATTCTGTCCATTATTCAGAAAAAAACAATGACAGGACAATAATTTTATTGAGTGAAGACGGCTCGATTCTTTATGCTTTCAATTTTGGCAATATTGGCAAAAACATAAGGGATTTTGAATTTGAAAATCAGGATTTTTTACGGGAAGTATATGAATACAATACAGAATATTCCGGTATTATGCTTTCTCCGTTTTTACGTCAAAAAGCGCTAGTTTCTTTACGTCCGATTTTGTTCAATACAGGTAATATATATTCTTCTTTTTATTTATATTTCTCTACTTCCCTGAAAATTCTGTATTCGGATGCAATTAGAATAACTTCAATAATTATTATTGGCGCCATAATAACCATGATAATGATAATTGCAATAATATATAAAAATATAAAAAATATAATAAAACCAATTAAAAATTTAACAAACTATATACAAAAAGCATCGATTAATAATTTTATAATGGATAAAAATGAA
>JGI24702J35022_10001250_pt1 | contig 15845 bp, 13 predicted proteins | sample TergutTh196P4_FD_35022 | JGI IMG/M metagenome (IMG submission 35022)
CCCTGCCTGTGCCCCTGACTTCGCCCCTGACTTCGCCCCTGACTTCGCCCCTGCCTGTGCCCCCGATTGTGCCGACACCCTCTGTGATTATGTCTGCTATTTGGGCAATTTTCTTCTCCTGAAGGGCTTCCGCAATTCTAACGATATCACCGCTCTCCCCACCCCTAACCATGCCGTTAAGTTTGCCGACATTCTCGACGCCGAGTATGCTGCCCCAACGTTTGTACTCCGAGAAAACGGCGGAAAGCTTTGGTTGAGCTTTATAAGCCGTGATTTTCGTTGGGCTGAATTTGTTTGGGAACAAAGCGACCAGACCCTGTGGATGGGGTATCAGTGAAAACTTTTCAATATACCCTGAATGTGGCGCCATATAGCCGAAAAAGTAGTCTAAGAGCCCTCCAAAATCATAAAAAACCACATATGGCTTATTGCGCTCTTTAATAGCGTTATATAGGTCTTGACGACCGGAGGCTTCAAGAATTTTTATAGCGTCATCAGTACTAAAGGCCTTTCTGACAAACGGAATACATTGACTCGACAGAAGTCTCATATAGTCTTCGATTTTTTCTATATCTCCATCTGACAATGCCCTTTCACCACCGGTAATTTCCGCATGAAAGCCTACGTTCGCGGAGTGCCTGATACTTGTCTTTCTGTCCGGGTACAGGCGCTTAATCGCTTTTAATAGCATGAACACAAGGCTTCTTTCGTAAATCCTTGCGCCGTCGGAATCAGATAAATCCAGAAACTTAACGGTGCAGTCACAGTATACTGGAAAGGTCAGTTCACGCAGGACATTGTTGACTTTCGCCGCAATTATCACACTATCGCGCTGCGACCGGAATTCATAAGACAAGGTTGTCAGTGGCGCACCCTCCTCAACCTCGCGAATATTGCCATTTTCAAAAGTCACTCTGAATTTGTTCATGCAATTTCTCCTCATTGCTCATCCGATGCGGCGGAACCGCAAAGCTGCGCAAATTAAATTACCTCATTATAGAATAACGCTATATGGAACGTCAACCAGAGTTTAAGATTTTGGTGTGGTTTCAACCGAAACCGAAACAAACTCTTGCTGAAATGCTTGGGGAGGTGAAAGCGTGAGCGAAATGATACCTACACCGGATTTCAATCAGGTTATTGCGATTATTGAAAACGCTCATAACCGCGCATTGAAAGCGGTCAATACTGAACTGATACAGATGTATTGGGATGTCGGGGAATATCTCTCTGATTTGTGTGCTTCATCCTCTTTCGGAAAAAAGTCATTGATGAAATAGTGGCGTTTATCGCAGAAAACAATCCCGGCATAAAGGGCTTTGGTCGGCGTGGGCTTTATCGCATGAAACAATTTTTTGAAACTTATAAGCAAGGTGCTTGGATTTTTGATTTCTTTTCATCAGTATCACTACTTCAACTTACCAAAACCCTATCCAAAATCCCAAAAATGATAGCTCCGTTCAGTACGTTATGTACTCTGTGGGCTATTGTAAGCGACAAGACTGTAGAGTTTTTAAGCTTTGCTCTGCATATGCCATAGATAAAGCCGAATACCGTTGTAGAAATAATATTCAGTATACCTATTCCGTTAACCAAGTGCATGAGCCCGAACAGGATGGCGGTGAATACGACTGCCAACCATTTAGATTCTCTGATGTCAAGCATCTTTTTAAACAAATATCCGCGGAAAATAACTTCCTCAACAAAAGCATTCGTGGCAATAGTCATCAAAAGATTGAGTATGAAAGAACTCAGCGATGGAATGTATCCAATACTGCCGCTTGCACCAAACAAGAATTCGCGCTGTCCAACCAAGGTTGTTATCCCGGAAAGCGCAAAGCTTGTGACAAGCCCTAACGCCACGCCAATCATGATTTGATACGATAAATTTTCCCTTGTAAAACCAATATCGCGGAGTTTCTCTTTATCCCGGCGCATAAGCAGGTAGATGGGAATCAGGATATCCCACCACAGAATATATGTCATAGCTATTCTCAAGGAGTAGGGAAGGCCGGCATAAAAGCCCGTACTAAAAACTCATCCTCGAAAGAGGAAAAACACGTACGTTAAACAATAACCGTGATAATCCGAAAGATACTTTTTTCATTTCACACAACCGTTTTTCAAGCTTCTGTTGTCGTGACAACCACAAATATAAAGTTCCCTGGGAAAATCAAATGAATGCCAACCCCTGCTAATACTACCGATCAATATTCGCCAGACAGCAGAAAGTCTGCGATATGCATTGTTTTAATTCCTTTATAATTACCATCCGCAAATTCGTCTGTCCGCAAGACGTATTTTGGGTAATTATCCTTTATACTAAGTAACTGTTCGTATTCGCGCTTTTCGGTTTCTTTTTTTCGATCTTTTCAGTTACTTGAAAGAAATTTGCATTTTAACCTCTCTCCTAAAAAATGAATACTATGATTCACACGGTATATTTTCGCTCGCGCTGATAAGAAAACTACCCGACCAAAGTATATCAGAAGCCATTTATCAAGTCCATTCTTTTCCTTTCCGAATAAATTCGAATAAATTCGAATAAATTCATCATCTGCCTCATTTCATTCTGATCGATGCTTGAGCATCTCACATAACCGTACCTGAATTGAGCGAAGCAATTACCGCATACCACAGCGTAGCGGCATCACCTGCGTTCCAGGAGTTGGAACGCATGCGCGCCAAAGCCCAGCACGACGAAGCGCAGGCGTTGTGGAACACAAAGAAAAAGAAAGCTAAAGAGATTGCAAAAAATGCTTTGAAGATGAAACTCCCGATTGACGACATTGTTGAGCTATCAGGTTTGTCAAAAAGCGTCTGTTTGTCAAAGAGTAAAATAATGCCTTTCATACCACGCGACAACGGGATTAAAATAAACCGTTGCCGTGAGGTAGAGTATCTTTTGTGGTCAAAGAATATCGGCATGGCGGCGGTTCTGATCCACTTCTGATCCACATCTGATCCGTGCTTCTGATTCAATTCTGATCCACTTCTGATTCGTGGCTCTGATCCAATTCTGATCCGCGCTTCTGATCCAATTCTGATCCAATTCTGATCCGTGCTTCTGATCCACTTCTGATTCGTGGTTCTGATCCAATTCTGATCCACTTCTGATTCGTGGTTCTGATCCACTTCTGATCCACATCTGATCCGTGCTTCTGCTCCGATGATACTGGCTATTGCGAATTATGTGAATCAAGAAGAGCTCTTCTGACGCATTTGATGACATATTCTACGTCTTCATTCGTCATTGCTGGGTACAGAGGTAGTGTGAGAATTGACGAGTAAAGGGCTTCCGCCTCCGGACAAGCGCCCGCGTGATAACCCAGCTTTTGGTAGTATGGATGCAAATATACCGGAATGTAGTGCAAATTGACTCCCAGCCCCATGGTCTTTAGATAATTGAAGACTTTGTCCCTATGCTGTGCGGTGACAATTGCGCTTCCTCGCATTGTCTTCTTTGCAGAAGCTCTGTCTGCAACAGACTGCAACCAGTCTCGCTCAGAGACAGCGGCGCTGCCTGATGATTGCTTCCCGTTCCGCAACGCCCCCCCTCTATCCGTATCGTTTGATACTATCCGGGGAACAGGAACGCTCACCACGTAAATATGCCATGCTGAATCGGCGCCGTCAAGTTGGTTGGGCAAAACCATCAAACCATCTTGACACAGACATTCAAAGGCTTCATTGTACATGTGGGCGATTTCTTTTCTTCGTTGCAAAAAGGCGGGAAGCCTTTTCAATTGAGATAGTCCGAGGGCGGCTTGAATGTCGTTTAACCTGTAATTATAGCCTAAATGCTGCTGCTCATAGTACCAGGAGGCAGGGCAATAGCGTTCCGATTCTTTTGCGCTTCGTGTATCATGTATATCACGCATATCATGTCGTATATCATGTTCGTCATGTATATCACGTCGTATATCACGTATGTCACTTACGTCTCGTAGATCATGATGGATATCAAATGTGTCATGTATTTCATATATATCGCGGTTGAACTCGTACATTTCCGGATCCCTTGTAATGCCATGAACGCGAAATGTTGCCAGCATCCTATGATAAAACTCATTTGATGTAGCAATTGCCCCGCCCTCGCCAGTAGTGATGTGTTTTGCAGGATGAAAACTGAATACAGTCATATCGCTTATGCTTCCTATGGGTTTTCCTCTGTAACTTGCACCCAATGCGTGCGCGGCGTCCTCGATTACAATAAGATTGCGCCGTTTGGCTATTGCGCTTATTCTGTCCATGTCACAGGGTTGCCCTGTATAGTGGACCGGTATAATGGCTTTCGTACGCGACGTAATCAAGGATTCAATTTTATCGGCATCAATGTTCCAGGTCGCGGGATCAATATCGCAAAACACCGGGGCGCCTCCCATATATAAAACACTGTTTGCTGTGGCGGCGAAAGTCATCGCTGACGTTATAACCTCGTCGCCCGGCCCGATACCCGCGGCAAAACAGGCTGCATGAAGCGCAGCGGTACCATTGCAAACCGCCGTGACGTGATCTGCGCCTGCGACTTCTCTGATAGCGTCTTCAAATTCGGCTATTTTGGGGCCAGTTGTCAGGTGGGCACTCCTTAAAGTCTCGGCTACGGCAGCAATGTCCTCCTCATCGATCCAGTGCATCGCGTATGGTATATTCTTTTTTCGCATTATCTTCCGAATACCTCAAAATATGTTTTACTTATTCTTGCTTCTTGTTCCAAAGAATCATTTCGGTTTGTCCCAAAGAATCACCTCGGGTTGTTCCAAAGAATCATTTCGGTTTGTCCCAAAGAATCACCTCGTTGATTTACTAGCTTATGAAGGCTATCGCTGATGAGCTGTACATAACTTCGAGTGGCTGGTCTACTATCTCTGTCACGTTAATTATACATTAAAAAAGTGTAAAGTAATAGGACTAAAGCGTATGATAGATATTAAAGTGATTAATATCTACCGATATATATAATGACTAATACGGGCGCAGCCTTTAATCCAAATCTAGCGCCTGGAGTGAATCCAAATCTGGCGCCTGGAGTGAATCCAAATGCGCAAATATGGGTAATGTCCGTATAACGCTAAAAAGAAAAAAGGGAAAAGTCCACAATGAAAATTCTGGTGACTGGCGGGGCCGGGTTTATTGGCTCGTGGGTAGTAAAAGGGCTCCTGGAACGGGGCAATGAGGTTGTGATATTGGACAATCTGTCAAATGGGCGTATGGAGAATATTCGACGGTTGGATAACGAATTAGGCAAAAAGCCGGATCAGGAATCTAGTCAAAAGCCGGATCAGGAATCTAGTCAAAAGCCGGATCAGGAATCTAGTCAAAAGCCGGACCGAGGATCTAGTCAAAAGCCGGATCAAGAATCTAGCCAAAAGCCGGATCAGGAATCTGGAAAAAAGCCGGACCGAGGATCTAGCCAAAAGCCAACTCATGTATTTGATCGTATTTCAGATCAAAATCGAAGACTAATGGAGTATGAATTTGTTGAGGGGGATATTAGAGACGCAGACCGATTGAAGAAGTTGTTTGAAGCCCATGATTTCGAACTCTGCTTTCATCTTGCGGCAAGCATAAATGTACAAGACAGTATTGATGACCCGAGGGTTACATTCGAAAATGACACAGTCGGAACATTTAATGTGTTGGAGCAGTGTAGAAATAAATCATATCTGAATGATCGGTGCAAGATGGTATTCATGAGTACTTGCATGGTGTACGATGCTGCGAGCGCAGATGGCGGCGCAGATGGCGGCGCGGGGATTGACGAAAATCATCCGATCAAGGCGTCGTCGCCATACGCAGGCAGCAAAATTGCCGCCGAAAATATGGTGATGTCCTTTTGGCACGCATATAAGCATCCTGTGACGATTGTAAGACCGTTCAATACATACGGACCGTTCCAGAAGACTGGAGGGGAGGGCGGTGTGATTGCCATATTCATAAAAAAGGCGCTTTGCGGGGAACCCCTTAATGTGTATGGAGACGGTTCGCAAACCAGAGATTTTCTATATGTCGAGGACTGCGCGGATTTTGTGATAGATGCGGGACTGAGCAATTTGACAGACGGCGAAGTACTAAACGCCGGTCTTGGAAAGGATATTACAATTAATGAACTTGCGCGCGCAATCGCCAATGGAAGGTCAGAAATAGCGCATGTTGAGCATATCCACCCACAGAGCGAGATTGCAAAGTTATTATGCAACTATGGTAAAGCGGAAAGAATGCTTGGATGGTCTCCAAAAGTCGGGCTTGAGGAAGGCGTCAGGCGAGTGTGGGATTGGATTGCAGCCAATCCGGAAATGGTACGATAGACAGGGAAGGTACGGAGCTTAAACCAAACGATAAAATGGGAAGGCGCGGAGCTTAGACCGAACTATAAATGGGAAAGGAAGGAGTGTTAGGCCGAACGATAAAATTAGAAGGCGCGGAGCTTAGGCCGAACGATAAAATGGGAAGGGGTGGAGCTTAGACCGAACGATAAATGGGAAGGGAAGGAGTGTTAGGCCGAACGATAAAATGGGAAAGGAATGAGTGATAGACCGAACGATAAATGGGAATGGAAGGAGTGTTTAGCTAAAATGAACGAACAAAAAACAAAAAATAGAAGGACATACGATGGTAAAAGAGATGAAGACGAAGAGAGAATTATAAATGTGAATTTAACAAATGAGTCGGTTGATGTTGCGAGAAGGACCTTTGAACTGTCTGAAACAATCATAGAAGCGGTTGACCACCTGATAACCAGGCTTTCCGAGGGCAGTCTTGAGGTGGGGACGGCAATGCTGGATGTCATAGGCGATGGACTTGAGAGTATTGAGAAGACGATTCCTGTTTTGTTCAATGAAAAAAATATGGACGCTGACATATGCGAAGAGTGCTTTGATTACTTTTCACGAGCTTCCGAGGCTTTTGACGATATGGCTAACGCTGCCGTTAGGGGTGATATAGATGAGCTGTTGGATAGCAGTGATCGCTTGAAGAAGGCATACTCGGCTTGGGTCGCCGTCGTCAAAATGTATATAAGGAATATATCGCTGATGTGAAGCAGCCTGTGTTGAGAGCAAGTTTGACGTGATATAGCAAAAGGTATAGGACTTATGTAAAAGATGTATTTTTCCGATAAATACTCATGTAATGAATAATTTGGTTCATGAATGAATAGTTTTATTCATGTATCGTGATGATTACATATTTTGTAGTATCACGACATTATTTGAGTTCTAGGAGGGCGCGATTATGAAGCTCAGTGGCATGGAGGCCGTAAGTGTTAATGTGAATGCCGGGACAGGGAATGCCGGTACAGGGAATATCGGAACAGGGAATAGCGGCGCAGGGAACGCCGGCGTCGTGATTGTCAGCGCCGGGCAGACGAGAGTTGGTTATAATGCGGAAGCGAATCAGGAATATGGCGGGGTTGAGAGCAGCGCTCAAAAGGCGGCCGCCCTCCAACAGAGAATCTTTGCCGGAGCAGCAAGCGCCTTCACCGTAATAGACGGCAAAAAGCAACAGTACACACAGGAAGACCCTTTATACGACAAGGTGTTAAGGGAAGCAATTGAGAAGGCTAACAGGGTATTGTTCCCTGATGGGAGAAAATTTGAAATAACAATTCACGAGAAGACTAAAGAGGTGCTTATCAAGGTCATTGATACAAATACAAATGAAACAATCAAGGAGATACCTCCTAAAAAAATTGTTGATTTGGTTGTAAGTTTATGTGAGATGGCGGGAATCATCCTTGACGCCAAAGGGTAGTATTTATTCGGAGCGGAGAAGTATATTTATGAAGTATGTTTTGTGAAGTATATTTTATGAAGCATATTTATGAAGTATATTTATGAAGCATATTATATGAAGCATATTTATGAAGCATATTTAGAAAGACAGAGGTGAGGCTGATAGTTTTGCTTGCGCCAGAGAAGTATATAGCGCAGGAAATGCATGGAAAATAGAAAGTTGACATAGAAAGCGCACTTCTAAGATTTATTTAATTGATTGAGAGGTATGGAAAAGTGATTAACAGAAGCGAATTTGCATCGCCGTCGGGAAATGGAATAATGGGCCTTTCCGGACTTGACACTTCATCTATGCTTGAAAAGATGATGTCTGCGTATAGAACCCCAATCACAGTCACAAAGCAAAGACAGCAGCTCGTGATTTGGAAGCAGGAGGCATACAGAAACCTCATTGGAAAAATTCACGACTTCAAGGCAAAGTTCTTCAGCTATAGTAGCCCAGCTACGAATATGCTGGCATTAGGGAATTATAGGAAGTTTAACGTCAATAACCCAGGTTCTGAATTTGCGAATATTAGTTCGACAGGGACAACGGAGGCAGGCAGGCATACCCTGGAAGTCCAGAAGATGCCGGTTTCAGCGACGTTAACCGGCGCAAGCGGAATAACGAAGCCGATGATGGGCTCCGGCCACCCTGTTTGGACAGATGCGCACGGCTATTACCTGTCGTTAAATATGGACGGAATTGTGCGCCATATTGAGATAACACCGGACATTGACACCACAGAGGAATTGCAAACTGCGATCGACAAGGCGTTCGGAGTCGGGAATATCATAGTGACCGGAGGAGCGGGCGGCGGAATCATCGACCCCCTGGTGTTTACAGCGGGGGAAGGCGTAAATCAAATATCGATCTTTGACGGCACAAACATGAGCGCAAGGCTCGCATTCCAATTCAACAGCGAATCCAACACGAGCAACAGAGTGACTTTGGACAGTAGCCTCAGCGCTCTCAAGTTCAGGCTGAATACGCCTATTACATTTGTCCAGACGCCAACTTGGGAATTTGACGCCAGTAACAACCAGATTATGAAGGATGTTGTAAGGTTCAGCATAAACGGCAAGGAGTTCGAGTTCGACAGCTCGACATCGCTCCGAACCGTAATAGACACAATAAATCGCGACGAGACGGCAGGCGTTACGATAAAATACGACAACGCGGCGGACGCCTTTACAATTACGGCCAAGTTGGGCGGCCCGGGCGATACAATCAACATAAAGGAAGAGGAGACGGGATTCTTTGCCGCCCTCGGCCTTCAGGTTCAACAACCTGCAGCGGGTTTAACCACCGAGATTGCCGGCCTTGATTTTGATCCGGCGGCGCTAATTGATATCAACGATGCCATTACGGCTGGCGAACCTTTGGCGTTTTCAATCAATATAAACGGACTGGTTGAGACGATAATCCTTGACGGTTACCCTACTTCCGGAACTCTTTATACGGATTTATACGATATAGCAGACCACATCAATGATCAGATTCAGGCTCAGTTTGGCGATAGGGGGCTCACGGCTTATTCAGACGGCGCCAGGATATTTTTTGTGATTGCAAGCGAAGACGCAAGCTCCAACCCGTACCCGGATCCTATCAAACAGTTGTCGTTTGGCTCGGCGTCTGGCCAGACGGTCGAGCAGGGGGACGAGACGCTGGCGGCACTCGGGCTTGGATCGATGTCAAGAAGTGTGATTGGTTCATTTGGGCGAATCGTTGTTGATGGCGAGACCCTTGCAATTGACAGGACTGAATTTATTCACAATGGGGTTTCCTATGAGCTATACGACGTGACCCCAGCCGGCAAGCCTATCGTATTCTCTATGGAGACGGACACAGACTCCATAGTCAATCTTATAAGGGAATTTGTCGACGCATATAATGAAATCGTATTGCTGCTGGACACCGCTCTGTCAGAAAAGAGAGATAAGGATAATTCTTATCCGCCGCTGACGGACGCTCAGAAAGAACAGATGACCGAAAAGGAGATTGAAAAGTGGGAAGAAAAGGCAAAAATGGGGCTTTTGCGTTCCGACGTGAACCTCATTGGCCTAAACTCCAAGATGAGGTTGATTATTCATAACCGGGTGTACAACTCGACCGACAGCGATGATTTTTTGAAGTTGAATCTGAGCTCGATAGGGATTTCAACGACGTCATATCAGGACAAAGGCGTCCTTTCGATAAACGAGGACATACTCGTCGAAGCTCTGAAAAATGATCTGGGCGCGGTTGCGAGACTTTTTGCCCAGGCGCCGCTAGAACATGAGAGAACCTATGAAAACCAGGATATGCCGGAGGAATGGCACGCCAAACAGGAAAAATGGCTGAAGGAGAATACGGGCGGTATTGTCTACAAGCTGTTGGACCTGATAGAGGATTACGCCAGGGTGACAAGAAATGAACAGGGCATAAAAGGCAGGCTTATAGAGCATTCCGGTATAATCAATGACGTAACAGACGTCACGAGCACGCTCTCAAGGCAAATAGCGGCGTATGACGAGAAGCTTAGTAAGTTGTGGGATAGATATGACATGATGGAGAAAAGATTCATAAGTATGCTGGCAAGACTCGAGTCGAGTATTACGACTATGTCGGCGCAAAATGAATGGCTTACACAGCAGATAAATAATAGCGGCAACAGTTAAGCGCTAGATAAACAATGACGGTGAACGTTAACAATAGCAGTTGCAGTAGCGGCATAAGCATGAACCAGCCGTTCATACTGCAGTTGCAGCATAAGAATGAACCAGTCGTTCATATTGCAGAAGCAGCATAAGAATGAACCAGCCGTTCATATTGCAGTAGCGGCATAAGCATGAACCAGTCGTTCATATTGCAGAAGCAGCATAAGCATGAATGGTGATATCAGACTGAAGCTGAGTACTGCGGTATGAATAGCAGAAAGGGATGGGCTAAATAATGACGCCAGTTGAGAAGAGTTACAGCCAGTATAAAGAGAAGACTATTGAGTCGTCGAGGCCGGAGGAATTGACTTTGATGCTGTACAACGGGCTGATAAAGTTTATACTGAGTGCTAAGGAAGATATCGAGGCGAAAAATCTTGAAGGAGCGCACAATACACTGATAAAGTGTCAGGACATAGTATTTGAATTCCAGTTCTGTTTAAATATGGAATACGAGATATCCGACAGCCTTATGAAGCTTTATGACTATATTTATAACAGGTTGATTGAGGCAAACGCCAAAAAAGACACGGAAATATTGGACGAAGTGCTGGAGTTTGCTACTGATTTGAGGGACACATGGGTCGAGGCAATGAGGCTCGCCCGTGAGAGTGTACAAGAAGGGGAAGAAGAGGAAGTGGAAGGCGGTGAAAAGGAAAAACAGGTACTCGAGATAAGAGCGGACGGCGCATCGGCGAAGATTGGCGTCAGCGAGTCCAGAGTCCCCAGCACTAAAGCCATCTATAATAAAAACCTGATGCCGATTTTGGGGAACGGCGCAAAAGCCCCGCCATTATCTCCGCCGCAAGCCCAGGCGTCAGGGCAGGTTCTACCTTCTGGACAAGCGCAGGCACAGCCCCAGATACAGGCACAGCCCCAGGTACAGCCTCAAACGTCAGCGCAGTCGCAGGCACAACAGCAGCCTCAAACGTCAGCGCAGTCGCAGGCACAACAGCAGCCTCAAACGTCGGCGCAGTCGCAGACACAACAGCAGCCTCAAACGTCAGCGCAGGCGCAGGCACAACAGCAGCCTCAAACGTCAGCGCAGGCGCAGACACAACAACAGCCTCTAGTGTCAACACAAACACAGATACAGCCTCAAGCATCAGCTCAGCCACAGCTACAAGTTCAGTCGTCAGCTCAGCCACAGCCACAGATACAGCCACAGCCACAGCCTCAATCGTCGGCTCGGGCGCCGGTTCATGTCCAATCGTCGGCTCAGGCGCCGGTTCATGTCCAATCGTCGGCTCAGGCGCCGGTTCATGCCCAGTCGTCAGCGCAGTCACAGCCGCAAGTTCAGTCTTCGGCTCAGACACCGGTCAGAGCCCAGTCGTCAGCGCAGACACACCAGGTTGTCAATCCTAACAGGATTTCGCCGATCGCCTTTAATGCAGTAGATGCTTCCGCCGCCCACAGTCCACTGGACGAAGCCGTTCACGGCGCGGCGGATCTCGCCGCAGCCCACGGCCCGCTAAACGGCGCAGCATTTGGGCCGGTTAACAGCGTAGCAAGAAATGTCATGAACAACCCCTTTAACAAAATCAACCCGGGTATAGCTGCGCAGTATTCAAAAGTTTCTAAGCAAAAAGAATTGAATCAGGCTAATATATCGATTGCCAGCAAGTAGCAGAATACATGTGAATCTAGTTTCGCCTGAAAGCGGTCTATTTTCTCGAAGCCAATATACCGCCAGGATACCTGGTTTTCTTGAGTTTCGCGAGTACCCTACGTTAGGATGGCGGAATTTCTTATTTACAATGGCTTATACAGGATATATAATAATATAATAGTATCGAAGTTGCGTAAATCTTGTGCAGAGGAAGATGCATATGTTTGCTGGTAGCATGGAAGCGTTCAGCAAAACCAGACAGAGCCATTCAGCGGGTTTAACGGAACTCAGGTCGAGGTGGCGAACGCCGAACGCCAACAAGGTGTACAAAGAGCATAGTTTGAGATGGATATCACCTGATCTCAGGGCTAGAGAGGAAGAGAAAGAACAAGAGTCTCTTCGGGTAAATCCTGATGCCATTTATGAGAGCAGGAGGTTTTTATTATCCGAAAGGATGGCTGAAAATGTCGTAAGTAAAATAAGTAGTCTTTTCAGCATCCCATATAGGCATTTGCAATATAACTACCACGAGGAGAGCGGAGAATATTTCGTTAGGATCATCGATGATGAGACAGACGAAATAATAAGAGAAATCCCACCGAAGAAAATTCTTGATATATATGCATCTCTACAAGAAATTATAGGGCTATTGTTTGATGCGAGGAGGTGAATTCCAGCCATAGTTGTAGAGGAAAAAATCAATCAGATGGTATTGTCTCTTAACCATATAATGAAAAAAAAACTGTCTCTCCTCTATGAGATATATACCTGTACATCACAGGAGTATGTCTACGCTAATGAAGAGGGAATTGAACAGCTGGGAAACCTGATTCAGGAAAAACAGGAACTGATATTGGAAATTGATTACCTTGACCGCAGGTTTTTGGCGGAGTTTGAGGACGTTAAGAAAGAGTTAGGGGTCTCATCGCTTGAAACGCTTGGGGAAAAGGGCGACGAGAGCCTGGCGGTTCTGAAGCTGAATACATCGGAAATCATGGATATTCTGAAAAAGATAGACGCATTGGACAAAAAAGTCCATGCGAAGGTTGCGAAGCTAAGGTCGGACCTTTCACAGGAGCTGACAAAGATCAAAAAACAAAGGCATGTAAGCGAGATTTACAGCAGTGAGAGCTCAAAAGGCGCGACTGTGGATTTTAGCGTTTATGACGCATCGAAAAACTCATCTTTTGACAAAAAAAAATAACAAAAAGAAATAATAAAAAGAAATAGCTCATTTCTTCTAATGCCCGTTATATATTCGTTTTGCATCTGTTTATACATGATTCATATTTAATTCACGAATGCTTATACCTTTTTCTTTATTATAATACTCACTCATGAATCGCCAGGAAAGACCATTTCCAGAAAGATTGTGATTTTTTCAAGATATCTTCGTCTTGAATTATAGTAGTTTTCCATATGCCCGGAGTTTGGATCGCTCCATATGCTAATTTTGCCTGTAGCAATTTCCATATATTGGTCATACATCTCCTGAATGTCATCGGACTTTACAATAGAGTCGTTTTCACCGTGGATAAGAAGCACCGGGCGTGGTACGAAATTATTCAAAGCCCGGTCGTCGTCGACTTTGTTGATGTCGCCGTTTATATTGAGATTAACGGCAAAAGGTATTGTATATTTAAATGGGAAATACGGGAGATCAAAGCCCTTCTCGTCCAGGACGCGCATGATATAGTCCCCGACGTCTGTCACAGGAGTGTCAAGGATCAGAGCGTCTACGGAACTACTGAGTACGTCAAGGAATTGCTGTGTGACCACCGGGTTTTCGCTTCTATCGGCTATCGGTTTCGCTGCCGCCAAAATTGCAGCGTTCGCCCCAGTTGAAAATCCGAATAAGACTATATTGGAAAAATGAGCGTTGAGCGCATAGTTAATAGCCCCTAGGACATCGTCTTTCTCAAACAGTCCATACGTGGATATGCTCTGATCCGAATCGCCTGAATTTCGAAGGTCAAAAGCTAGCACGCTGAAATCGTTGTCTATAAATGTTTCAACTAAATCCAATGTTTCGGCGCCATAGTTAAATCGGTTTTCTCCCCAGCCGTGGATCATTATCACTATATTTTCCGAATTTGGGGCTTTGAAGAGCCAACCGCGCAGGGTTGTCGTTCCATCTATGCTTTTAAAATTGACGGAAGAATAGTCGACCGCGAGATTGACGCTGATAGGAGGGAGTTCTTTTATTGCGGGGCGTATGGCTTCCCTGCCTGCATATGCTGAAATGCCTGCAACCGCCAGCGCATAGACAAAGAACGCGATGACGATAGCAAGGATGACATATCTTTTCCACTTCAGAGGCGCGCCTTTGTACCCAACCCCGATCATAGCGTCGTCATACGCGCGTTTCTTCTTATTATACCGCGCTATATAGGCATACTTGTTAGCTCCATAGGTAGCGTCATTTATTACATTTCCTATCACATTACTTTTCATGCAGAAAATATAACACATTCAAAAAGAAATTCGCAAGCAGTTCCGCTTTTCTATATTTTATTTTGACTCTTTCAGTACTAAAATACCAACAAAACCGGTAATGTTTTCATAAGTAACAGTTTTGGAAATAGCGTATTACAAACGGCTATGTGTTAACAAAACTTAGAAGTATTTTAAGCGGGAACTGTTAGATTGTTTTGGAATGCGGAATTGTTTATAACTGCAACCGCGACTTTTATTAGTTCTTTGACTCTAAAGTTATAATGAGATACACATTAGGCAATTTATGATTGAGCATAGTTTTGAGTATTAATTATTCTATTTGGTCCTTTGGACAGTTGTGAGTGTGGCAGCATAGGGTGGTTTAGGGTCGTCGTTTCATTCTTTCACATTCGCAAAAAAGGTAGGTTGGGGTACGATTTTGGAGGCCTGCTCGTTTGAATTTTGCAACCTCGCTGGAATCAACGGCGCTAAGGTGAGTTTTTGTTTGTGCGCCGATTTACAGTGAGCGGAATATAACTGATCAAGTCAATTGATATGATTTGATGCATTGTATGGTTTAAAGATTTGAAAATGATAGATATCATATTGAAAGGAGGAAGGTGAGCTGCTCAATAACAACAAGGCTGAAAACAGGGAACCACGACCCCGGATTAAACGAGGCTGAAAACAGGGAACCACGACCCTAGATTAAACGAGGCTGAAAAACCGGAACCGCAACCGGAAAATAAACGAGGCTGAAAACAGGGAACCACGACCCTAGATTAAATGAGGCTGAAAACAGGGAACCACGACCCTAGATTAAACGAGGCTGAAAACAGGGAACCACGACCCTAGATTAAATGAGGCTGAAAAACCGGAACCGCAACCGGAGAATAAAAGAGGCTAAACTACTTCTCTTCTTATGGAGGTTTTCAGCAATGAAGAAAAAACTTTTGTCACTTCTTCTGGTTGTAGTCATGCTTGTTGGTACTGCGGCGCCTATGGCGTCGGCGCTGGCTGCAAGCGGGCCCAGCGTGTCTGCAAAGATGAATGGCTCATCAAAAATCGACGTCACTGTTGTGGACAATTCGGGGAGCTACAAGGAGACTATAGCATGGGTTAAAAACGCAACGCTTCGCTGTACTGTCGGCGGATATGGCGTTGAAATCATAACTAATGGCAGCGGCGTAAACAAATTCTATATCACAAGCGCGCCTCAACCGGAAGAACCTACGGCGCCACAGTTGCCTGAGCCGCCCGAGGGGTCAAACCCGCCCGAGGGGTCAAACCCGCCCGAGGGGTCAAACCCGCCCGAGGGGTCAAACCCG
>JGI24702J35022_10001251_pt1 | contig 15845 bp, 13 predicted proteins | sample TergutTh196P4_FD_35022 | JGI IMG/M metagenome (IMG submission 35022)
AANNTTTCTTGATAATCGGGAATATATTCTCACTTGTCACCCCGATGTTACCTTGTTTTTTTTCCTGTTTCCCCATAATATGAAGTTTTAAAATTTTATCGCTTTATAACGGACAAAAAAAATGCCAGACATTCAAATCTGACATTTTGTCACTTTTGGATTGTTATGTAATAAGGCCTTTTATATTCCCCTCTTTAGGAAACGAGTGCTTGCGCCACCTTTTCACCCTTTCACCCCATTTCCGGGCAAAGCGCCATCTTATCATTTTCCTTGTCGTAATCGAGCAAAATATCATCGCCTTCTTTTACATCTCCCCGGATAATGATATCGGCTAATTCGTTCTCTATATACTTCTGAATAGCGCGTTTCAGTGGTCGGGCGCCAAATTGAACATCATATCCTTTTGATGCAATGAGGTCTTTGGCAGCTTCTGTCAGTTTGATATGATAGCCCGACTGCCGTATGCGTTCTGTGACTTTGTCGAACTCAATGTCGATAATTTTATTGATAGATTCTTTTTCGAGCGAATCAAATATCACGATATCGTCCACGCGATTCAAAAATTCGGGTGCGAAGGTTTTGTTCAATGCTTTCTGTATCACGCTACTTGCAAATTTCTTGTCGGACTCCTCGCTGCCTTGCGGGTGGAATCCGATGCCACGTCCGAAATCTTTCAACTGTTTAGTGCCGATATTCGAGGTCATCACTAAAATTGTATTTTTGAAATCGATATATCGTCCGAGGCTATCTGTTAGATGTCCTTCGTCGAGTACCTGTAATAACAGGTTGAATACATCGGGATGCGCTTTCTCCATCTCGTCTAACAGGACTATCGAATAGGGTCGGCGGCGCACTTTTTCGGTCAGTTGGCCGCCTTCCTCATAACCGACATATCCGGGAGGCGCACCGATCAGGCGTGATACGGAAAATTTCTCCAAGTACTCGCTCATATCGATACGTATCAATGAATCGGGCGAGCCAAACATATATTCGGCCAGCATTTTTGCCAAATAGGTTTTACCTACTCCGGTGGGGCCCAGAAACATGAATGTCCCTATCGGTTTAGTCGGGTCTTTCAGTCCGGCGCGGTTACGCTGAATGGCTTTCACAATTTTCTGTACCGCTTCATCCTGTCCTATCACTTTACTTTTCAGTACGTCTTCCATCTCAAGCAAGCGGACATTTTCCGTTTTAGCTATTCGCTGTACGGGAACGCCTGACATCATGGCGACGACTTCTGCCACTTTTTCTTCATCCACCGTATCGCGATGTTCCTGCATTTCCCGCTCCCATTTATTCTTGGCATTATCCAATTCATTCAGAAAATTACGTTCTTTATCACGATAGCTGGCGGCTAATTCGAAATTCTGAGCCTTAACGGCCACTTGTTTGGCTTCCTTTACTAATTCAAGTTGTTTTTCCAAGTCTTCGATATAGGGAGGCACCACGATATTCGAGATATGCATCCGTGACCCGGCTTCGTCCAAAGCATCAATCGCCTTATCCGGGAAGTTGCGGTCGCTGATATAACGCTCTGTCAGTTTCACGCATGCTTTCAGTGCATCTTCCGTATAGCGGGTGTTATGGTGGTCTTCATAGCGCGCTTTGATATTATGCAGTATCTGCAGCGTCTCGTCGGCGGTAGTTGGGTCGACGATCACTTTTTGGAAGCGACGTTCAAGCGCTCCATCTTTCTCAATGCTTTTGCGATATTCGTTCAGCGTAGTGGCGCCTATACATTGTATCTCGCCGCGCGCCAACGCCGGTTTCAACATATTAGCGGCATCCATCGAGCCTGAAGCCGACCCGGCGCCTACTATCGTATGAATCTCATCAATGAACAGGATAATATTCGGATTTTTAGTCATTTCTTGTAAAATGGCCTTGATCCGTTCCTCAAATTGGCCGCGATATTTTGTGCCCGCAACGATGGCCGCCATATCCAGATTGATCACCCGCTTATTAAACAGGACGCGGGATATTTTATGTTGTACGATTCGTTGCGCCAATCCCTCGACAATCGCTGATTTTCCGACGCCCGGCTCTCCTATCAGCACCGGATTATTCTTTTTTCGGCGACACAATATCTGCGCCAAACGTTCTATTTCTTTTTCCCGTCCTACGATTGGGTCAAGACGTCCTTCGGCGGCAGCACGCGTCATATCTATCCCAAAATTATCGATGACCGGCGTATCGGAGACTGTTTTTGTCGACTGAGCGCTCCCCCCCGACGTCGATCCTGAAGAACTTTTAGGGGATGAGGAGGAAGACGAATGAAACGAATCATCATCATCTTCATCATCATTTTCGGTATATCCGGCGTTAAACTCTTTTTCCAATTCATCCAACAATTTCAGTATATCTTTTGAGAACTGATAGACCTTGCCGAATGATTCAATACGGTCATAGACACTTTTATATTCAACGCCTTGTTCATGAAGATAGTGTGAAACGACTGTCTTTTCATCGTCTTTAAGTACGGAAAGCAACAAGTGCTCGGTGCCTGTTCTTTCATGTTTCATCCGACGCGCCTGAAGTACGCTAAAGCGTAATAGCTGTTCGGCTGTCTTGCTCACTACAATGTCATTTATAGAAGTATGTGGGTCCAAATCTTTCACACTGCGCAGTTCATTTTCGATAACCTGCTTCATATCAATTAAATCGACGTCTAATTCGCGCAAAATCCTGCACGCCATTCCTTCCCCCTCACGGATGACGCCAAGCATCAGATGTTCGGTTCCGATATAACTGTTCTGAAGTCTTGAAGCTTCTTCACGGCTATATTCTATAACATCCATCATTGTTTGAGTATAATTTTTCATTCTAAATGATTTTATACAAGATACTACAAATATTGTGCCAACTTTTTCTACCTGACTATCAGCTTATAACTCCACTTATCATTCACAACTGCCACATAAACGCCACGTTTGATCGGAATACCGGTATGTCCAGCCTCCATTTTCCTTTTCATCAACAACATACCCTGCAAGGAATAGATGCTTACTGTGGCAGACGAACCGGTAATGACATGTACGGTTTGCTCGCTTGCATAAACGGCAGGCTTACCGGTTTCCGGATTCGCATTACCTACATCTCCTTGCGTAAATGTCACATCAAAGTGCATCACTAACAAAGGTAAGGCGCTATTTTGCACCAAGCAAATGAATGTTTCACCAATATAGGATTCATCGAAAGTAAACCGGCCTTTTTCAATTTCCTTTGGACTGACCGTCGTATTTTGATAAAACCAAGTAAACTTGGAAATATTATCATTAATTGTGTAAAAATCACTGAAATCAATGTTGTTGTAATTACATTCCAGCGCAACGGCATATTGTTGTGAATAGGAATAGTTTGTCAATTGAGCGGAAGGAAGCGGTAAGGTCAAAAATGAAAAATAATTATACTTGCATAAAAATGTGGACAATAAGGGAGAATCGGAAATGTCCAATGAACGAAGCAAATTATTTTCACAAAGCATCGAGGTCAGGCTGCTACATCCTTTCAAATTGAGGGAAACGATATTATTATTATTACAATTGATTGCCTTCAAGTATTTACAGTTAGAAAAATCCAAATCGCTGAGTTCATTATTATTACACTTAATGTCTTCCAAGGATGTGCAATTGCTGAATAGCATATCTTTCAACCCGTTATTCATGCAGGAAAAGATTTTCAGGCTCGTCAGGTTACTCACATTCAGATTTTCCAAATTATTAAAGTCGCATAGTAATGTTTCCAACGCGATACAATTATCCACATATAGGGTATGGAGCCTGTTACCAACGCAATAAAGCGTATACAATTCTGCTTTGTTCGACATATCCAACGTTTCCAATCGATTGTTTGTACAACAAAGAAAACCTAAACGCGGATTATTCGACAGATCAAGCGTGGGAATGTTATTGTAACCTACCCGCAAATAATTCAGGGATGGATTTGTTGAAACATCAATCTCCTTCAGGTCATTCGTATAAACATCAAGCCTTTGTAGTTTCGGAGTATTAGTAACATTGATCGACTTGATGTCATTAAAGCTACATACTACATAAATAAGTCCTGCAAAATCACTAAAATCCAAGTGACCGGAAAGCCCTACTTCCGGCCATTGCACCCTTTCCAAATAATAGGTCAAACTATTCCAATACAGTCCCCATACCGAACCCCATTGAATATTGTCCATGGAAGTCAACCCTAACTTTTGATAATTCATGACACCCGGCTCGGCCGATTCCTGTGACAGAAAATTGCGCAATTTCGCGGTTTCCACTTCATCATAGGTAGCTTCGGCATAAACCCGTGCGCCCAATAACTCGATGATTAGAAATCCGCATACTATAAAAAAATTCCTCATAATTCGTATCATAAGTCTAACATGCTGCAAAGATAATACAGATGGGTCTGAAAAAACAAGATTCCGGTAAGAAAAAAATGTTCTTTATTCATAATGACCGGATTTCCATACATACCTTTTAGGTTCATTTTTCAAAAAATTTTTCACAATCCGTTGATTTTCATCGTCAAGATAAAGCGGCGTCGTATACTCCGCCGTCAATGAGCCATTCTCATCCGAAAGCGAGTATTTCACTAAAAACAGGTCTAATCGCGACAAATAGTCGAAGGTATCCCTGTCTGCTTCCGTTTTCCAAAACCAATCCCTTGTAACAGGCGTAAAGATATCGTCGGCAGGCAGTCGCTGCCAGTCTGTGGTGAAAAAGGATATACGGCTATCTGCGACCGGCCCGTAAACAGTTTGTATCATACAAATGATATAGGTCTTATTCACTAACGGAAGCAGTTTTAATTCAATGATGCTGCGGTCTGTTGATTGCAGTTTCAGGTAGTTCTCGGTTAGTTTAAGCAACGTAGATTTGCCTTGCATCATATTTTCTAATACGGCAGGTTTCCCCGATTTATATAAATCCACCAAATCTTTCCTCCAGGCTTCTTCCAAATGAACAATGAGTTCATTTGGCATCTGCACAAAAACATCTTCCATTTTCTGAGCGCCGACGGTAACAAACCAACAGGCAAAGATCAAACCAATAACATAACATCTCATAAGCAAATATAATTATCTTTTTCGACTACAAAAGTAATAATTTTTGAGCGTAATCCTAAAAAATAAGTTTTTTTTTTCAGCTATTCTTTTCTTTACAAATTTCAAACAGATGGTCAGGATATTCGATTTCGACTAATGAAAGCCCTTGTGGTGCAACCGACATACCGGCCCGGCAGCGGTTTTTCGCCTCGATGACTGTCCTGAAATCATTGATTGTCAACTTACCACGTCCTACTTCCAACATGGTGCCGACAATCGACCGTACCATATTTCGCAAAAAACGATTCGCTTTAATGGTAAACACCCATACATCATCTACTTTTGTCCACATAGCCATGTAGATACTACATAGATTGGTCTTCGTATCGGTGTGCAGTTTGCTGAAACTTGTAAAATCGGTATATTCGAGTAATACGGAACATGCCTCATTCATTCGTTCAAAGTTGATTGACCGGCATGACATTCTGTAGACATACTCAAAACCAAACGGATTTTTTTTGTCGGATACCATATATATATATGTACGCGCGAGGGCGTCGAAGCGTGCATGTGCCTCAAGCGTCACAGGAACGATTTTAGATACGGCAATGTCGTCGGGTAATATCTTATTCAGTTTGTCTATCAGCAGGGACGAATCGACAATCCCCCCAAGGACATCAAAGTGGGCTACCATTTGGCGGGCATGGACGCCTGCATCTGTACGTCCTGCGCCGACAACGGAGATAGCCTGACGTAAGACTTGTGAAAGCGTTTCCTGTATACACTGCTGAATACTAACGCCATTCGGTTGGTTCTGCCACCCGCAATAATGCGTGCCCTTATAGGCAAGATAAATAAAATAGCGATTCACTTCTTTTGTAACAGACATATCCTATGTGTTGTGCAGGGTACTGCGTTCTACCATGTACGGGACGATCAAACCTCCCTTGTCTCAAATTCATACACAATGGAAGGGGTCATGCGTTTTAGGGTAGCAAGCATCACATTCTTTCCCACCCTTATTTCCTCCTGTAACAGCCTGTATTCAACCGTTTTATAGGCTAATTCGGGATGATTGTTATCACGACTCAAATGGCACAGCCAAATATTTTTTAACCTCGGCGTAAAGACAGTCGCCAGAAAATCAGCCGCATCACGATTGCTCAGGTGACCGGATGAGCTGGATACGCGCTCTTTTAAAAAAGCAGGATACGCGCCGGATTTCAACATCTCTTCGTCATAATTCGTCTCGATCACTAAATGATTGGCTTTACTGACATACTCACGAATCTTGTCGGTTATATGCCCGGCGTCGGTCACGATAACAAAAGTCTGGTCTTTGTATTCGATAGAAAAACCGACATTATCGGTACTGTCGTGCGGCACCTCAAATGCAGTAATCTTAAAATCCCGAATAAAAAAAGGGATTTCCTTTTCGATGACCCTGCGATATTGTTTTAAAACCTCTTCGACATAACGACTTCTACGTATTCCGTCATGTACCAACTCGGTTGCATACACCGGAATACACAATGTTTCGCCCAGACTGCCTACCGATTTGATATGGTCGGCATGGTCGTGTGTGACTAATACGGCATGAATATTTTCAAAATTTATCCCATGGTCTTTTATTGTTTTTTTTATCTGTCGAACCCCTATGCCGGCATCTATTAAGATGCCGAATGTTGGCGTTCCGAGGTAGTAGCAATTACCGCTACTCCCACTGGCCAGACTGAAAAAAAACAACTTTGACATATTATCTACCGTACAAGTATTTGGCCGAAGGCATAAAAATGACATTCATTTCCGGGTCGGGCATATCGGGATCAAGCGGGAAAATTGGACGGATGACTCGTTTGTAAGGCAAGCCGGTTAAGTCCTGGTCTACCCCGCCACGCGTGTGCGCCATCACCCAGTCGGCCTGCATGTCATACCAGGCGTTCACCAAATAACCTTGTTTAACCATAACAATATCCGCCTCGCGGGGTTTCAACCCTATTGACGTCATGGCCTGTTCGGATTGAAATGATTGGGGCCTCATCGTGACAATCACATAAACGCTTCCCGACCGGATAACAGCTCTTTGTTCATTCGTGAACATCACCGTACCTGATAATTTTACAGGGCCTTCATAGAGGCTGTCTGTCATAGCCCCAACCATGGCTTCAACCTGAGCGCCCATGCCGGCCCGTTGTGCTGCGGCAATCATTTCAGGTCCGGGAATAGACGCATAGATCAGGGTTTTACCATCCGGTTTCTGAAGCTCCGGTCGTTTGAGCACCCGGGCTAAAGTCCAGGTAACCTCACCCGAACCGCCACCCGATGGGTTATCACCCATATCGCTGATAAAAAACGGTTTTTTGTTGCTGGCAATGGCTAAATCGAGGCATTTGTCAAGCGAATAGGTAGGCGCTTCAAAGTCAAATTCGTGACGAACCGCCCAAAATCGTTCCGCGAGTTTTTTCGCAGCGCTGCCTACCTGCTCTTTGTCATCGCCTACAACCATCACAACCCCCTGGTTACGACGTTCATCAGCCCAGGCATAACCGATCCAGATACCTGCATCTATCACGCCGGGAAGCGCTTCAACTTCGGGTACTAAGGCATAAAGTGATTTGGCCGGCTCTACACGGGTGCTCGTCCGTTCGCCGGGAAGTAAGATGGGAACCGCTATCCAAGCCTTGTATTCAGGACGTCCCTTGCCGGAGGTAAGACGGTCAAGCAGGTTGACCACCCCCCTGCGATGCGAGACAAACGCATCATCATGGGGCGCTGTGCGAAAGGTAGTGATCAGATCGGAGTAAATGGCTAACCGCGGGGAGACGTTTCCATGCAGGTCCATCGTAGTAGATACAAGGGCGTCATTACCGATAACGCCACGTATCCTTTCCAAAAATACGCCTTCCGGATCATCGAGGCCATCGACACTGCAGGCGCCATGTATATAAAACCAAAAACCATCATACGGCATGTTTGCCCTGATCAGTTCGAGCGCCCTGTTAACTGCTGTTTCGTAGGCTTCACGCGTGACAAGCGCAGAACCACCGCTTGCCCTCAAAGCAGGAAGCCATACCGCACTTTTGCCCATGACCGAATCAGGACGCAGGTAATCAAGTCCATTCATAATCGCCCGACCTTCAGCTGTGCGAAGGGAATGGGCGACGAGCGGGTGAAAAGTGCTGTTCTCTATCGCAATACCGGCAATACCGATACGTGGGAGCGGTTTTTCCTGAGCAACAGCCTTGATACCGAAAGATACAGCAAACAAGCAAATCATCAAAAACTTTAACTTCTTCATAATGAATGATTTGATAAAAAACACGAAAAAATAATTCTAACAATAATTTCCGCAAAGTTACCAATTTTTTTTAGAACTTATTGTTAATTCACAAAAATACACTACTTTTGCACAAAAATTTAAGCGGCAATCATTGTTTGAAGCCGACAGGCATGATTATATTCATTTGTCGTGAAAGTTTTTGTGTGATTTTTTTTAAGGATATGATTTTAAGAAACAAACAGGAATATATTATCCAATGGCTGATAGGGACGGGAGATTTAATCATTTTAAATCTTATTTTCTATTGTATTTATAATCTCTTGGACCCTTTTTACACCCATATCATGATTCCCAAGATGCGGGAGATCATCTTACTTTTTAATTTTTGTTATTTTTTCTCCCTTTATTTCGTTCCCATTCAATTGCATGTGTCGGTCGTCTTTCTTGACAAGATAGCGCAACGCTCTTTTTATTTCGTCACGGTATTCATTTTTCTGTTTTTCATTTGTCTTACTTTCTTGAATGTAGGCAATGAGTTAGCTACATTTATCATCGTATATTATCTGTCGGCGCTTCTAATCTTCATGTTATGGCGCGTCTTGGTGCGTATCATGGTTAAGACATACCGCCGGAAAGGATATAATGCAAAAAATATTATTATCGTCGGCGCGGGGAAAAATGGCATGGAGCTTTATCAGGTCATCAAAACCGACTTATCTTACGGGTTCAAGGTGCACGGCTTTTTCGACGACAATACGATTTTAAAAGATGTCCTCCCTAATTATTTAGGCCGGTTAGACCAAATTGAAGCCTATGTTATTAATCATGATATAGATGAAATCTATTGTACTATTCCGGGTATGAACAGTGATAAGATTTCGGAGCTGCTCAATTTTGCGGAAAAAAACATGATTCGCTTCTATATCATTCCTGATTTCTATCGTGACATCAAGAAAAGTATGGTACTCGAAATCATGGAATCGATTCCGTTGCTTACCATACGTACCGAGCCGCTTCAGTCGCCTTACAACCGTATTATCAAGCGTTGTTTCGACATTGTCTTTTCTGTCGTTGTACTTGTCACCTTGTATCCCCTGCTTTATCTCATTGCCGGAGCGCTTATTAAGATATCTTCCAAAGGGCCGATCCTGTTCAAACAAAAGCGTACCGGGCTATATGGCAAGGAATTTGAATGTTACAAGTTTCGCACCATGCTTATCAACGAAGACGCCGATTCGGTGCAGGCAGTCAAAGACGACCCGCGTACAACCAAAATCGGTAATTTCCTGAGACAAACGAATTTAGATGAGTTTCCGCAGTTTATCAATGTAATTAAAGGAGAGATGTCGGTTGTCGGCCCCCGTCCCCACATGCTCAAACATACGGAGCAATATTCGATATTGATAGATAAATACATGGTGCGGCATCTCGTGAAACCGGGTATTTCCGGTTGGGCGCAAATAACCGGATACCGGGGGGAGACGCGCACACTCGAACAAATGGAAGGACGCGTCAAACGTGACGTATGGTATCTGGAAAACTGGTCATTCTTTCTTGATCTAAAGATAATTGTAGTGACAGTCATTCAAATGTTCAAAGGCGATTTGAACGCCTATTAAAAAAATCGTATCTTTGCACGCGGATGGGAAGAATTATTGCTATCGACTATGGACGTAAACGTACCGGGTTAGCCGTTACCGATACGATGCAAATCATTGCAAACGGGCTTTGTACCGTTCCAAGCGACGAGGCTGCAGCGTTCCTTCAAAATTATGTTTCACGCGAAAACGTTGAGTTGTTTGTTGTAGGACAACCGAAACAAATGAACAATAAACCGTCTGAAAACATGCAGCACGTAGCAGCATTTGTCCATAACCTGCGCAAAACAATACCCGGGATTCCCGTCGAATATGCCGACGAACGGTTTACTACAGTGATGGCGCATCAGGCCATGATTGATGGAGGGCTACGAAAAAAAAGAAGACAAGACAAAGCCTTAGCAGATGAGATAAGCGCCGTGATCATCTTACAAGGCTTTTTGGAAAAGAAAAAGTTTACATGATAAAAAATATGATATTACCCATTTATACATACGGTCAGCCGGTTTTGAGAAAAGAGACTAAAGCGATAGACAACGATTACCCGCAAATAAAGGAATTGGTCGGCAACATGTTTGAAACCATGTACAAAGCGGAAGGAATCGGATTAGCCGCTCCACAGGTAGGGCTTCCGCTCCGCTTATTCATCGTTGATGGAAATGAAGTATCAAATAATTATCCCGAATGTAAGGATTTTAAACGCGTCATGATCAATCCTGAAATCACCTTCCGGAGCGATGAAACCGTCTCTTTGGAAGAAGGATGTTTAAGTTTTCCGGGTATTCATGAGAAAGTATCGCGTCCGACTAACATTCTGGTCGAATATTTCGATGAAAATTTTGTTAAACACGAAGAAAGCCTCAGCGGCTTCAATGCCCGCATTGTACAACATGAGTTTGAACACCTGTACGGACGCGTATTTATAGATTCTATCTCACCCATACGGCGTCAGCTGAATAAAGGAAAACTGAATAATCTTATCAAAGGGAAAGTTTCCTGCAATTACAAAATTAAAAGCGCCAAATAATGAAACGAACAATTGTAATATTACTTTTTCTGTCCGGTTTTTTCACATCCATCGCCCAGATCAACACCGATAGAGTGATTGCTATCGGCAGAAACGCCCTTTATTTTGAAGATTATGTCTTGGCTATTCAATATTTCAATCTGGTTATCAAAGCAAAGCCCTGGTTAGACAGACCCTATTTTTATCGTGCCGTTGCCAAGCTGCGGTTAGATGATTACAGCGGGGCGGAAGAGGATTGCAACCTGGCGATACAACAGAATCCATTCATGGTTTCAGCTTATTTTGCTCGCGGCATAGCCCGTCATAGTCAGGGGAAATACGACCTGGCATTGGAAGACTACCGTAAAGGTCTTGATTTCAGTCCAAAAGACCAACAGATGATGAAAAATGTAGCCATCGCCTACATACAAAAGAAGGATTATGAAAAAGCCAAAGAGCTTTTCAATGAATTAATTATTGCATTTCCCAAAGATGCCAACAATTTTATGGCGCGTGGCTCACTATTTATCGAAACGGGGGATACGATAGCAGCATTAGCCGACTACAACAAAGCGATAGAGATAGACCCCTATTATGCCCCGTTATACGGGAATAGGGCGATATTATATTTTCAAATGGAAGATATGCAGCAGGCCTTGGCCGATCTGAATGAAGCCATCCGGCTTAGTCCGAGAGAAGAAGGTTTTTATATCAACCGCGGGTTAGTGCGCTATCATACCAATGACCTGCGGGGCGCAATGGCCGATTATGATCAGGTAATAACCATGAACAGCAACAACCTGATCGCACGTTTCAATCGCGGCCTATTACGTTTCCAAGTCGGCGAATACAATCGCGCTATCGAAGATTTTAATATCGTTATCGCTTTAGAACCCGACAATTATATGGCCTACTATAATCGCGCCCTGCTATTAAGTGGTACCGGAGACTACCGTGCAGCGATTAAGGATTATGATGTCATCTTAGACCAATATCCCAACTTCCTGCCGGGTTATTACAGTCGTTCCGAAGCCAAACGCAATATCAATGACATGGCCGGAGCCGAAAAAGACTATCTGTTTGCTATGGAATTGGAAAGAACACACGGCAACCTGCCGGAGCAAACAGCTAACGCCACAAATCAACGTAGCGATCCCGACGAAAGCGATAAAAAAGATACGCGCGAAGAATCCGATAAAAACATCAACAAATTCAATAGCTTAGTGGTGTATAACAAGGATGAAGAACAAAAAAGCAAGTATCAAAGCGAGATTAACGAGATTCGCGGACGTGTACAGGATAAAAATATCGACATAATCCTTGAGCGAGAATTTGTTCTTACTTATTACGAGAAACCCGGAAAGATCAATGAATCTGTCGTCTATAACCAGACTCTTATGAAATTCAATGAACGCGCCGTACTCGGATGGAAGTTGATCGTTACAAACCAGGAAGCAGCATTAAACGAATTTCAGGTAAGGACACATTTCGAATCCATTGATGATTTTTCTGAAAAAATCGATAAAAACAACAAGAACGCTGATTATTATTTCGGACGTGGTATCGACTTTATGCTGGTACAGGATTTTCCGGAAGCCATCCAAAATTTCGATCAGGCTATTGCGACAGATTCATCTTATACCTTAGCCTATTTCAACCGGGCTGTTGTGCGATATAAACAATTTGATTTCGAGTTTTTAAATACATCCCAGGATGAACATACCGAAACGATTAGTTTATCTATCGACGCCAATCGGTCTATCAGACAATCAACGCCGGTTCCCTCCCAGCGCGATAACCGGGCCTATCTCTTTGATATGATCATTCGCGACTATAATACGGTCATACAACAAGACCCATCGTTTACTTTCGCCTATTATAATCGCGCCAACCTTCGCTGCATGCAACGCGACTTCAAAGCGGCGATCATGGATTTTAGCGAAGCGATACGAAGAAACCCCGAATTTGCCGATGCCTACTTTAACCGGGGATTAGCGCTCTTGTCGCAAGGCGAACTCAAAACGGGTATTGCCGATCTCAGCAAAGCCGGCGAACTCGGCATCATTGGAGCCTACAGCATTATTAAACGCATGACTGCTAACAATTAGACATATATGATTAAGATTACTTTTCCGGATAGTACCGTGAGGGAGTTTCCTGAAGGAACAACTGCCTTACAGATAGCCGAAAGCATCAGTCCCCGGTTAGCGCAGGAAGTTCTGGCCGCTAACGTAAACGGTGAGACGTGGGATTTAATGCGCCCCATTACGGGTGACGCCACTATTCAATTATTGAAATGGGACGATGATGACGCGAAACATGCTTTCTGGCATTCGAGCGCTCACTTGATGGCCGAGGCATTGCAAGCGCTCTACCCCGAAGTGAAATTTGGCATCGGGCCGGCTGTTGAAAACGGCTTTTATTATGACATTGACTTGGGTGATACGGTTTTGACGGATGCAGACTTCCCGACAATCGAGGCGAAAATGGCTGAATTAGTGGCCGGTAAAGAAGCGATAGTACGTCAGGAGATATCCAAATCGGATGCGATGAAACTATTCGGTGAACGCGGGGAAGTATATAAAACCGAGCTTATCAGCGAATTGGAAGACGGGCAAATTACGACTTATACACAAGGTAACTTCACCGATTTGTGTCGCGGGCCGCATCTCCCCGATACTTCCTATATGAAAGCCATCAAGATAACAAGTATAGCCGGCGCTTACTGGCGGGGTGACGATACACGCAAACAGCTTGTTCGCGTCTACGGTATTACATTCCCGAAAAAGAAACAGTTAGATGAATATCTGCTCTTTTTGGAAGAAGCAAAAAAACGCGACCACCGGAAAGTAGGCAGGGATCTTGAACTTTTCACCTTCTCGCCGTCCGTCGGAGCGGGACTTCCCTTATGGTTGCCCCGCGGGACGCAGTTGCGCCTGAAATTGGAAGATTTCCTGAAACGTATCCAAAAAAAGTACGGCTACCAACAAGTGATAACGCCTCACATCGGCGGGAAACAACTTTATGAGACATCCGGTCATTATGAAAAATACGGCAAAGATTCATTCAAGCCGATTTGTACCCCGCAGGAGGGGGAAGAATTTCTGCTGAAACCCATGAACTGCCCGCATCACTGTGAGATTTATAAAAGTTTTCCGCGTTCGTATAAGGATCTTCCGCTCCGTTTAGCCGAGTTTGGAACGGTGTACCGTTATGAACAAAGTGGCGAACTGCACGGATTGACGCGCGTACGCGGGTTTACGCAGGATGATGCGCATTTGTTTTGTCGCCCGGAACAGCTGAAAGACGAATTTCTGAAGGTGATGGATATTGTTTTTATCATTTTCAAAGCGCTTAACTTTGAAAAATACGAAGCGCAGATATCACTGCGCGACCCGAAGAAAACAGAAAAATATATCGGTTCGGACGAAAACTGGGACAAGGCGGAAAGCGCTATCATTGAGGCCTGTCAGGAAAAAGGGCTGCCGGCAAAAATCGTATTGGGGGAAGCCGCTTTTTATGGGCCTAAACTTGATTTTATGGTCAAAGACGCTATCGGACGCCGGTGGCAGCTGGGAACGATTCAGGTAGACTATAACCTGCCTGAGCGTTTTGACCTCGAATATACCGGCAACGATAACCAACGTCATCGCCCTGTCATGATTCACCGCGCTCCGTTTGGCTCGATGGAACGGTTTGTCGCTGTCCTTATTGAACATACGGCCGGAAAATTTCCATTATGGCTGACACCCGACCAGGTGGCTGTCTTACCTGTCGGCGAAAATTACAACGAATACGCCTATTATATTGCTAATGAGCTGGAACAGAGAGATATAAGTGTTATTGTGGATGACCGTAACGAGAAAATCGGTCGAAAAATCCGTGATAACGAACTGAAACGCATTCCTTATATGCTCATAGTAGGAGAAAAAGAAAAGGAAAAAAATGAAGTTTCTGTAAGAAAACAGGGCGAAGGTGATAAAGGTTCAATAAATATTACTACCTTTGCAGCGCAAATCGTCGGTGAAATCGACGAGATGATGAATAAGTGGAAAAATAATCAAGTAATTAACACATAAAAGCAGGAGGTAACTATTAAAAAATTTTCGATGAGAAACGACCGTAATAAGGAACAATTCAGGATAAATGAACGTATCAATGTCCCGGAAGTTCGTCTGGTAGGAGATAATATTACTACCGGTGTATATCCTATTTCCAAAGCGTTACAAATGGCGGAAGACATGGGATTCGACCTCGTAGAAATTTCTACAAATGCATCTCCCCCTGTCTGTAAAATCATTGATTATCAGAAATTTCTTTATCAGCAAAAAAAACGGCAGAAAGAGCAGAAAGCAAAAGCTGTTAAGATCGTTGTGAAAGAAATCCGGTTTGGTCCTCAAACCGACGATCATGACTATAACTTCAAACTCCGTCATGCAAAAGATTTTTTAGAAGATGGCGCCAAAGTAAAAGCCTACGTCTTTTTCAAGGGACGCTCGATCCTGTTCAAAGAACAGGGTGAAGTATTACTACTTCGGTTCGCCACTGACCTCGAAGAATACGGTAAAGTAGAGCAGATGCCTGTATTGGAAGGGAAGCGTATGATTATCATGATATCTCCCGTTACAAAAAAAGGAGCGCTGCCTCCCAAACCGCCCTCGCCTAAAAGCGAACAGTCACATAACATCTAAATAGATAACTATTTATAACAAATAATTAACAATTTCATTCACATTAAAAAATGTAGGTTATGCCAAAATTGAAGACTAATTCCGGTTCAAAAAAGAGGTTCGCCCTTACCGGAACAGGTAAAATTAAAAGAAAACATGCTTTTAAAAATCACATTCTAACGAAAAAGACTAAAAAGCAAAAGAGAAATCTAGCCCATTTCGGGTTAGTTGCTAACGCGGATATAAA
>JGI24702J35022_10001253_pt1 | contig 15826 bp, 12 predicted proteins | sample TergutTh196P4_FD_35022 | JGI IMG/M metagenome (IMG submission 35022)
AAACGCGCGACGATTTCAGGGGAGGGGAGTTAACTCCCGGAATACCATTTGCCCGCGGTGGTTACGAAATAAGACTATTTCCGCACATTCACGGAACTGACGGTTTTTATATAGCAAAACTGGAAAAGAAAAAGACGAAGCGGGCTCAGGCATAGGAAAAAGAGAAGGCGCAGGAAAAAGAGCAGGTGCAGGAGAAGGAGATATAGGGCCATCACAGAGTTAAAAAAGCAAAAGCTGGAACAGAAACAGAAGCTGGCGCAGAGGCTGGAGCATAAGCTGAAACAGAAGCTTAAGCTTACAGATTTGAATACTGATGAACTTGCGGATTTTGTGATAGAGCATGGGCAGCCAAAGTACAGAGGCGAGCAGATTGCGCGGTGGTTAGGGCGCGGGGTTGTCGACATAGATGAAATGACGGATTTACCAAAAGATTTCCGCTCAAAGATCCGTGACTGCTGCGAAACAGGCGCCCCAGCCATCATTGATAAGTTCGTATCAGGCAGGGACGGCACTGTCAAGTATGTGTTTTCTTTCTCAAATAACTGTGTGCTGGAAGGCGCTCTTTTAAAGTATAAACATGGAAACACAGCGTGCATTTCGTCGCAGGCGGGTTGTCGCATGGGCTGCAAGTTCTGCGCGTCAAAGCCGGAGGATTATCTGCGGAACTTAAGCTGTGGTGAAATGCTTGGGCAGGTATTTGCCATAAACCGCGATATACGCGATATAGGTGAAGCTGAAAAGGTCAACCATGTGGTCGTTATGGGAATTGGCGAGCCCTTTGACAACTATGACAATTGCCTGAAATTCTTAAAGCTTTTGCACGACAATCCGGAGACCGGTATCGGATACAGAAAAATGACGGTGTCCACATGCGGGGTGGTTCCCGGGATCGAGACGCTGGCGGACGAGGGGCTTCAGATAGGGTTGTCGGTTTCCCTGCACGCCCCTGACGACAAGACAAGAGGGACTTTGATGCCTATCAATAAAAAGTATCGCGTCAGACAGCTCATCGAGGCTTGTGGCCTTTATGCAAAAAAAACGGGCAGAAGGGTGACATTTGAATATGCTTTGATCGACGGTGTTAATGATTCGGAGTGGCACGCAGCTGAACTTGTCAGAAAATTAAAGGGAATGCTTTGCCACGTGAACCTTTTACCTGTCAACAGCATAGAAGGCTTTGGGCATAAGCCGCCGGAGAGGATAAAAATAGACCGATTTGAAGCTATCCTGCGGGGAGGCGGGATAAACGCCACTGTGAGAAGGGTACTGGGAGCGGATATTAAGGCTGCGTGCGGTCAATTAAGGAAGAGCCAGTTGGAAAGCGACAGCTCGGTGGTTACGGTTGAGAGTGAATAGTAATGGTTGTGTGACAGTTGTGTGACAGCTTAACCTTCCGCCGGCTCTGAAAAGTTGCAGATAATTTTTAATTATTGTAGAATGAAGTTGGAGAGTTTCTGGCGGACCGTTGAGACGTTTTGGGGAATTATAGTGGAATTCCATTCCCATATGGGGCATGAAGTTTTATGGCTTTCGAAGAAAGGGATGGTCATAAGTGAAGTTTGGCGGAAAGAGCGACAAGGGATTACACAGAACAAAAAATGAGGATGCGTACTGCATCATCGACCAAACAGAAAAAAGCGGTACTGTTGTCCTTGCCGTCGCCGACGGCATGGGCGGGCATAAGGCTGGAAACGTCGCAAGCACAATGGCAATTGAAAGCATCGAAACTTTCTATAAAGAGAATCCGATCGATACTGCCGGCGCCGTAGACTTTTCCTCGATAACCGAAAGACTCGGTGATACGATCAGGGATACAAACGAAAGCATTTACGAGAGGTCTGTAACAGATCCGGAATGCGAAGGCATGGGAACAACGCTCACCGTTGCGGTTATAGCCAAAGAAAACGCGGCTCTTGCGCATATAGGCGATAGTTGCGCTTATCATTTTCACGACGGTAAAATGAGTAAGATCACTACTGATCATACATATGTCGAAGAATTAGTGAAGAGGGGAACTCTATCAAGAGAGGAAGCGCTGATACACCCGCAAAGGAATTACATTACAAAAGTGGTTGGTTGTTTTGATATAATTGTCCCGGATTTCTACAGTGTGGATCTGGCGCCCGAGGACAGGGTATTGCTTTGCAGCGACGGACTGAACAAAATGTTAAACGATGAGGATATCTTACAGATCGTCTGTGGGTTCGACGACCCGGAGTTAATATGCACAAAGCTCATCGAGGCGGCAAACCTCAAAGGAGGTCTTGATAATATAACCGCCGTTGTATTTTTAAATCTTGACGAGGTGTGACCGGATGGAAGAAATCATTCTGGGAAATAGATACGAGCTATATGAAGAAATTGGAACCGGTGGCATGGCTCATGTTTTCAAAGCCAGGGATCAATTGCTTGAAAGGATAGTCGCAATTAAAGTCCTTAAGCCGGAATATGTTGAGGACGTGCAATTTGTGAGCAGGTTCCGGATCGAGGCGCAGGCGGCCGCAAGTCTTTCGAACTCAAATATTGTCATGATCTACGACGTAGGCCATGACGAGGGTATATACTATATTGTCATGGAGTATGTCGATGGGATCACGCTTAAGGATTATATTACCAATAAGGGATATCTCAACTGGCGCGAAGCCGTCAATATTGCCATTCAGATAACTCAAGCCCTTGACAGCGCCCATAGTAACAATATAATCCACAGGGATATAAAGCCTCATAATATACTTATCACCAGAGACAGAAAGATTAAGGTGACTGACTTTGGCATTGCCAGGGCGGCTTCAAACTCAACGTTGACGACTGTTGGCAATCCATTGGGATCTGTTCACTATTTTTCTCCCGAACAGGCAAAGGGCGCGCATACCGACGAGAAGTCGGACATTTACTCACTGGGGATTACCCTCTATGAAATGGTGACCGGAAACGTTCCTTTTGACGGAGAAACTCCTGTCGCCGTGGCGTTAAAACATATTCAGGAATACCCTGAAGAGCCTATAGACGTGAATCCACAAGTCCCTCCGGGGTTGAACTCGATTATACTGAAAGCTATTGAAAAGAATAAATTTGATAGATACAGCACGGCGTACGAGATGGTGACAGACTTAAAAAAAGTGTTAAAAGACCCGATGGGGGAGACGTTTTTGTTGGGAAAGAGCGCGGCGGATGCGATCGCGCACGGCGGAGGGAACGTAAGAGAAGACGGCGCCCGAGCGGACCGGGAAATACAACGACTACATGATGCGGAGGACGGGGAATCCAATATGAGGCAATCTGGAAGAGATAGGCAGATAAGTAAATCATCCCGGAACGGGAACACCGGGAATTCATCCGGTAAACGACAGCGGCCGGCTCAGTCAGGCAGGAGATCGGCCCCGATGAAACCTGTGCCTATTGATGAAAGAGCAAGGAACCCGTTGTTTATCGTTTTGCCTCTGATTGCGGTGGTATTGGCTATCGGGTTTATGGTATGGCTTATATCGACCCTGTTTGGCATTATAAATCCTGACAGGGGAAGCAGCGGCGGGGAAACCTACGCCGTGGAAAACTACATCGGAGAGAGGTACTCCGATGTGAGTCTTGATCTTCTCAGGCACAATATCAAATCAAACGCGATAAGGATATACAGCGATTATGAGGAGGGCGTCATCATATCTCAGGCCGTTGCCGAGGGCATGAGGTTGCCCATTGACGGAACGGCGGAAATAGAGTTTGAGGTCAGCGATGGAAAGAGGAAGGTTGTAATCCCGGAGTACACAGGACGGGATATAAGAGAGGTACAGTCGGACTTAAGGGCTAAGGGATTGAAACCTGAGACGGAGATCATAGATGAAGCGAGCGATACAGTTATCCGGGGTTATGTGACAAGAACCGCCCCGGCTGATGGGACGGAAGTTGAAGAAGGTTCAAGCGTTACAATTTTCAGGAGCTCCGGGTCAAACCTTGCCCAGGCGGTTATTCCGTATCTGATCGGATTGAGTTACAACGATGCGAGAAAGGCGATCACTGACAGAGGATTCAGCGTTGGGGAGACATTCCCTGACCGGGATATCAGATCGGACGACATCGTCTCCAGGCAGTCGCCGGACTCGGGAGGGCTTGCTGATACAACAATATCCATAGACCTGTGGTTTGAGAGGCCCGCCGATGATATTGTCGAAACGCCAACGCCCACTCCGGAGGAAACCGCAACCCCTTCGCCAACGCCGGTCGCAACCGAGACGCCTACGCCCACGCCGGAACCCACTGAGGAGCCGACTCCTACGCCTGAAGAGCCGACAACCGAGCCTGCGACGCATATTTCAAAAGCTGTCACACTCGATCTCACGCCAGGCAAAGTTTATGAAGAATCAGTAAAGGTGTTGGTGGAGGTTACACCGTCAGATACCGGAATCCAGAGGCGATTTATCAACAGGAGGATACCCTTGAGCCAGTTCCCATATCTGATGGATATTTCCATACCTGTGGGAGGTTCGACTTTGGTGACTGTTTATTTCGAAGGTGAATTCATGTGGCAGGCTACATTTACGCCTGATTAACCTTTCGGAGGGGTTGCCGTTCTATGGATTCATCTTTCAACGCAAGCGAAGGATTTCCAATCATAGGAAAGATTATTAAAGGCGTGGCGGGTTCGTATGACGTCCTATGCGATGGGGTCTTGTATGTGTGCAGCGCGAGAGGGATTTTCAGAAAGGAAGGCGTGACGCCGCTGCCGGGCGACAATGTTGAATTCGCGATAGACGAAAAGCAGGAGAGAATAGGAAGTATCATGAGAATACTTGAAAGGGAGTCGTCCCTCAGCCGACCGCCTGTCGCAAATGTCCAGCAGTTACTGATAGTGCTCACTTTGAGTTCGCCTCCGCCGGACTTTATACTGGTTGACAAGATGCTCATCAGCGCCATGATAAATAAACTGGCGCTAATAATATGCGTCAACAAATGTGATATGGCGAGTCACGAAGAGTTCCAGGAAGAGATAAGAGGCTATGAGAGAGCCGGATATAGGGTCGTACGCACAACAATAGAGGACAGGTCAGGGTATGAGGCTCTTTTGCCGGAGCTGTGCGATAGGATTACGATTTTTGCCGGGCAATCCGGCGTCGGAAAATCAACTATTCTGAATGCGATTATTGACAGGGATCATATGGAAGTCGGCTCAATGAGCCAAAGGATAAAGCGGGGAAAGCATACCACGAGGCATGTTGAGCTGGTTGCTCTAAAATGCGGCGGATATATTATCGATTCTCCCGGATTCAGCACGTTTGATTTTGGTATTGAAGACTACAGGACGCTCGATCGGTTTTACCCGGAATTTTCGCAATATGCCGGCGGGTGTAGATTTAATGAGTGCAGCCATATTCACGAGCCGGATTGCCAAGTCAGGATCGCATTAGGCAACGGAGAGCTGCACCGAGGCAGGTATGACAGGTATGCAGAACTCTACGGGCAGTATAAAGAAGCATATGATAAGAAGTACAGCAGATAAATGAGCAGATAAAAGATAGGAAGGGGTGGTCATGAAAATGGAAAGAGACAGTGAGAATCTCAGTGGGGTTTTATCGGTGAAGGTGTTGGAGAACCAGAAAAATGCTTCCCACATAAGAAAAATGTTTGAACAGGGTGAGGAGATGAAGAAAAGGCTTGGTGAAGACAAAGTGTTCGACTTCAGCCTTGGTAATCCCGACGCCGAGCCTCCTGCAAGCGTGACCGAAACTTACATGAAATACCTTAGCGGCGGCTATAAAGGGCTTCACAGATACATGAACAATGCCGGGTATTATGAAGTCAGAGAGAAAATTGCCAAGTACATTTCCAATAACTCGAATACGGCTATGCCCGCCTCGAACGTTATATTGACAGTCGGGGCTTCGGGAGCCCTCAATGTGGTATTTAAAACAATCCTGAACCCCGGGGATGAAGTCATAACCTTGGCGCCGTTTTTTGTTGAGTATGGATTCTATGTTGACAATCACCTTGGGAAACTTGTTCCGGTGATGACGCAAAAGAGTACGTTTGTACCGGATTTGGATGAGATAGAGAGGCATATATGCGAGAAGACTAAAGCCATTATCTTGAATTCGCCCAATAACCCAAGCGGAGTGGTTTACAGCGCTGAATGCCTTGACGGGATCGAGAGAGTCTTGAAAAAGTGTGAAAAGAAGTACGGAACGACGATATTCGTCGTGTCTGATGAGCCATATATCAAGATAGCATATGACGGCGTAGTAGTTCCGAATGTTTTGAACCATTTTGAGAATGCGATAGTCGTCAATTCCTTCAGTAAATCGTTGGGCCTCGCGGGCGAGCGAATCGGATATATAGCCGTAAGCGCGCGGATTGGCTGTGCGCCCGGGATAATGGGAGGCCTGGTATTTTGCAACAGGGTACTCGGATTTGTAAACGCGCCGGCTCTGGCGCAATTTGTAGTCGCTGAAAACCTCGACGCAAGCGTTGATATAGCGGCGTACACCGAGAAAAGGGATCTCTTTTATGATATTTTGGCAGGCGCTGGCTTTAAATGCAAAAAGCCCCAGGGAACGTTCTACATCTTTCCGGAGATAATGGGAGATGATGAGGAAGAGTTTAAACAGAAGGCTCTTAAGCATAATATTCTTATCGTGCCGGGTTTTGGCGTCAAGGGCCATTTTCGGGCGGTATTCTGCGTGGATATTGAAACCATCAGAAATTCGAGAAGCGCCTTCATGGCCCTGGCTGCCGAGTACACATAAAGGTTAGATGCATATCAACTGTATCGCGGTTCACATGTGTCGTCGAGAATTTCTGCAAACGAAATTTTTACAACAGATGCGTTTGGATTAGTCGCAACTAAATCCAAACTCACCCGCTACATTGTACAGTCCATAGAATCCCAGCGTATCGCCTTTCTCAAAACTGATAACGCGCGGCATGCTCACCCAATCCAAAAACATCTCTGGCAGATCGTCAACTTTTCTACCGGGCAGATACAGACGAAACACATCTGCGTCGTCAAATCCATATGGCAAGGAAACTATGTTTCTCACGCCATCCACTATCTTTGTATCTCCCTCCGAACCCTCCTGCGTCAATGTTTCACATTTCATGGAATACTCGAACTCTCCTATTTTTGTAAGGGGTGAGAATTTACCGCTGAATGTGCAGTAATAGAAAGTTCCGTTGGGATAGCCCGGGCCGACGTCTCCCATGTCTGAATCATGAAAATTGCCTTTGAATGTGCCGTCCGGCATTATTTCAACCTCCGTGCTCCATGCGCCCACTCCGCTTGCAAAATAAAACACCTTGCCCGCCAAATCGGAGTATCCAAAACTATCGCTATCGGTATTAACGCCGGGATCGGGCGTCGTAGCCGGCGTTACCGTCGGAGTTGGCTGCGCCGCTCCACTACCGTCTTCAAGCGAATACCCCTTGTTTGTGTTAATTGCTATCGTATCTCTTTCGTTGTCCCAATCCACTCCGAAGTCAAACGTCTCCCCAATATCGCGCAGACGGAAATAATTATTTCCGTCGATATAGTATGCGGTAAACTGTATCTCCAAGCCATTTAGGAAAATAATTGAATCAGTTGGCGTCGCTTCCTTCACGTCACTGCCCTTGCCTGTCATTTCACCGCCGACGACAGAATATGGCAAGCCGCTTGTCAGGGAAATAGCATTATTCGCCCCGTCCCAGCTAACTTCAAATTGTTTTTCCGTACCGCTGAGAGCATAGGCGAGGTCCCTTAGCTTAAAATAGTTATAATCAGAAATGTTGTAGGCGTCAAAGGAGATGCTTTGACCGTTTACAAGCACAGTTGAAGCCGTAGGGCTCGCAGTGGCTGCAAATGTGGGAACGCTTAATATCATGAGTGTAAGAGAAAAAGCGAAGAAAAATAATAATACTTTCTTAATCATTGGACTAATACTCCTATCTTAGTTATTGTAGTAAAATCAACTTGTTTTCCATTTGGCGACACATGACAACCCCTCACTTCCTTCCGTTATTATACTGGTCTGAAAGCTGTTTTACAAGGATGGCAAATAATTCCCAAAAGCTTTTATGTTTCACATTTCATGATACTCTTATGAGAACCCACATTTCATAATACTCTTATGAGAACCCACATTCATGACGTGGTCATAGTTCGCCAGGATTTTCTTGTTAGTCGCGGCTTGCTATCACAAGCAGATAACCTGATTTTACACTCACAGAGGCGAAGCGACGGGAAAATGCGTTGCTCACGCCAGTGGTATAGTCAGCGTCCATTGAAAAGTCATCCAAAGGGTAGGCAAGTCCGCTGACCGTCACGCCTTGGACAGGACCGGCAATTGCAAAGAGGGATAAATTGTATTCACTGTGTTGTGCATTGGCGCCGGAATAGGTGTTGGCGTTAGCTTTGGAGCTGGCACTGACGTTGACGTCGGAACTAACGTTGGCTTTGGCGCCGGAGTTGGCGCCGTCATTCAAGCCAAAGCCAAGAAATGATGAAAGGATATCGTATAAGTCTATCTCCAGCGCGCCTGCTATTGCGGTCATAAAATTATTCTCATCGGCTATGACTGCCCGCACACCCCTTTTTGCCAACTTCACAAGCAGGATCGCATTTGCGACAGAGTGGTCGAAGCGGCCTCCCAGCGCGCCTAAAACGAGTATCGAAGAGCAGTTTCTTTTTATGGCTTCATTTGCTGCTAACTCGGTATCGGTGAAATCCTTCTTAACCGGAAAAGGGACGATCCCGAAACCTTCCGCCTCATATGATCTAATCTGAGCAGGGTCCGACGAATCCGCGTCGCCAACGATAAGGCCCTGGCAGTTGTGAGGGAGGGGGTAAAGCCCGAGTTTACCAAGATGAGAGAGCCCGCTGTCGGCGCAAACAACGAGATCAGGTCTATTTCTCCCTGCAATCAGCGATTTGACATAATTATAATCATCAATCCTCCCGCCTGACAAAATCACACATTTCATCAGTGGGTCTCACGTCCTGAAAAAATGGCGTTTTTACGCATTTTTTCTATTTCGGCGCCAATATCCGCTGAACTGAAAAGGGCGGTACCTGATACAATTACATTTGCCCCTGCCTGCGTGATACTTTGAATGTTATTTGAGTCGATCCCTCCATCAACTTCTATATCAAGAGTCAGTCCTCTCATGTCCGAAACCCTCCGCAAATATTCTATCTTCCTTACAACTGATGAAATGAATCTCTGACCGCCAAAGCCGGGATTTACAGACATCAAAAGAACCATGTCCACATCTTCGAGGATCCATTCTATTTCCGAGAGGGGGGTATGGGGGTTCAACGCCACGGCAGGAGATTTTTCCAGCGAACAAATGTGTTGAAGAGTGCGATGGAGGTGAGGGCATGTTTCAACATGGACGCAAATGATATCCGCTCCCGCGTCGGCATAGGCCTCGATATGAGAGTCAGGATTTGCTATCATAAGATGAACGTCAAACGGGATCTTCGTATATGCCCTAAGGGCCTTAATGATGGGCGGCCCAATTGTTAAGTTAGGAACAAAATTGCCGTCCATAACATCAATATGTATGAGGTCAGCGCCTGCGGCGTCAAGCTTTTGTATTTCAAGACCAAGTTTTGAGTAATCGGCTGCAAGTATAGATGGGGCTATTTTTAATTGCATTGGCATTCTCCTTAAAGCTATACTGATGCCATTCTATCCTCCAATTTCGAATTCGTCAAATCTGCCAACGAATTTTATTGCGCTGTCTGCCAACGAATTTTATTGTGCTGTCTGCCAACGAATTTTATTGCGCTGTCTGCCAATGAATTTTATTGCTCTACTGGATGTTGTGCAGACGGTGACTGCGCCATTTGGCAATACGGCAAATGGACTTGATTAAGGGCTTCTGTTATACTGGAACTGATGCAGAAAAGTTGATAGGAGATATTATAAATGGCAAAGAGATTTTTTTACAAGGTTTTTTGTGGGTTTTTTTTGGGGCTCAGTGTATTCGCCCCCGGATTTAGCGGCAGCATTATTGCCATCATAATGGGGATTTATCATGATTTGGTGCGTATTGCCTCAAATCCCTTCAAGAACCTGAAGCAAAACATTATATTTTGCCTGCCGCTGGGAATAGGCACTGTTATCAGCGGGGTTTTGTTCATAATCGGATTTAAGTATTTGTTTGACACCTACGAAAAAGCGACCTATTTTCTTTTTGTGGGACTGATCACCGGAAATCTGCCGGTTATCTTCACCGAGGTGAAAAAGTGCGGCTTTCAGAAGCGCTATCTAATCGGCGCAATCGGGGCATTTTCCGCCGCGCTTGCATTAAGTATTTTTGCCAATGGGGTCGGGCAATCCACTGCTGCCGAAGGGCTTGCCGCCAGTCTGCCGATTTTGGTGTTCGGCGGGGCAGCAGGAGGTGTAACAGCGTTGATTCCAGGTATGAGTGTCTCGATGGTTCTAATTATTTTTGGCGTTTATAACGAGCTAATCATTACCGCGAATTCGCTGCTGCATCTGGATTTCACTTATTTAGTCCCGTTCGGGATTTTCTGCGTGTGCGCGCTTACAGGTTTGATGCTCACATCAAGGGGAATTAAGTCTGTATTTGAAAAATTCCCCGGTTTTGCCAATACAATGGTATTCGGATTCATGGCTGGTTCATTGATCGGTGTTCTCGTTCAAAGCCTGCAACTGAACGACTCAAACTTCAACTGGCTGTTAGGCGGGATTATGTTGACTGTCGGACTTGGCATTTCCATGTTATTTGTAATTCTGGCAAGGATTATGGATAAAGAAGAAAGGACTGAATAAAGAAGAACTGTCTTTTCTGTTTATCTGTCTACACGTCCGACTTTGTTAATGAAGACAAAAAACTATTGTCCGGTGTTACAACAATGGTTTTATAGTTATCATATATGACCATTCCAGGCATGGCGCCCGACGGTTTTTTAACATTACGAACTGAGGTGTAATCAACGTTGACGTTAGCGCTCATCCTTGCCTTGCTGAATAACGCCGCCAGCATGGCGCCCTCAAAGACAGTCCTTTCCGGTATTTCACCAGGACCTTTCTTTATTATGACATGTGAGCCCGGCGTGTTTTTAACATGCAGCCAGATATCCTCCGACGACGCAGTTTTTAAAGTCAGCGCGTCATTTTGGCGATTATTCCTTCCTACGTACATTCTGATACCGTCGGAAGAGAAATATAGGTCCGGAGATGACAATAAACCGGTCTTTCGATTGCCACCCTTTAAGCCACCACTCTTCATGCCACCGCGCTTTTTGCCGCCGTTCTTTTGACCGCCGTTCTTTTGATTGCCCCTCAATTGTTCGTCGCCCGCTTGCATGCCGCCGGTCTGAAGCCCGCTTCTTTGACCGCCGCCCTGCCGTCGCCCCCCCGTCTGACCGCCGCCCCGCTTTTTTCCCTGGGGGCCTGCATACCTTTGATCTATCAGTTCCTGTCTCACTTCGTTTATCTCTTCCGAGCCTTTAGATGTTTCGAGCCAATGCAACACAGTTTCGAGATAATCAAGTTCCTTAACCGATTCATCATATTGGATGCTGGTGTTTTCCCAGGTACTCTTTGCCTTTCTGTATTTTTTAAAATATACCTGCGCATTGGCTTGTGGGCTCAGGTCTTCATTGAGTGGAACCTCGACAAATCCGTTATCCTCGCCATAATAGTTATGTAATCTCGCTGATTTTGATCCGGAAACGACGCTGTGAGCGTTTGCCTGGAGCAACTCGCCGTAGAGCCTGTACATATCCATTTTTGAAGCGTCCCTCATACTTTCCTGCTGGATCGCAATCTTTTTATTGCACCTGTCTATGTTGTTATTTACCAGTTTGAGCAAATGGGCTTTCCTCTGACGAAGGCTCTCGGCTATGCCCCGTTCGTAGTAAAAATGGTCAAGAGCGTTGTTGACGCTATCTTCCGGCGCCGCAAATCCGATCACACCGATTTTCAGGCAGTGAAAATCCAAAAGCCTCCCCCTATCAGGGTCGGAGGAGTCATATATAAGGCAGGGGGAGTATTGATGATCTTTGAGAATGTCAAATACATCACGGATCCGGTTTTCCAAAACCGTAAAATCATTATCGTTCAAATGATCGATCTGCGCGTCTTGATCCAGATTCGCCCTATAGCAGAGTTCCCTGCACAAAAGCGGACTGAATCCCATTATCGTATCCAAAAGGGCTCTTTCTAAATGCAACATGGGCGCCGCCGCCCGCAGCGACTTGACGGCGTCAGTTATATCACCCGCTGTGCAGGCGCCCGGAACCAATTTGCCCTGAGTCGGCGGCGCCATATATTCCCTGGCGGGCATAACTTCCCTGACTCGGCTTACGTCACAGTCAATATGTTTTATAGCGTCTATGATCTTCCCGGCTGCATTTACGAGTATAATATTGCTATGCTTGCCCATGATTTCTATAATGAGCTCTTTCTCGGTAATATCGCCCATTTCATCCGGAGAAGCTATCCTGAAAGTAATCACGCGTTCAAAGCCACCCGAGGATACTTCGATGATTCTGCCGCCGCTCAAATGTTTGCGTAGAATCATACAGAATAAGGGGGCGGACGAGGGATTCTCTTTTGAATTCTGCGTAATGTACGCGCGCGGGTGGGAAGGGTTGGCGCTGAGCAGCAGCCTGTAATTGGCGCCTGAGTTTCTTATCATCAGGTTCACCTCGTCTCTTTCAGGCTGGAACACCTTGTCCACCCTGCCTCCCGAGAGCAGTTTGTTAAGCTCAAAAGCCACACACGCTGTGACCACGCCGTCATAAGGCATTTATCGACAATACCGATCCCTTCTGAAAAATATCACAATATCACAAATCACTTAACAAAATCACAATATCACGTCGCCATCGGCGTCACCATATCACGTCGCCATCGGCGTCACCATATCACATCGCCGACAGTATCTCGCAGATGCTGCCATAGTTGCTGCTGCTATCGTTCACCCAAGTGCTGTTTGTGAGCGCCGCGCCCACAGACCTTCCTGAAGGGTCTATATAGAACAGGCTGCCTGTATCGCCGGTGTGGGCAACGGTTAATGAGGACTGATTGCCGGAAAAAAAGTCGTATTTATTATTTTTCGAGTTTATCATGAATATAGGGGTCCTCATGAATCTTCCGTTTGTTATCTCCCTGAGCATAAAGTCAATGCTGCTCTCCAGGAATACTTGCCGCCCATTAACCTCTCCGCCGCTTAGGAACATGTGCCCAAATCTTATCAAGTCCAGGACAGTGGAGTAAATGCCGCTGAATCCAGTCGAAAGGCAGCTCTTCAACTCGTGAAGAAAGCGGTTTTCCTTATGGCTCCATGGGACAATGAACTGACCATCCTTTAATAACGTTCCGGAGTATGTAGTACTCTTCATACCTAATGGAAGGAATAATATCGCCGAGGCAAATTCCTCAAGGGACTGCCCTGTAACCCCTTCAATGATATCCGCCAGTATAGCGTATCCATATGGAAAAAGACGGCTTTCGGCGCCAGTTTTATAGGAAAGCGCCCTGACGTTGTATAATTGCCTGTAAAAGTCCTTTTTGGAGTTATAATCGTGGGGTTGCTGGAGGTCGGTAAAATACAGGCCTGACGTGTGGGTTAGCAGGTTAAAGATTGTTATATCCGGGAATTTGAATTCAGGCAAAAATCTCCTGACTTCGTCATTTAAACGCACTTCACCGAATTCCATGAGCTTAACTACAAGGGAGCCCGTTATTGGCATTGTTGCTGTGCCAATATTAAATCTTGTTATACGGCTGATCCGGATATCACTGTTTTCCGAATTGAAGTACTTGCCGCCGTAAAACTCATAGCATAGCCGATCTCTTTTCATCAGGGCTATCGAGACAGACGAGGACATTTTGTTGAATATTCTTTCGATCAGATAATAATCTGTTCTCCGACCGGCCATATCAGACATGTTCAGTATTGTGCCATTCCTTTCCGGTTGCTGATGTAATATTAACGCAAGTCGCGTTTTTATTCAAGTTGATTTTAAACAGTCTGTTTAGCGGCGCCGATACCATTTTGCGGTGTAATCCAAGAAATAATGATAACGTTAAATTCCAAAATACCATAATACTGTGTAATCCACTCCATGATAACTATCCTTTGGCTATTCTTTCGGCGGCAAATTATAGCGAATTACGCTATTTACCTATACTAACGCCCTGATGAGCTTTTCCCTTTCGCCATATAAAAGGTCAATAGGCGGGATCTCAATAGTAGTATAGGCGCCGGGTTTAGCCCTCATTGACGCCCTGGCATATGCGACCATAATTTGGGAGGTCAGGGCGGGGTTGTTTATCATCATGTTGAATTCAAACCGCTGGTTGTGGGTAGCGCCGGAGACGCCATATCTAACCATATTGACGCCGTGCCCCATGTTCGAGACGTCGTCCACGCTTTCAACTCTTATTATATGAGTTTCATCCGCGGAAAAATAGGAGTCGGCAATTATATCCGCCCTGACTTTATTAAAATCGGCGCCGTCATCCAATTCCACATATACGACCCTCCTATGGAGCCCCGCGCCCAATGGCAGCGTCATAGACAGCGCAGCCCGCACTCCGCTGATTGCCTTTGCGGCAACAGTATGGCCCATGCTCACGCCAGGGCCGAAATTGGTATACGTCACCCCTTTCGGGGCGCACGCGCTCATCAGCGCCCGTACGACAGAATCGGTTCCCGGATCCCATCCGGCAGAAATAATGGCAACGGCGCCATGCTCTTTTGCGGCGCCGTCAAGATTCATCTTCAGATCATAAACCAAACTGTGTTCATCATAGCTGTCTACAGTATTAATCCCCATCTTCAAATACTTTATGGCGTACTGTTCACAACTTCTTGTTGGCGTGCAAAGGAGGGCGACGTCGATATGCCCCAGCCTCTCGATATCATCCGTTACAATGACGTCTTCCGGAACGCCACAGCGCTTTTCAGCCATCCCGCCTGAATTTGCACTTAACGGATTCCTGCGGACAACGCCCGCTAACTCAAAATCCGGAGCGGCTGACAGAGCTTCGACAGCAAATCTCCCAACATTCCCCAATCCAATAATTGCGGCTCTATACATTTTCCCCCTGCCTTTCTGTTATATAATAAAATATCATATTCGATATACCGCTAAAAATGAATATTGTTTTAGCATGAAAATTCAATATTATTTCAGGATTTGTTCACAAAGACGCGTTGTTGGCTATTGCATTATAATGCAATAAAAAATCCCAAAATGCCGTTCCCCTATATTTTGACGCCTAGCCATCGGCTAGGTGGGCGCCCTACTGTGCATTTCAATCTTCCCCTGCCGGAGCACATACCTTGAGGCATATGACGAATTAAAATGAGGCCTGATCTAAAAACGACAAACGCGAGCTCCCGTTTTTAAGGTGTAGGGTCAAAATTATAGGTTTATCCGAACATTTCAGGATTATCACTAACCAACCGCATCAACGGCGAAGCAAAATACGTTCGCCAATCAGTAAAAATATTATACCACCTTCACACAAAATTTCAATACATGGTTGAACCTTTTTCATGCGGTATTCTGTACCAGTATTCTGTACCCGGTATTCTGTACCGGTATTCTGTACCCGGTATTCTGTACCGGTATTCTGTACCCGGTATTCTGTACCTGTATTCCGTGCCTGTATTCCGTGCCTCACCCTCAAAGGTTTTACTTGACCACTGCAACAAAAAAGAGTAGAATTCCATTACACAGTTCAACCAAAATGTCCGATTGGTATGAAAGAGACCACTTTGGCAACTTACGGCCCAGGAACGCAAATAAAAAACGAGTTGTTTAAGCCGGAAGTTGCTAAACGCCGCGCGAGAGCGCGGCGCGAGCGCTTCG
>JGI24702J35022_10001254_pt1 | contig 15823 bp, 12 predicted proteins | sample TergutTh196P4_FD_35022 | JGI IMG/M metagenome (IMG submission 35022)
TCCGGGGTCCCCGCGAAACAGAGTTTCGTGGGGTGGAAGTTCGCCCTACTCGCTTGTCCCTCACGCAGCTACGCTGCGCACCGCGCTTCGCGCGGCGATAGTACCTTAAAGGCTTTTGGGTTTTCTTGTTATTTATTGCGATTCCCGGCCTTTAAGGTGCTATAAATATATCACAGCAAACGCCCAAAGACAAGCACATTCGAAAGCCGCGCCCGCCGTAGCTGCCGTGCATCACCCCGCTCGGTAAATCCCCGCCTCATACGGGCGCAACTTCGCGCTCTCGCCCTCGTAATTCGACAAAACAAGCGCCCCGCCCGGTCTCCTCGCGGGACGCGCAACCGGCCCATCGCTGAGGTTGCACTCAACATAAAGGGTTTCCCCGCCGCCGCTGCGCTTGTATGCAAAGACACAGGCATCTGTCTTTACGATATCGATATCGCCATAAAGCAGAGCCTCGCTATCCTTGCGAAAAGCAATAAGCCGCCTGTAGAAATTCAATATAGAACCATCGGCAGCAGCCAAACTCTCCGCGTCATATCCATCGGGAACGGACATGATCCAAGGCTCACCGTCGGAAAACCCGCCATTTGGCGAAGAGTCCCATTGCATCGGCACCCGCGCATGGTCCCTCGTCCCTGACAAAACCTTCCTGAACGCATCCTCGGCGCCCATTTTCGCAACCAGCTCGTTATAAAGGTTCAAACTCTCGACATCCCGCAAATCGCTAATATGCTCAAACGCCGTGTTCACGGCCCCGAGTTCCTGCCCCTGATAGATAAACGGCGTGCCGCGCAAAGTAAGCTGGAGCACAGCGAGCAGCTTCGCCAGCACATCACGAAACCTCCCGGCCGGATCGATTTTCGACAGCATCCGGGGATTGTCATGATTGTCATAAAATAACGACATCCGACAATCAGCGCTGTAATTTTCCATCCATTCGGAGTAGTAGCTTTTCAGAAATGCAGCATCGTAAATATATTCATCAAAGCGCGACTTGCCCGGCATCTCGAGGTGGTCGAACGAGAACATCATGTTCAGTTCGCGCCTGCTATCAGCGGTGAGCAGCTTCCCCGTCTCCATGCCGATTCCCGGAGTCTCGCCAACGGTAAAAGCGCCAAACGGCTCAAAGGCCTCGCTGTTCATTTCGCGCAAATATTCGTGCAGGTGCGGCCCGTAGAAATATCGTTCGATTCCGCGTATGCCCATCATCTCGCCGATGACATCATTCCCGTCAGGCAGTCCCGGTGTCTTTGAAATGAGGTTTATCACATCCAGGCGAAACCCATCGACGCCCTTGCCGAGCCACCAGCGAATCATGTCGTATACGTCACGCCGCATTTCCGGATTGTCCCAATTTAGGTCCATCTGCTTCTTTGAAAATAAGCAAAGCGCCCATTCGTCCGATTCCGGCAGACGCTTCCATGCAGAGCCGCTGAAAAATGAATTCCAATTATTCGGCGGATCATCGCCATTCCCGCGCCTTATTATGTAATAATCGCGGTATTTCGACCCCGGATCATTCGCTGCCATGCGAAACCAATTGTGCTCGTCCGACGTGTGGTTGACGACAAGGTCCATTATCAATCGCATGCCCCGCCTATGCACCTCGGAGAGGAGGAAATCAAAATCCTCCATAGTCCCAAGACTCGGGTCAATAGCCCGATAATCCCTTATGTCATATCCGTTGTCATCCTGCGGAGAATCGTAAATCGGGCACAGCCACAGCGCATCGATGCCAAGCTCATGCAAATAGTCCAGCTTTTCAGTGATTCCGGGGATATCTCCGATGCCGTCTCCGTTCGTATCGTTGAAGCTGCGGGGATAAATTTGGTAGAAAACGCTTTCCTTCCACCACTGTCGTTCCGCACCACCCGCGCCCGCGCCCAAACTCGAACCGGCGCCCGCGCCTCCCGCGTCCAAACTCGAACCGGCGCCTGATCCTCCCGCGCCTCCCGCACCTGAAACGCCCGCGCCTCCGGCGCCTGATCCTCCCGCGCCTCCCGCGCCCATACGCACGGACGGCTCGCTATTCAGCAAATCTATCACGGCATCAAGAAACCCTGCATCCATCTTGCCTCCGACGAGCTTCTTCAACGACGCGAGCGACATCCCCATAGTAATGGGGTTCTTGATATACTTCTGACTCAAATTCATTTGCAACATCAACTTATCTATGATGTCACGCCCGATCGGGCTATCGTAGACATCGCGCAGCTTCGACTTAATGCTATATCGGATCATAAGCTCAGCTCCCCCCGTTCCTGAAGTTCGTGCAGGATCTCCGCGTGCTTTTTCTCGTCAATAATATACTTCCTGCGATATATTATGAAACTGATGACGATGCACACCAAAGGAAATACGAGCATGGCGGTTTTCATCATAATCAGCCCGCCCTCGCTGACGTCGGCCGCCGTCTCCGCGTCTTTGATCCCCGAGATAATGATAACAAGTCCGACCACCCCATTGCCGACCGCTCCTGATAGCTTGTTAATGAACGGCTGCAGCGAAAAGCTAATGCTGTCATTCCGCTTGCCGAGCTTTAAATGGCCATAATCCACAGAATCCGCCAGGAACATAAGCATGAGAAGCTGTATGAACGCCTGCCCGATAAACAGCAATGTGCCTGCAATGCCGATGAACAGCATCGTATTCGTAGGCGCGAAAAAGAATACGACATATCCCACAAACACAAGCGCGACTGCGAGCGTGTAAAGAAACTTCCTGTTCCACCGCTTCGAGAACAGCGGGAATACCGCCAGCGCCGCAATCTGCGACACGCCGAGGATCACCGCGAATATCGGATACATGTTTTCATCGCCGTAAGCATATTTAAAGAAGTATAGGCCAAACGAAGTGGTGGTCATGTAGCCAATCATAAAGAGCGTCATGGAAATCGCGGTGAATGATAGCTGATCGTTTTTGATGATGACCGATAGTAGCTCCTTGATGGGCGTGCTCTTCTGCGCGCCTGTAATGCGCGGATCCTTGACGCCAAGCAGCGTTACGAGCTGCCCCGCCCACATCACCGCAACAACGATGAGCGTGAATACAAAATAGCCTCTTGCCGGCCCCCCAAAGCGATCCCCGAACGCGGTCGTGAGCGGAATGATGGATGCGACGACAAAAAACAGCCCCACATTTGCAAATATTCTGGCGATCGATCCTATCTTTTCCCGTTCCTTCTGGTCGACGGACAATGCCGGCAGCATGGACCAATATGCAATATCGTTCGTCGTATATGCCATGCCCCATAATAAATACAGAACGCAGAATACTATGGAATAAGCCGTCCATGAAAGATTGAACCCCGCGAACATGAGAATAGTGAGTATCCCGGTCGTCAACGATCCAAAGGCTATCCACGGTTTAAACTTGCCAAACCTGGTCTTCGTGTTGTCGACGACCAATCCCATGAACGGATCGTTCAATGCGTCGAAGACGCGCGCGGCCACAACAAAAATGGTGATTGCCGCAAAGACTCCTGTCGGCACTTTAATGATGTCGGTCATATAAAACATCAGATACATGCTGACCAGTGAATACACCATATCGCGCCCGATAGTCCCAATGCCGAATGTCCACTTATTTCTGCCCATAATCGACCATCCTTTCATCACGCCGTTGCTGTTCACGCCCGCCCTCGGCGCAAACAGACACAAACCTGCAACACCCACTCCCGAAAACATCCGACATCCCCGCCTCGAAACTCTCCATCCGCGCAATTGGCACGAACGCCAAAACAGAGCCTGCAAACCCGCCCCCATGCACGCGAAACGCTCCATTCCCCTGCAGAAGCCGTTCGCACAAAGCCAATGCCAACGTCAACCCCTGGTCCTGCGGCCTATCATTGCAATACACATTTTGCAGCAACGCCAGCGACGAACGCCCGGATTCTGCCACAAGACGCAAAAAAGTCGCGACATCGCCGTTTCCCAAAGCTACAGCTTGTTGCACGACCCTCTCGTTCTCAGTAAAAAAATGAATGGCGCGCAGCACTGCGCGATCTCCGATTCCTCTCAGCCTGCCGATAGAAGCAAAAAACTCGTCCTGATTCACAGAACGCAAGTCCTTTTCACCAAACGCCGCAGCAACGGCCCGCATCTCCATCGGTATTGCGGCATAATCGTCGGTCAAGTCGTCGTGGCTGCTCCCGACGTTGACGATACAAATCGCATAATCATCAAAACCGGCGTCAATTCTGTCAATAGCCGGCATTGCAGGGTTTTGAAAATCGATCATCATCAAACCGCCAAAGGCGGATACTGCCTGATCCATTAAGCCGCTGGGTTTTCCGAAATACACATTTTCAGCATATTGTCCCGCAAGCGCGATGCCGAGGTCAGAAACATCGGCATCGAACAGCTCTCTGAAGACATTGCCAATAAGGACTTCAAACGCTGCAGAGCTCGACAGCCCAATGCCGGCAGGAAGGTCCGACGATACCTTGCAGTCGAATCCACCAACGTCATGCCCATTGTCACGAAACCATGCTCCGATCCCGCGAACAAGCGCGGCGGGCGAGCCTTTCTCGCTCTCATGCGGATTAAGGTCAGCCAAATCAACACCAGCATCATCAAATCCTGCGGAACAGATCCTAATTATGTCAGTGCCGTTGGCCGCAGCGGTGCATCTTATATTCAAATCGACGGCAGCAGCAATCACCCGGCCGCGCTGGTGGTCAGTATGGTTGCCGCCAATTTCCACTCGCCCCGGCGCGATAAAAGCCCTCTCCTTCAAAACAAATCTCCTCCAGTGGTTGTATTTGCGCAGCCGGTAGTTGTATTTACGGCGAAAGTGTGGTACAATATGTGTGTGATATATGTATTTATACACATAAATATGTATTCGGGTTGTAGGCGCAGCCCACGTTAAAAAAAGGATGTGAGCGCATTGAACTTCACAAGAATAGAATACTTCCTCGCAGCAGCAGAATACCTGAACTTCACGAAAGCAGCCAATGTGCTGTACATCACGCAACCGTCGCTCAGCAAGCAAATCGCCCTCCTGGAGGACGAGCTCGGTCTGGCGCTGTTCGAACGAAACCCCAGGGACCTCCAACTTACGCCCGCAGGCAAGTTGCTGTATCACGAATTCAAAAAACTCATGCCTGAAATAGACGCGATCACGGAAAAAGTAAAACGCCTGAAATACGAAAAGAATGAAACTCTGTATATCGGCTGTATAGAGGCGGTCAACCTGGACGGTACTGCGGCGAAAATCATCCGCGACTATTCGCAAAACGCCAAAAACGTTGAAATATTCATCGAGCGCTACGGCTTCGGCACTCTCCACAACAAAGTCATCGACGGTTCGATAGACCTTGCGTTCACGTTTTCTACCCAAATCGGCAAAATCAAGGACATCATGTGCGCTGTCGTCGAACACAGGCGCCGATACATAATCATGTCGTCCAAACACAAGCTCGCCGCCAATGACGATATAAACATCGAGGACTTGGAGGGGGAGACATTCGTGCTTCACAGCAGATCCGAAGCCACGGCCCTTTGCGACGACATTCTCGAGGAATGCGGGCAGCTCGGCTTCTATCCGGAAATTCGATATGCGGATACCGTCGATGCGCTGCTGGATTATCTCGAGCTGACGGGCGGCGTCGCGTTTCTCGACAAAAGCATCACGGACAGCAGGCCGGGCAGGTTAAAGTATTTCCCTACAAAGGTTGAAAAACCTTTCGACATGGTTTGCATCTGGAAAAAGAACAACAACAACCCTGCCCTCCGCGCGTTCATAAAGAAATTGACTACCATGGGGGTTCCACCCCCACAACCCGGACACTCGGGAACGAGGCGCTAATACCCCTTGTCAAAATCTACCAAACTATGCATAGGCTGCCCGGCAGCAAACCGCCCCAGCAGATCCGTAAACACAGCAAACCGGCGCATATCGGCATTCGCGCTTGTGCCGGAAGTGTGCGATGTAATAATCGTGTTTGGCGCAGACCACAACGGATGGTCTTCCGGCAACGGCTCAGGCTCCGTCACATCAAGCCCGGCCCCGAATATCAGCGATTCCCGCAACGCGCGGTCGATGTCGTCAGACACGATAGCGTCGCCGCGCCCGATGTTCGTGATGATCGCCGTACGCTTCATAAGAGAAAACCGCCGATAATCGAACATCCCCTTTGTTTCAGGCGTCCTCGGCAGGCACAATGCCACATAGTCCGCGCGGGGCAAGACTGCATCGAGCATATCAACTCCATATGATTCATCGCAATAAGGCGGGAGCTCAGAAGCCGTGCGCCTTATGCCAATTACCTTGCATCCAAACCCCTTCAACTGGCCGGCCAGCTCGCTGCCAATGGCCCCCGCGCCGACTACCAGCACCGTGGCCCCCGATAGCTCCAACTGGCCTCCGACCCTCGCCCATTTGCCGTCAAAAGTGGACTTGACGCAAGCGATCAAACCCCTGCTAAGCGCTAGAAACAGCATAATAATATGTTCCGCAATTTGAATGTTGAATACATCCTTCGAACGTGTAACGATTACGCCTTCGTTCGCGTAAATGCTGCGATTCGCATAAGCATCGATGCCGGCGGACGGCGTGTGGAGCCATTTTAAGTTTCGCGCAATAGACAGCCGGGACGGATCCGGCCATCCGAAAATGACATCCGCATTGCGCAAATGGTCGTCGGTCACGTCGGCCGCGGCCGGGTAGCTGATTTCAACACCCGGCACGATTGTCTTAATCTGCGCCAACTCGCTTTCGCTAAGCGTAAAAATAGGGTTGCCGATAATGAGCATGTTCATAAACAAACCTCCATATACTTCATCGATACTCTCTCAATCGGCTCAGCCGCCGATCGCCGTAAAAACCAAATCGCCAAATCGATGGATTTCCCCGCCATCCGTGACAAGCACTGCGCCTTCGATGCCCGCAGCCCGCTCCACCACCGCCGCAGCGTCGCCGCTGCCGAGCAGAAGCAGCGTCGTTGACAAAGCATCCCCATCCATCGAGCTCTCCGAAACAATCGTCACGCCCGCGACGCCGCTGCGGACAGGCATGCCCGTCCCGGGGTCGAGGATATGGTGGTATGCTGTCCCGTCAACGACAAATCGGCGTTCATACGTTCCGGCGCTGACGACGGAGGCTTCGCCGGTTTCAATAATCCCGATTAAATCCGTGCGCTCTCCAAATGGATCCGTCACGCCAATCTTCCATAAGCTGCCATCCGCTTTCTTCCCTATTGTGACAATGTTCCCTCCAAGATCGATGATCGCGCTGGTAGCTCCGCGCCCTCTCAGCATTTCCGCAATGCAATCCGCAATATAGCCCTTTGCGATTCCTCCGAGATCGATCCACGCATCAGCATTCCCCATCTGCACGACGTTTCCCGCAATGTTGATTTTCCTATAATCGACGGTCTCGCGCGCAGCAGCGATATCCGCTTCGGCGGGCACCCCAGACATCCCGGTGAAATCCCACAAAGTGCTGAGCCGCCCGATTGATATGTCGAACATCCCGCCCGACATCTCGCCATATTCCACGCCCGCGCGAATCAGCTCCGCCGTCTGCGGGGATACGGCAACCGGCTCGCCATGCGCATGGTTGATATTCCAAACATCGCTCCCCTCCGCGGAAATGCTGAACAATGCCTCCAATTCTTCGCATAAACCGAATGCGTCGGAGAGCAGTTCCTCGTCCTGCGGAGCATATATAGTAATGCTGCAAAACGTGTCCAGCAACAACCGCGTCTCGCTGACAGGCTTTGCAGCATTTTTGTCTTCACATCCGCCCGCCCCCAACAACAGCAGCGTTATCAACAATGCTGCTCCCGCACGTCGGGCGTTGGCCGCCACGTCAAAACCGCATCTGCGCATCATGCAGCCGTCAACCCCTGTAGCCTGCGCGCGCCAATGCGATGTCCACGGCGCTCCTATATCTTTCGAGCGTCTGGGCCGTCAACGATTCCGCCAGGAAACTCCCGGTGTCGCGGTCGGTTATGTTCCAGCTTGTGTTGAAAACCTGCCTGTCGCAGACACGATATTGAATATCGTGCATCTCGGGGATATCGGCCTTTCTGTCCATGCTCGGCGCGATGTCAGTGACGATAGAGAGATTCATTATGATCAGCTTGCCATATTGATATGCGATCATATCAGCGGCATCGTCCCCCAAATACTGGTTTTGCGAGGTGAACTGAAGCCATATCGCATTTACTGTATCCGAAATGAACATCCATTCATCCGGTATGTCCGTAAAAATGCTGCACCTGTAGACGCACTCCGGGTCGCTCCCATTCTCATCGACAAACTGGTGCGCATATCCGCTCCTCGCCCTGCTGCTCTCGGAAGTGACCCCTCCCGTGTTTTTGACAAGCAGCATCGGCGGTTCGGAGAGCATCGCTTTTTTCCTCACAGGCACTGGAAATGTCCAACCATCGCCAAAACTCAACAATGTTTTGCCGTCCAACAGCTCATGTTGGCGGTAGCCCGCCTTTTCGGGAAAAGACGCGGTGTGTTGATTAGCGATTGGCACGACCAATATCGGCGGGTGTTTTAAATCAAACATGGTAATCCTCCTTCGACGCACATATGTTATGCAATCCATGCAATGTTATGTAATTCACAGTTATAATCTACTTATTACACATATTATACACATTATAACAAAAAAATCAATCAATTAAACGCGGCATTATGACATCGATGGTCGTAACGTATTTGCACCACCGCTGAGCATAAGACTCGCTCCTGATCACAAGCAAAAAAGGGCCGATTCCCCCCTCGCCCTGCGGCTTCAAAACGTCGCCATCCATTTCATAGCAAATGTATACATTATCGACGCTCTCGACCTCTTCTTTTGAAAGAGGCGAATAGTACGAATCCAGACCCGTAACGCCAATACGCTCTGCCTTGTCAACATCTACATCCAGCGCATCAAGCACCAGCCTCAGTTCTACCCCTTTGAATCTCGCGTCGCGCGGGCTTGTGGAGCTGGTCGCATAAGCCGCGACAAACTCTTGCGGGTCTGAATCAACCAGCATCTGCAACCCTATTGTTGCAACAAGCTCACCTCCGACCCGCACCTCAAACTCGCTGTTTTCCTCCAGAGCTTTTCGCAGCTCGGCATCGCCACGATTCAAATATGCCAACAGAGCCGTGGCCGCCAACAACATAAAAAGGACAGCATAAATGACGATATTTGGCTTTTTCATGTGAATGCAGTCCTTTCCTATTTTTGCTTGTCACCACGCCGCCGGTTGCTTCCTCAATTTCCTCAACTTCCTCATCTTTCGCCACTGTGACCTCCGGGTCAGGATGCCGATGCCGCAGGACAAACAATCCACAGGAAAGCTAGCTTTTCCCATCTCTCTTCGTCAAGGCGCGAATCCCCGCAACGTATATCTTTCTATTCACAACAAAGTGAATCACGACAATAAGGCACATCAGAATAGCCGCCGCGAAGTGAATCCCGCGCAGCGTATACCGCGAAATGCCCCAAACGAGGCCTGTCTTGCCAAAGTAGAGAAGCGCGCCCGTAAAAGCCAGAAACAAAACAATTATGATCAATAACGTTGACAAAACTGCCCTTACGGCAGCGATACGCTTCATTCCAATACAACCTCCAAAAGATAATTCGTAAACCTCTGGCCGAAAACATCATCGATCACAACGATGCGCATCGCGCCGGGCTTGCCGTTTTTCATCATTAACGGCATATCATTGTCCTCATACATAACAAAAACGCCGTTCTCCCTCCGCACCTCGTCCATGTTGATCCCTGACGTATAGTCATCGACGCCGACCGCCCAAACGCGGTCATATGACTCCAAAATCGCAGAGTCTGCGAAATTAAGGACGTTTGACAGCAGCGTTCCCCTGAAATTGTGCTGCGTCACGCCATCGGACGAATGTATGCTCATCGTCCGCTTGACGGATGGCATCTCACGGATATCATCAATGCCGACCTCCGCAATAACGACGCCGAATGCACGGATGGCAATGCTTCCCGTCTCAACAGGGCCGTCGCCAACCGCCGCTTCAAAGCGTACCATATATGGAACCTCATCCGCATCCTGCCCCAAGACATACTCACGATACGCGCCAAATGCCGCATTGACGCCATTGATAATCCCCTCAGTCGATACTGTCGCTCCCGTGATGGCGACGATATCCCATTCCTCCCGCGCTTCCAGCCGCACAAGCCTCAAATAGTCGTCGACGGTTTTCCCCGCAAATCTGTCCGTAAACCAGGACTTGTCCATATCGCGCACATAATGTGGCGTTTCGACATGATTCACGATACGCATTCCGACGCTTTCTCCCAGCATTCCGTCGATGACCAGCGCGAGCGTGACCGGGCCGTTGTACGCTATCGGCTTCATTATAAATGCATATAAGTCTCCATTTTTGTATACCTTGTCGAGCGCGGGAAATTTTTTTGCGCGCGCTTTTGTTATGACATCGCCGCTGATGTCTTTGAATGCGGCAGCGTCCATATCGCAAATTTCAGCTATTGCGGCAGCCTCAGCATCAGTTAGCTCCGTTCTCCGACCGCCGCAAGCAGCGAGCGCGAAAACTGCGAATATAGCTATAACCATGGACGCTATTTTTCGCATAATCTCACCCTTCTAGCGTGGGCTCCGCCCGCCTTATCCTCAAAAGCTCGCCAATGTCCGGAACGCCATGGTCCACCGCCCAAATAACGCTGGCCCCGCCGTTGTCCAGCGGAACTAAAACAGCATCGAAGAGCACGTCGCCCGCCACCCGGACCCGCTCCCCCGCCGTCCCGAGCAAGTCAAACTCCGCAGCCCTGACAGTTTCCATACCGGCTTCATATAAAACCTCGTCCAGCGGAATGCCTTTCAGCCCGCCCGCCTCCACAGCGTCCATATACTCCGCAAGCATATATGGGAACACGGCCGCGTCGGCGTTTGTGGAAATCCAAGCAATCCTTTGCACGTTCATGCCGAGCATGATATATGGCGCGACATTCGTTGGCGCGTCCTCGCCATCGATTTTAATATAATACCGCGACTTCACCATGTTCATTGCTTCATCCTTCTTGAAACCGTCCGTCGATTTCATCGTAAAGAAAGCTTTGCTGTCTACATAATCCAGTCGCGAGAACAATTGCTCCAAATCGATCGCCTGGTCTTTCGACCCGTAATACTCATACTCATAAGGCTCAATTCCAGCTGTCAGCGCGTTAAAAACCCACACGTTCTTGATATCCTTCTTCGGAATCTCCTCGTATAAAACGATTTTCGCGACCTGTTTGACCCAATATGGGCCGAACTGCCCCGGAACGGCAGCGCGAGCCGGCGCATTATCCGCATCCAGCTTTGCTTCCCCATCGATAACGACAGCCAAAAGCAGATCCGGCGTGTCATCGAGCAGCTCCTTTGAAAACAGGCAGTAATAGTTGTCGCGCCCTATTATGGCGAAGCCCTCATAGTCGTCGATGTTTCCCCCCGCAAATGCGACGACATCACGCACGCGCGGCCCCGACATGAGAAACTCCTCATACATGCCCGTGGTGCGCATATAGCTGGCTTGAATATCCACCTGCTCCAGCGCGCGCAGTTCCGATATTTTGACTTCCGCGATTCCGCCCTCAAGCTCATGCAATCCTTCGACCAGTATTGTCTGTGCCTCATATTCGGCATCGCCGCTGTTCAGCGGCTCCGCCCCTTTCGATGCTTCGGTGCTTTGCCGCTCCTGCGCATTATCCTGCTCCTGCGTATCATGTTGCTGCTGCGCGTTATTCTGTTCTTGCGCGGTTTGCGCTCCCTGCCGCTCCGTTGAGTCAGTATTGCTCCCGGCCTGCCCGCAGCCCGCAACAAGGAAAGCGCAAAATAAAGCGAGTGCGGCAACGGTTCTTATGAACACCGATACGGTTCTTTTGAACGCTGTGATATTGTTTATGCTCACACACTGCGATTCCGTGCGTTTATTACCCTGTTCCGCCTCAATGCGAGGCATAGGCGCCGCAATCCACGCATCCGTATTCTTACTCCAAAACTTTAAACTCAAACTCAGCAACCTCACTGTCACATTTTCCATAACCGACGACGATCGCCCTGATTTTCATCGATTCCGTCACCACGATCGGCACATTTAGCTCCGGCTGGTATGTGCTGGGATTATATAAGGCCGACGCCGTTGTCGGATCGCTGCCATCAATAGTGTAATAAATTTTAACAAGACCGAAATATTTGTGCTGCAGCTTAACAGACTCGCCTGCAGCGATGAGCCCCGGCGACGGGAACGTGCTCGCGGCTTCCCAAACGTCGCAAGGCTCCTCGTTGATAACGATCTCGGACAGCCCTTCGACAAACGCCGGATTCGTATGCTCAGATGGGTCGCTCTGTCCAAAGACCAGCATCGGCCTGTCTTCGCGCAAATCCTTCAGGTCTGTGGAACCCGCTCTCCATCTATATGCGACAACAGGCATGACAGGCTCTGCCCCATCTCCGCTCTCCCCGGCAAACGGGAAATAATATCGCGCGCATAAGAGTTGCTCCCGAGTCAAGCTCGTCTCATAACCGTCTATTCCGCGAAAAGTCACGGTCTGCGCTTTCTCCAAAAGACCTGATACTCTCAATATGCCAATTATATCATATCCATCCGCGACCATAAATCGCACCGACGGCCAGTTGTTTATCGTCGAATATGTATGGGCAAATGAATCAACCTGCTTTGGATATGCAGTAGAAAGCTCCTCTTCGGTGAAGCTGAATAGTTCCGTTCCTTTGGTATCGACAATCCTTATGCGCCATTCATCGCCTGTTTCAGTTCCGTAACCGCTACCCGCGCCGCTTTGCCCGGCGCCCTCTTGCGTTGCGCCGCCTTGCTCCGTAGCGCCTTGCCCCGCGCTACTGCTGTGGCCGTCCCCGCCTTGCCCCGCGTTTCCGTTCTGCACCGCTCCGCCTTGCCCCGCTTCATGCGAATCTCCCAGAACAAAGCGATCAATCTCATTATTCGCTGCGTCGTATGCAATAACCGCAAGCGAGTCACGGCTTGCAGTCAAAACAACAAAGTTTGACGCCGGGAAACCGACGTCGACATAGTCATATCCCGCCATAGAATATGTCGCCTTGTCTCCGGACGCGGCCATGATCTGGACAATTCCGACACTGGCCGCATCGCTTCCCCCAACATTCGCGGCGGATGCATCGCTCCCCGCGCCGCTTCCCTCCCCGTTCGCGGAGGTTGCATCGCCTCCATTGGCTTCGCCGCTTCCCTCCCCGTTCGCGGAGGTTGCGCTGCTAACTCCCCCATTACCATTGCCGCCTTCGGCTCCTAAATTATTATCACCAGCCATCGGCATTGACCGCGCATAGGTATGTTGATGCCCGCACAGGATAAGCGAAACCCCCGCGTTTTCCAATAACGGCAGAAAATGCTCGCGCATAGCCTCCGCGCGCTGCGCATCTTTCGGATTGTCGGCAACAGGCCACATAGGATGGTGCATCACAGCGACAATCCAATCCGATTCCCGCGCCGCATTGCTTTCCAAAACGCCGCGCAACCATTCGATATCGTCAGCATTGGCAGCACCCATCGCGTTGCTATCGAGCATAATGAAGAATATCGGCCCCAGGCTTAATGTATAGAAGAAACCATTATCCTGCCTTCCCGGAGCCTGGCTAGGATAATCAAACTGCTCTGCCAATAATGGGTAGTTATCGTGGTTTCCCGCGACTGCGGCAGTGGCAAGGCCGTCTAATCGTCCCCCTGCCGCTTGCCAAAATCTTTGCCATTCCTCTACATCGCCGCCGTCATTGACAGTATCGCCTCCGAATATAACTGCATCTGGAATGGGGACAGACGCAAGCGCTAGTTCCAGCAGCTCGCCAAACCCGTTGAAATCTCCCGTTTCCGGGTCCGGTTGCGTGTCGCTGAAAAACAGGAAAGAAACCTTCTCGGAAGAGGGCGCCTCAGCGTTATCTGCCGTGCCATCACCTGCGGAGCCATCACCGCTCACCGTGCCATCGCCTGCGGAGCCGTCCACGTTCGCTGTTCCATCGCCACCCGCAGAATCATCCACGCCCGCCGTGCCACCATCGTTGGAGAAAGCCGCATCGTCTTCAAAACCGCCCTGATTGCCATTCGGCGCCGCTTCGCCGATGCCCGGTGTCCTGCCACATCCTCCGAGCATGAGGACCAGCGCGATCAACTCCACAATTGCAACAAGACTTCGCATTTTATCGCGCATTCTCACAGTTCTCCTCTTTCACACCGCGCTCTCAATGGCCTATTCAATAATATAACTGAATGACACAACAGCGCTAGCATCTCTCCCCAGGCCGGCGGCAAACGCTCTGATAGTCACATTTTCGGTCAGAACAAATGGCACTGTTAGCTGCGGCTGAAAGTGGCTTGCGGAAGGGTTATACACAGCGCTGTCATAAGTAGGGACACTACCATCAAGAGTGTAATATATGCGGACGCTGTCCATATTGTCATGCAAGAAGCCCACCTCTGTCCCTGCAGCTACAATGCTGCCGTCAGGCACCGTCGCGCCCAGCGGCGCCCAAGTCCCCAAAGCAGCAGTCGAAACCTCAATGACGCTCAAATTCGATACAAACGCCGCTGAATTGACCTCGTTCGGTCCGTTTTGGCCGAAAAATACCCGCAGGTTTTCCTGCCTTACCCTGCCGACATCTCCCCACTCCCACGAAACCATAGGCACGACAGCCGACCGTCCGCTGCTGCCGCCGGGTTCATGCACGGCATATGCATATTGCGTTCCGAAAACTTGATTATATGTAACAGAGAAATAATACCCATCAGTAGCAGTAAATTTGATGCTTGCGGCGGCGTCGGTTATCCCCGCCTGTCGCAGTAAGTACGGCAATGATATCCCATGCCCGACTGTATGACCAAAGCTGGGCCAATTGTTTGTGGTTGAATATACAATCTCACGATATCCCTCCGGGAGCGACATCAAATCCGCAAGCGTCCAATGTGTTTCGGACCTCACGCCATTGCCTTTGATGGTCAGCACTATCGGGTCGTCTTCGGCAATCGGCTGCTCTGGCTCCAATATTGACGGAGGCGTCGGTGATGTCGGCGGAGTCGGTGATGCCATCGTTCCCGGGTTGGGAGACTCTTGCGCGTGTGCCACACCGGTATCCCCGCCCGAAGCCCCATCTTGCGCTCCATTCTGCGCCTCGTAGGTCGCAGACTCCGGCAACAAAGAGGGCGGAGTCACAACGACAGCCTCCGTCTCGGAATTTGAAGCATCTGGTGGCTGTACACCATTCTGTGCAGTATCTTGCTGCCCATTCTGCGATGCTCCCGGAATCCCATTCTGCGACGCTCCTGCATCATTCGTGCCGGAACTATCCGATGACTGCATCGTAGATTCCGTTCCCGGTCCCGCATCATCAAGCGGCTGCGCACCACCTTGCGCCCCACCTTGCGCCCCATCCGACGACCCATCCGGCGACTCATCCGGCGACCCATCGGTCCGCCCCTCGCCATTTTCTTTGGAATCCTCCACTGGCCGCGAGGCAACCTCCGTCTCGGGCACGGGAATGCCGGAATTCTGCGCCCCATCCGGCGACCCCTCACTAACCGTATCAGAACCCTGCGACAATTGCATATCTAAAGGATCAGTAACTCTCCCCGCGCAACTTGCACACAGAAGCACAGCAACAACAGACAACGCCGCACAAAAGATTCTGCCAAAAGCAAATCTTTCTCGAAGAATCGCAGGTAAATTCACACCAGATAATATATTCATAAAAGCAAACCAACGTGGGCTGCGCCCACAACCCATCGGGACAGCTCGCTTACGAGCGAAATGAATTCGCTCTACTCGCTTGTCCCTCACGCAGCTACGCTGCGCACCGCGC
>JGI24702J35022_10001255_pt1 | contig 15815 bp, 11 predicted proteins | sample TergutTh196P4_FD_35022 | JGI IMG/M metagenome (IMG submission 35022)
TCCACCGGCCAGTTGAAGTGCATCGGCGCAACGACCTACACCGAGTTCCGCCAGATCTTTGAAAAAGACCATGCCCTGTCCCGGCGCTTCCAGAAAATCGACATCGTCGAGCCTTCGGTGGCCGAAACCGTCGAGATTCTCAAGGGACTGAAAACCCGTTTCGAGGAACACCACGGTATCCGGTATTCACTCTCGGCCCTGACCAGCGCCGCCGAGCTGTCGGCAAAATTCATCAACGACCGCCACCTGCCCGACAAGGCCATCGACGTCATCGACGAAGCGGGCGCGGCGCAGCGTATCCTGCCCAAGTCCCGGCAGAAGAAAACCATCGGCAAGGGCGAGATCGAAGACATCATCGCCAAGATTGCCCGCATTCCGCCACGCAGTATCTCGCAGGACGATCGCGCCTCGCTGAAGACGCTCGACCGCGACCTCAAAAACGTTGTGTTCGGGCAGGATGTCGCCATCGAAGCCCTGGCAAAATCCATCAAGATGTCGCGCTCCGGTTTGGGCAACCCGCAAAAACCCATCGGCTGCTTCCTGTTCTCGGGTCCGACCGGCGTCGGCAAAACCGAAGTCGCCCGTCAGCTTGCCTACACGATGGGGATCGAGCTCGTGCGCTTCGACATGTCCGAATACATGGAACGCCACGCGGTCAGCCGCCTGATCGGCGCGCCTCCCGGCTACGTCGGCTTCGACCAGGGGGGGCTACTCACCGAGCAGATCGTCAAGAAACCGCATTGCGTGCTGTTGCTCGACGAAATCGAAAAGGCCCACCCGGACATCTACAACATCCTGCTCCAGGTCATGGATCACGGCACGCTCACCGACAACAACGGGCGACAGGCCGATTTCCGCAACGTCATCCTCATCATGACCACCAACGCCGGGGCCGATGCCATCCAGAAAACCGTCATGGGCTTCTCGACCAAGCGCGAGATGGGCGACGAAATGAGCGAAATCAAGCGCATTTTCACCCCCGAGTTCCGCAACCGGCTCGACGCCATGATTTCGTTCAAGGCGCTCGACGGAGAAGTCATCCTGCGCGTGGTCGACAAGTTCCTGACCCAGCTCGAAGGCCAGTTGCACGAGAAAAAAGTCGAGGCCCACTTCACCGACGCCCTCAAATCCTGGCTGGCCGAAAAGGGGTTCGATCCGACGATGGGCGCGCGCCCGATGGCGCGGCTGATCCAGGACATGATCCGCGCCGCGCTGGCCGATGAACTGCTGTTCGGACGGCTTGCCAACGGTGGCAATGTGACCATCGACATCGACCCGGACAGCGAAAAAATCAAGCTGGCATTCGACCACGACCCGGTTCCCGAAGAACCCGCCGTCGCCTGAACCCGCAGCGCATCAACGAACAAGGCCGCCTTTAAAGGCGGCCTTGCTCATATTGGAATCTGGACACGCACTCAGCGTTTGCCGCGCCCGTTTCCTTTACCTTTCCTGCCGGAATCGGATCCGTAGCATGTCCCCGGCTCTCCTGCCGCACAACCCGGCCCGTTTCCTGCCATCATGCAGCCCGACTTGCCCATGCCCATGCCCATGCCCATGCCCATGCCCATGCCGCCAACGAACTTACCCGCTTCGGCATCGAACACCGTCTTCTGGGGCGCACTCAACTTGCTGTAAAACGCCTCGACCGGCTTACGCATATCGGACAGCATGCTTGCGCGCCTCTTGCTGAATTCCTCCGCGCGCGCCAGCCGTTCGATTGCTGTCTTGGGCGCTTCGGCATTGCGCCTGCTTTCCATTTCCTTCAGCATGGCCCCGGTACGGGCTTCAGTGGCTTTCCTGAAATCCGCCCAGGCCGGTTTTTGCTCCGGGGTCAGCGCCAGCGCAAGCTCGAGCCGCGCCAGACGCTCTTCCATCCGTTGGTTCATCCGTTCCTTGACCTGTTCGGGCGTGGCATTACGCCAACCGTGCCCGTAACCGCCGCCGCCCCATCCGCCGCAACGCGCCATGGCCGCGCCGCTCAGCAGGGTTGTTGCCGCCAGCGCGGCCACGAGTGATGTTTTGATCCAGGTTTTCATCGGGTGTTCTCCTTTCCGTTGGGATCGTTGCGCCCGTTGCATCGGGCGATGGGCGTATTTAACCCCGGAAAGCAGGGGGCGGATATATCGTAGAACAGCAAATTTGAAGCAAGATGTTTCCAACGGCCCGATTGATACAAAAGGATACAAATCGATCCCGCATCCGCCTAAGATGCACGAAAAACCACCCGCCAAGGAGAATCTTTCATGTCCAGCCAGGATCACATTCTGATCGTCGACGATGATCGGGACATCCGCACCCTGCTTGCCGGTTATCTCGAGAAACAGGGGCTACGCTGCACCACTGCCGGCGATGGCCGCGAAATGCGCGCCGCGCTGGAGAGCCACCGCATCGACCTGATCGTGCTCGACATCATGATGCCGGGAGAAGACGGCTTGACCCTGTGCCGCAACCTGCGCGCCAGCGACTCCCACAACGCCAACACGCCCGTACTGATGCTGACCGCGCGCGGCGAAGACATGGATCGCATCATCGGTCTCGAAATGGGCGCGGACGACTATCTGCCGAAGCCGTTCGTTCCGCGCGAGCTCTATGCCAGGGCCAGGGCCATCCTGCGCCGCACCCGCGCCCTGCCCCCGAACATGACCTCCGCGCCTGCCGTGCAGGGGCGTGAGCTGCATTTCGCGCACTGGCGGCTGGACACGATCGCCCGTCACCTCATCGACCAGGACGGAACCATCGTCGCGCTGTCCGGGGCCGAATACCGCATTCTCAGCATTTTTCTCGCCCATCCCCAGAAAATACTCTCGCGCGATCAACTGATGGAGCTCACGCAGGGGCGCGAAGCCGATGTCTTCGACCGTTCCATCGACCTCCTGATCAGCCGTGTGCGCCAGCGGCTCAATGAAAACGCGCGCGAACCGGCGATCATCAAGACCGTGCGCAACGAGGGTTACGTGCTTGCCTGCGAAGTCACTCCAGCCGGAGCCGCGCCATCATGATGAAACGCCTCTGGCCCCGCAGTCTGTTTGCGCGTCTGATGCTGATCTGGCTGGTGGGCATCCTGCTCGTGCTGGCCGTCAGCTTTGCCATTTTCGTCAATGAGCGGGATCGGGTCTGGTCTGAGGGTTTGGCGCGGGAAATCGCTTCCAACGCCGATATTCTGGACAGTCTCACGCCGGAAGAGCGCCGCCGTATGCTCGGTGAGGAGCGGGGAGGAGGGCGACGAGGTCGGTTACGCTTCAGCCTGACCTTGCCCGAGAACGCCAGGGCGCTTCCCGACGAGCACCCCCTGCTGCCTGCGCTGCGCGAAGCGATGCCCGAGCGCCAGCCTGCCATGTACACCTATCGACGCGGAGAAGGTCCCGATCTTTCCGAACGTCAACTCCTGATCGTTTCCGTGAATCTGGCAGACGGTTCCTTGCTCACTGCCCGACTGCGCGGTCAGTACCGCATGCCGGGTCAGCCGTCCATGCTCTCTCCGTATCCGCAGGCTTCGATCATGACCAGCGCGCTCCTTGCGCTTTTCATTGGCGTGGGCATTCTCACCTGGATTTGCGTGCGTATCGCCACCCGACCCCTCTCGAACCTGTCCGCTGCCGCGCGCGCCCTCGGCGAAGACCCCGAACGAGATCCACTCGAACCCGCAGGCCCCACCGAAGTCATCCAGGCCACGGAAGCCTTCAATCAGATGCAGCAACGCATTACCGCCCATATGCACGAGCGCACCCGCATCCTTGCCGCCATCTCTCATGATCTCCAAACCCCCATCACCCGGCTGCGCCTGCGCGCCGAAATGATCGACGACGAAACCCTGCAAGCCCGCATTCAGTCCGACCTCGATGCCATGCAAAGCCTCATTCGTGAAGGGCTGGACTACGCCCGCAGCATGGAGGTGAGCGCCCAGGCGCAGCCCATCGACCTCAATGGGCTTCTCGCTGCGCTATGCGGTGACGCCGCCGACATGGGCTGGACGGTTTCCGTGACGGGACAAGCCAGCGAACCATTTACCGGCCACCCCGTCGCGCTGCGGCGAGCCTTGTGGAACCTGATCGAAAACGGTGTGAAATTCGGCGAGTCCGTCGACATCGCCCTTTCCGAGACCCCGAACGCGGTGCACATCCTCATCCGCGATCATGGCCCCGGACTCCCCTCTGAAGAGATGGAGCGCGTCTTCGAGCCTTTCTACCGTACCGAATCCTCCCGCAACCGCGAAACCGGCGGAACCGGCCTGGGTCTGGCGATCACCCGCAATCTGCTCCACGTCCAGCGCGGCGACATTCGTCTGGACAACCATCCCGAAGGGGGGCTTCTCGCCTCTGTGATCCTGCCGCGCGGTCAGCCGCATTGAGTCCGCAGATGACGGCATACCGCAGCACAAGCAAGATATGGTAACGTCCAGATAGATAGATCACACGGAGGCGTTCCATGATAAGCATCGACCACCACGAAGACATGATCGTCGCCGTCGTTTTCGGCGAATTCACCCTAGCCGATTACCGTGAATTCGAGGAACTGGCCGACTACAAGATCAAGGTTGGTGGTCCGCTTGATTTGCTGTTCGATCTACGCGAAATGGCCGGATTTACCATCGATCTCGCCGTGGAAGAAATCCGCCACTCCCTGCGGCACGCCCATGATTTCCGCCGTATTGCCATCCTGACCGACGACCAGTGGGTCACATGGAGCGCGTGGATTTCGCAATTCTTCGTCGACGCGGAAATACAGGTTTTCGACAACGAGGAAGACGCCCGACTCTGGCTGGAAACCGACCAGCAAGCCTTGACGTGATTGAATCACCTGTCCAAACCCCGGCCTTCAGACCGAAGTTCTGACCTCCGCGCCGCCCTGAAGGGCGAGGTTTCAAACCGGGGGCAGTATTACGAAGAATTATCGCTTCCTGATGCCCGTTGCGAAGCGGCAAGTTCAATATTTCCTTTCGTGAATCGTTGAAATATGTGCATGTGAGAATGTGAGAATGAGAACATTGTGGCATTCGATATGCCGCAGTGCGCAATAAAATCCGGGTAAACAGCCTCTGAAGATTGATTGTGGAGAGATTCCCGGTATGTCGTCATGGAGCGAAGAAGGAGCGAGATCATCCACCGTGGATGTGGTGGTGGTCATGCGCGATGGGCGTGAGGCCGCACAGCGTTGCCTTGTCTCGCTCTATGCGGCCGTGTGCCGCACGATGAACGAAATCGTCGTCATCGACGATGCTTCATCCGATCCGGAACTGGTGGACTGGCTCGACGGCGAGGCCGACGCGGGCCGCATCATGTTGTTGCGCAACGATAAGGATCGGGGCTTCATGGCCTCGGTCAATGGCGCGTTGGCGCTGCATCCGGAGCGCGACGTGGTATTGATGGAAGGTAGCGTCGAGGTCGCAAACGACTGGCTCGATCGCCTGTTGGCGTGCGCGGCGTCACGGGCCGACATCGGCACGGTGACGCCGTTTTCCAATAACGCCATTTTTTGCGCCTATCCCTTCGCGGGATGGAACGGCGGCCTGCCCGGCACGCAGGAATTGTCTGCGCTGGATGCGTTGGTGGCCCGCGTCAATGCCGGACAGTGGGTGGAACTGCCTGCGGCAGAAAAGTTCTGCATGCTGATTCGCCGCGCGTGCCTGGACATGATCGGTTTTTTCGATATCGAGCGTTTCGGGCGCGGCAGCGGAGAAGCAAAGGATTTTTCCCTGCGCGCGGCAGCAGTGGGCTGGCGCAACGTGCTGACCGCCAACGTGTTCGTCTATCGCGCCGTCGGCGCGGTTCCCGATCCCGCCAGACTGGAAGCGATGCAGGATGCCGAATACAAGCTGACCGCCCTGTATCCGGATTACGACGCAAAGGTGCGGGACTTCGTCCATCTCGATCCGTCGGCGCGGCTGCGGACACGGATCGACTGCGCTCGGGCTGCGCTCGGCGGCTCCGAGTTTGCCTCGGTCATGGACGAGCAGGCGCAAAAGCACGCTGCACGCGCGGCTTCACAGGCGGACGCGCCGCTCGATCCGCCGTTGCCGACAGTGTTGCACGTGACTCATGACCGAGCCGGTTCCGGGCGCTGGGTAGCGGATTATTGCGCGGCAGACCTCGAATGCCGCAATCTGGTGCTGCGCGGGCGCAGCTCACGCAACGCTGCCACGGCTGAACTGGCCTTGTACGATCCGCGTCAGGGGCCGTTACCCCTGATGACCTGGACGTTGGTCGACCCGGTTCAGAGTGTGGCCATCGGGCATGCCGAGGTTGCCGGGATCGTGAAATGGATTTGCGCCGCGTTCGAGGTGCGCGCCCTGCTGGTTTCGTCTTTGATGGGGTACTCGCTCGACCTGCTGCGATTCAATCTGCCGACCATTCTGGTCGCGCACGATCTTTTTCCGTTTTGCCCGTCGCCGCCCGGCATTTTCGAAAAACCCTGCGAATGCTGCGATGACCATGTGTTTACGCGCTGCATGCGCGAGAACCAGCACAACGATTTCTGGCATCTGACCACTGTCGTCGACTGGCAAGCCCTGCGGACGGCTTTCAAGGAGTGTCTGGCTGCGGACAATGTGCGGGGCGTGGTTGCGGGCGAAGAATTGCGCGCGCGCTGGATATCGCTTTTCCCGGAACTGGGCGTGCAGTCGTGGACGTGCGTTCCTTATGGATTGGGTGCGGCCTTTGCGCGCGGCCCGGTGGGGCTGGAGCAGATGTTCGGCAACGGGGCCGCAGGCGCGGCACAGGCGCCGCATTCCCGTTTGCGGGTTCTGGTGCCAGGGCGTTTGTTGCCGCATGCGGGCCTGGGATTGTGGCGGAAGATTTGTAACGAACTGCGCAGCTTTGCCAATGTGCTGCTGCTCGATTGCGGTGATTTCGGTCAGCCTTTCGAGGACTGCACGGGAGTGGAGGTCGTGCGCGAATGCGATTCCCGCGAATGGCCTGAAAAAATCGCGCAATGGCGCCCGGATTGCGCTCTGTTGCTGTCGTCGAAACCGGAGGGTTCCTGTTATGCGCTGGCCGAAATGCGGGCGCTCGCAATTCCGGCAGTGGCTGTCCGGCAGAGTATCTGTACGCATCGCGTCGACAATGGCTGGAATGATTTCCTGGTAGAGCCCGAGACCGATGCCGTGCTGGACATCCTGCGCACGCTCGACCGGGCGCGCGAGCGACTCGCCGCCGTGGCCGACTTCCTGCACTTCAGGCCGGTGCGAACGGCCTTCGAGATGGTGGCCGACATCCGACGGTTGTTGCCGGAACTGGATGTGGCGAAGATCGAAATCGAGGCCAGAGGCAGCAGTGATGCAGAAACCCTGCTTGCCATCCTGGGCAAACGTCTTCGGGGACAGGAAGAAATCCTGCAACTGAAAGACCTCCTGCAAGCGCGTGACGACGAAGCCCGTTCCCGCATGCTCAACCAGCGCCGCCTGGAAAGCATGGTGGGGGCGCTGGCGGCGCAGCATGCGGCCATATTGCGTTCGCCGTCATGGAAGGCGAGCGCGCCGGTGCGTTATTTCGAACGTCTGTGGGAACGCCTGCGCGGCAGGATTTCGCCGCCGTTGGAAAGGCCGCAGGTAGTGCGCAACACACGCATGGAACGGCGCAAGGCGCCGCGCCCGGAGCGTCCGGTTCCGCTCCTGTTGCGTTCCCGTGCGTCGGCCCGGTTCTGGCTGTGCGAGGCGATCGGCGTTCCGGACGCTTCCATCATCATTGCGGGAGGCGGGCAGGATCAATCGCAGCGGGCATTGCAAAACTTCATCGCGCTGGCCGCCACGGTTACGCGCAGTTGTACGTGCGCCTGCTTCGTCTGGTGCGGCTGGCTGGACAACCTGCGTCCCGACGATGCGTTCGCCCTGAAATTGCTGCGCGAAACGGGAGATCTTTTCGTGCTCGATGCGTTGTTGGACGCAGAAGTCTTTGCCGGGGCCGATGTGCTCCTCCTGCCTGCGGAATCGATGGGACAAGTTGGCTTCAATGGCAGGGTGGATGGCATCGCGCACGTTGAGCTTCCACTCGATTCACCGGAAGCCGGTGCAGGCGTCGTGATGGCGGCCACCGTGACAAGACTGTTGCAATATTGTGACAACGCGGATAAAACGGATGCCTTGCAAGCCGTCTAACAGGAAAAATCGGGATTCTTCGATACGTAAAACATCATGCCGGGAACGCTCATTACCGTCACAGCGCCCTCAGGGGCCGGAAAAACCACGCTGGTGCACGAACTGTTGCGTCGTGATGCCAACCTGCGCCTGTCGGTTTCCTATACCACCCGCGCCCCACGCGAGGGAGAGAAAGACGGACGCGAATATCATTTCATCGAAACCGGTCGTTTCCTTGAAATGCGCGACACAGGCGGATTTGTCGAATGGGCCGAAGTGCATGGCAACTATTACGGTACTTCCCGCGACTGGCTCACCGAACAGTTCGGCAAGGGGCTTGATACCCTGCTGGAAATCGACTGGCAGGGCGCGCGTCAGGTGCGCGAAGCGTTTCCCGAGTCGGTGGGTGTTTTCGTGCTGCCGCCTTCATTGAGCGAGCTTGAAAATCGCCTGCGCAAACGGGGAACCGACAGCGAGGAAACCATTGCCCGTCGGCTCCAGGCTGCGCTGGGTGAAATGCGTCATGTACAGGAATTCGCTTACGTTATAATAAACAATTGTTTGCCTGACGCTGTCACTGAGTTGGCGACGATCGTGCAGGCGGCGCGGCTGCGTTACGCCAATCAGCACAAGCGTCATCCGCATTATTTTTCTTTTCTTGCACAGGATTGTTGAAAATGGCCCGTGTTACTATTGAAGCTTGCCTGAAGAAAATCCCGAATCGGTTCATGTTGACCCTGGCAGCGGCCTATCGCGCCCGTCAACTGACGATAGGCGGGACGCCGCAGATCGAGCTCAATCCCGGCGACCGCGACAAACCCACGGTTATCGCACTCAAGGAGATCGAAGTGGGCAAGGTCGGCCTGGAAATGCTCAATCGCGGACAGGCTTGAGGATCTGTCGGGAGGTGTCGTGGAATCCGCCCATGCGCGCGCCTTGCAAGTTGCAGACATCGTGTTTGACGATGCCGTGGAGGATGTCGTCCGTCCAGGGCGGGACCCGCCAGCCTCCGGCCCCGATCTGGACTCCACTGAGCCGCTTTTTGCGCTCCTGAAAGAAAAGGTTGCCGCCTACCTCAAAAAAGAGGACGTTTCCCGTCTGGAGAGGGCTTACCGCTTTGCTGCCGAGGCCCACAAAGGCCAGATGCGCAAGAACGGTGAGTTGTACATCGTCCATCCCCTCGCAGTGGCTTCCATCGTCGCCGACTGGCATCTCGACGCTCAGGCGCTATGCGCGGCGCTGCTGCACGATGTCGTCGAGGATACCTTCATTTCCAAAGCCGAGATTGCCGAACGGTTCGGCCAGCACGCCGCCAATCTCGTCGATAGCCTGTCCAAACTGGACAAGATCAATTTCCGTTCCAGCGAAGAAGCGCAGGCGGCCAATTTCAACAAGATGCTGCTTGCCATGAGCAGCGATCTGCGGGTGATCCTCATCAAGCTTGCCGACCGCCTGCACAACATGCGTACCCTGTTCGTGATGCGCCCCGACAAGCGCCGCCGCATTGCTGGCGAAACGCTGGACATTTACGCGCCGATTGCCCGCCGTCTCGGCCTGGACGGCATCTTCCAGGAATTGGAAGATTTGTCTTTCGTCAATAAAAACCCCTGGCGGCATCGCGTGCTCGTGCGCGCCCGCGCCGTCGCCGCCGAGCGCAACAACCGCCGTCGCCTGCTTGCCCAGTTTCAGGGCGGCATCGAAGAGCGTTTGCAGCAATGGGGCGTCAAGGCGGAAGTACAGGGACGCGAAAAACGTCTCTACAGCATCTACAGCAAAATGAAGGAAAGGATTGCCGAGGCGCGCAAGGGGCCTGCCCTCGTTCATCAGATGGGGGAGAAGAACCGGGCCTTTTCCCATGTCTACGACATTCACGGCTTTCGCCTGATCGTTTCCGACGTGGCCGCCTGTTACCTTGGACTGGGGGCGCTGCACTCGATCTACCAGCCCTACCCCGATCGTTTCAAGGACTACATTGCCATGCCGCGTGAAAACGGCTATCGCAGTCTGCATACGACCCTGATCGGCCCAGGCGGCGTGCTTGCCGAAGTGCAGATTCGCACCCGCGAAATGCACCACATCGCCGAATCGGGCGTTGCCGCGCACTGGCTTTACAAGGACGACGACAAGAACATCAACGAATTGCAGCAGCAAACCCATGCCTGGCTGCAATCCCTGCTCGACTTGCAGGTGAATTCGGGTGGGGCGAGCGAATTCCTCGAACAGGTCAAGGTCAATCTCTTCCCCGGCGAAATCTTCGTGATTTCACCCAAGGGCCGCATTTTCAGTCTGCCGGACGGCTCGACCCCGGTCGATTTTGCCTACGCCGTACACACCGATGTCGGGCATCGTTGCGTCGGCTGCCGCATCAATTCCGACAACAAGCCACTGAATACCGAACTGAGAAGCGGCGATCTGGTGGAGATCATCACTTCGGCCTATCCCAGTCCCAGTCCGGCCTGGCTCAACTACGTGCGTACCGGGCGCGCCAGATCGGGAATCCGCCACTTCCTCAAGAACAAGCAGCAGGACGAGGCCATCAGCCTGGGCGAGCGTCTGCTCAACCTTGCCTTGCGCCCCCACGGCTTTACCGTCGACGAAATCGCTCCGGCGGCTTGGGAACGTTTCCTGCGCGACCGGGGCGTAGCCAGCACGCGCGACATCTACGCCGACATCGGCTTGGGCAACCGCATGCCGGTGGCTGTGGCGCGTCGGCTGCTGCTCGCCCAGAAACGGGTCGACGGGCTGATCGGCAAGGAGAAAGGCGATGGAGAAGGCGTCGACATGCCCCGGCTCAAGATACAAGGCGGCGAAAGCGGCGCCGTGCAGTTGGCCCGGTGTTGTCAGCCGATTCCGGGCGACCCCGTAGTGGGGCTCATCCGCAGAGGACAGGGGCTTGAAGTTCACCTTCAGGATTGTCCCGCCGTCACGCGCACGCGCGGTCATCTCGGACATTGGGTCGACGCCGACTGGGAGCAGGACGGAACCCGCCTGTTCGACGTGACGATTCGCATTCTCTGCCTTTCCGGCCACAACATGCTCGTGCGCATTGCCAACGCCATTTCCTCCGCCGACTGCAACATCCAGAGCGCCGTCATGGATAATCAGGCCGAATCGCCCTCCGTCACGACCCTGCACATGACCCTGCAAGTCCGTGACCGTCAGCACCTCGCCCAGATCATGCGGCGCGTGCGGCAGATTCCGGGCGTGGCGCGCATCGCCCGCATGCGGCCCGGCGTTTGAGCGGCGCATGCCATTAAAATGGGGGCTTTCGCCCCCATCTGTACAGATATCCGGGTATGTGTGATCGTCAGCCGACAGGGGCGGAAAGTTTTTTGTTTTTCCGACGCCGCGCCATGACGCCGACCATGCCGAGACCGGCCAGCAACATGGCCCAGGTTTCAGGCTCCGGCACGGGAGTGGCGCTCACGTTGCTCACCAGGAATACGATATCATCGTAATCCATGTCGCCGCCCATCCACATGTCCTCGAACCCCACAAGCGTTTTCCCATCGTAGTAGTCATAGAACGACACCACATGGACAGTGCCATCGGGGTTGTTCGACGCCGGGCCGCTGAAGAAGACGTAGCTGTTATTGGTTGTCGTGTCATCGGCAACGAGTCTGAGGAAAATCTCCGCCGCCCCACTTGGGCCGGTGTAGGAAAAGAACTTCGGTTCGATATAGTACGTCTCAGGGCCTTTATAGACGGAGAGGCCAGTTTTGACGAAGACTTCCTCCCAGAAGCTGATATTTCCATCATTGTCCCACGAGGCTACCGAGACAACGAGGTTGTAACCCGCCTGGCTGGTCACGAACGTGAACTCGACGGGGAGAGTTGGATCCACGATGTAGAAGCTGCCGCCAAAGACGGCTTCGGCGTTGTCGGGCGGGGGAGGTATGGGAGTGCTTATGCCATAGTCGTCTCTGGACTCGATCCATTCCTTGAACGTGGTGTCGGTGGTCGGGGCGGCTGATACGGAGCCGCACATCAGCAGGAGCGGCAGGAGTGCAACAAGTTGTTTACGCTTGGACATGGTAAGCCTCATGTAATATGAAAGAACACGTAAAAACTCGCAGGTTACGCGAAGATTTATGATAAGCATCTAACTAGTTAGCAAGAAACAAGCCAATTCCATAACAACGTGTTTACGTTAATTTTTTTATTCTCCGAAAAAAAAGTTGTAAAAAAAATCGACACCTGGCGCGTGTAGGTTTCTACCCCAAATCCGAACCGAATCAAGCTGCGTGTGCGTCATGTTCCGGATGCCGCTGCCTTCGGGTACGCTTGCCATCGAACCCGCGCAGACGCTCATCGCGTTGACAAACCCGGTAAAATCATTTCTTTCTCGTTATGGGGCTTTTTTTGCCTGGAACCATGTCATCGAGCAAACCCAGCTTTCAGCAAATCATCCTTACGCTCCAGGAGTTCTGGAGTCGGCAGGGCTGCGCACTGTTGCAGCCTTATGACATGGAAGTCGGCGCGGGCACGAGCCATACCGCCACCTTCCTGCGCGCCATCGGGCCGGAGCCTTGGCGCGCCGCCTACGTGCAGCCTTCGCGCCGCCCGAAGGACGGGCGCTATGGCGAGAATCCCAACCGGATGCAGCACTACTACCAGTACCAGGTGGTGCTGAAACCCTCNCCNGCCGATATTCTCGATCTTTACCTCGCCTCGCTCGAAGCNCTGGGGTTCGATCTGAAAAGGAACGACGTGCGCTTCGTCGAGGACGATTGGGAAAATCCCACNCTGGGCGCGTGGGGATTGGGCTGGGAAGTGTGGATGAACGGCATGGAAGTCACGCAGTTCACGTATTTNCAGCAGGTCGGCGGTATCGACTGCAAGCCCATNACCGGCGAGATCACCTACGGGCTGGAACGTCTGGCGATGTACCTGCAAGGCGTGGAAAACGTCTTTGATCTCGTCTGGACGGAAGCCGCGCCATCGCCGGGCCGCCCCCAAGATGGCGCAGCCCCCCTGGGGGGCAGCGAAACCCGCATCGCGGGCGAGCGTGGGGGCCGTCTGACCCCATCGCCGGGCCGCCCCCAAGATGGCACAGCCCCCCTGGGGGGCAGCGAAACCCGCATCGCGGGCCAGCGTGGGGGCCGTCTGACGTATGGCGATGTATACCATCAGAATGAAGTCGAGCAGTCGGCCTACAATTTCGAGTATTCGGATGCCGCTTTCCTGTTCGATGCCTTCAATGCCTACGAGAGACAGGCCCGGCATCTGATGAACGCGCAACTGGCGCTGCCCGCCTACGAACAGGTGTTGAAGGCCGCGCATAGCTTCAACCTGCTCGATGCGCGCGGCGCGATTTCCGTTACCGAACGCGCCGCCTACATTGGCCGCATCCGCAATCTGGCGCGCAGTGTCGCGCAAAGTTACCTGGATTCCCGCGCCCGACTCGGTTTTCCGATGGCGCAGAAAGATCGGGCCGAGGAAGTGCTCGACCAAATCGCACGGAGCGCCGCCCGATCATGATGCCCCAAAACCTTCTCGTCGAAATCCTTGTCGAAGAACTGCCGCCCAAGGCGTTGAAGACCCTGGGCGAGAGTTTCGCTTCCGCGCTGGCTGCCTCTCTCAAACAGGACGGGTTGGCTCCGGACGGTGCTGTCGTCACCGCTTACGCCACGCCGCGTCGACTGGCCGCACACATCACCGGCGTGCTTGCCGCCGCCGCCGACAGGGCGGTCTCGCAGAAACTGATGCCGGTCTCCGTTGGGCTGGATCGGTCAGGCGCGCCTACGCCCGCGCTGCTCAAAAAACTTGCCGCCCTGGGCGCGGAGGCATCCGCCGTTCAAAAACTGCGCCAGGAGAACGACGGCAAGGCTGAAATTCTGTTCTACGACAGCACCGTCAAGGGCATGATGCTGGCCGAAGGGCTGCAAAAGGCAATCGATGCAACACTGGCCGCGCTGCCGATTCCGAAGGTGATGAGCTACCAACTGGCCGATGGCTGGACGAGCGTCAATTTCGTGCGTCCTGCACATGCGTTGCTGGCCCTCTATGGCGCAACGGTGGTGCCGGTCTTCGCGCTGGGGCTGTCTTCCGGCAAGGTGACGCACGGGCATCGCTTCGAGGGGAGCACTGAACCCATCACCATCGAGCACGCCGACTATTACGCCGGAACCTTGCTCGAAAGGGGCGCGGTCATCGCCTCCTTTGCCGAGCGCCGCGCTGAAATCGTCCGTCAGTTGACCGCTGCCGCCGAAAAGGCCGGCCCCGGCCTGTGTCCGGTGGAAGACGAGGCGCTGCTCGACGAAGTGACCGCGCTGGTCGAGCGGCCCAACGTGCTCATCGGGCAATTCGAGCCGGAGTTCCTGGAAGTGCCGCAGGAATGTCTGATTCTGACGATGAAGGCAAACCAGAAATACTTTCCGCTGCTGGATGCCGCCGGAAAACTGACTCATCGCTTCCTGATCGTCAGCAATCTCACTCCCCCTGATCCTTCCGCCATCATCAGCGGCAACGAGCGCGTCGTGCGCCCCCGGCTGGCCGATGCCAAATTCTTCTTCGACCAGGATCGCAAAAAAACGCTGAAATCCCGTACTCCGGCACTGGCGAAGGTCGTCTACCACAACAAACTCGGCAGCCAGTTGGCGCGTAGCGAACGGGTGTCCGCCATTGCCCGCGACATCGTGAACAAACTGCCGGACGATCTTACTCCCAGGCAAAGCGTCATACTCGACAACAGGGTCAAACAGGCCGCACTGGCCGCGAAAGCCGACCTTCTCACGGACATGGTGGGCGAGTTCCCCGAGTTGCAAGGCATCATGGGCCGCTATTACGCCCTGGGCGAAGGTTTCAACAAAGAAGTTGCCAATGCCATCGAAGACCACTACAGACCGCGTTTCGCGGGCGACGATTTGCCGCGCGGCATGGTCGGCATGATCGTTGCGTTGGCGGACAAGCTGGAGACGCTCACGGGCCTGTTCGGCATCGGCCAGATTCCCACGGGCGACAAAGACCCCTTTGCGCTACGGCGTCATGCACTCGGCGTCATCCGGATTTTGACGGAAGGAAAGCTGGACGTGCCCCTTTCCGATCTACTCGACCTTGCGGCGGCCCATTTCAAAGAGCTTTGCAAGGGAGACGGGAATACTGCGCAACTGTCGGCGTTCATCTTCGACCGCCTTGCCGTCAACCTGCGCGAACAGGGTTATACCGCACAGGAAGTCGACGCGGTGCTCGCGCTGAATCCTCAGTTGCTCTCGGACATCCCCAGGCGCATCAAAGCCGTGCGCCTCTTCGCAACCCTGCCCGAAGCCGTGGCGCTTGCCGCTGCCAACAAGCGCGTCGGCAACATCCTGAAGAAAGCCGAAGGGATCACGATTGCGCCGCTCAATGCCGCCTTGCTGAAAGCGGCTGCCGAAATTGCGCTGTCCGAGGCGCTCGACCGTATTGTGCCGGAGGCGAATGCTGCCTTCGAGGCGGGCGATTACAGCGGCTCGCTTCAGGCGCTCGCGGCCCTGCGCAAGCCCGTGGACGCGTTTTTCGACAAGGTGATGGTCAATGTCGAAGATCCGGTTCTACGCGTCAACCGCTTGAGCCTGCTCACCCAACTGCACGGCGCGATGAACAGGGTGGCCGATCTCTCAAGGCTGTCGGCCTGAACATCCTGGGAAGGTTTCAAACCGGAGATTGTATTAGATGAACCTCATCATTCTCGACCGCGACGGAGTCATCAACCACGACTCCGATCAATTCATCAAGTCGCCCGACGAATGGCGTCCCATCCCCGGTTCGC
>JGI24702J35022_10001256_pt1 | contig 15806 bp, 14 predicted proteins | sample TergutTh196P4_FD_35022 | JGI IMG/M metagenome (IMG submission 35022)
TATCGCAGCTTGACACGACCTTCTTCGGCGCTCTAGCCGAACCATCCCCCATGCGGCGTAGCATCGCCGCTGGCGTATGATCTAGCACACGTCCAGGTTGCGTATGATCGGTAATCATCGGACCGTATCCGGCCTCATCCTCCATTCCGGGATCCTATACCTCTTCCCCGCCAGAGGACCTCTCTGCGGGTGCACATATTCACTAATCGTTAGCCAGCAATCCCTTTCGGGCGCGGCGAACTTCCCGATTATCGGAGACATATTTAAAGGTTTCCGAATTCTTTTCTCAGGTGCTTCCCGGACAGTACCGGGCGACCCGACATATGCATCGAGCAGACCGCCTACGCGCGTATTATATTTATAATTATTCTGTAAACGCCGATATTTATCAGATCGGCGGACATCGTGAGCGCCGGTGCGTCTCCGGCCGGAGGCCGATGCCGTCACGGCACGAAGACAACGGCGGCCGCGTTCGGAAGGATCCTCTGCAATTCTCTCAGGTGAATGGGATAAAAATAAAGAGATCATCATGGATCTTTAATGCCAACTCTGTTCTCGTTTCGGGTTTTTATTATCACAGCCCTATGGTCTGCATAATAGCGAATGGCCATGACAATGAACTCTGATCTGTTACGGAACTCCTCTGTCAGAGATATATCATCATCTATAATAGCAACTAATCCTTTTGGAACCTTAATCGATAGTTGTTCCATATCACGTTCGACCATAAACAACTAATCAATCATGAATGTTTTAATTATCGTAATACGAAGGAATTACGAAGGTAATTTTATTATCTGAGTTCGTGTTACGTATAGAAGTAAGCAAAAAATTTGGCACTTCAACGGTCGCCAAAATATGCTGAAAAAGAGATGGTTAATATGAAGATGGTTGTGATTGTATCATTTATCACGATGTCAATGCTTTTGGCGGTTCCTTTCGCATTGTTAACTTCTGAGAATATTGAAAATGAAAGCATATTGGGAGCAGGGACTCCCACCGTAGCAAAGATAGCAGCTGGAGAAAACCATACGGTTACTGTGAAAAATGACGGCACCGTTTGGGCTTCAGGATATAACGGCTATGGGCAACTTGGCGATGGCACATCAACCAACAGATACTCTCCTGTTCAAGTGGTGGGCTTGACAAACGTTATAGGAGTCTCGGCCGGAAAGGATCATACGCTTGCTTTGAAATCTGATGGAACTGTTTGGGCTTGGGGAAGAGGAAACAACGGACAGCTTGGTGATGGCACATCAACGAATAGATCAACTCCTGTTCAAGTAGTGGGTCTAACAAACGTAATAGATATCGCGGCCGGGGGTCTTCACTCGGTTGCTTTGAAATCTGATGGAACTGTTTGGACATGGGGATATAATACCTCTGGACAACTCGGCAGTGGTTCACTTACATACACGCCTAGAACCATTCCTGCTCAGGTTACCGGCCTTACCAATGTTACTGCCGTTGCGGCAGGATACGCGCACACGCTTGCTTTGAAATCAGATGGATCTGTTTGGGCGTGGGGCGACAACTTGTATGGGCAAGTAGGATATGGCACATGGGCGCTTACATTTTCTTCTCCCATTCAGGTAGCTGTTCTGAGCGACATCACATCCATCGCGGCTGGACTTTACCACTCTGTTGCTGTTAAAGACAGCAACACAGTATGGGCGTGGGGTTCGAATAGTGATGGAGAACTCGGTAACGGTACAACAACAAACAGAAACACTCCTGTACAGGCAATAGTGAATTTTGGCTCACCTCTGACAAATGTTATTGACATTGGTGCCGGATATTACTTCACGGTCGCTCTTAGAACGGACGGAACGGTTTGGACGTGGGGGGACAATTATTATGGACAGATTGGTGACGGCACAAATACGGACAGGGCAACGCCCGCTCAGGTGTCCGGTCTGAGTGGCATTTCTGCTGTTGCGGCTGGAGGCCATATGACGCTTGCCTTGAAAAATGATGGAACAAAATGGGCGTGGGGGGACAATTATTATGGACAGATTGGTGACGGCACCACCACGCGGCGTACAACGCCCGTACAGGTAGGAGTGTCAAATGACAATAACTCCAATCTAATACTTATCGCAGGCATTATCGTCGCTATCGCAATAGTAGGAGTGGTTGCTTACAAGTTCATCATACAACCGAGACGAAGGTCATAAAACCATTTCAGAGCAGGGGTTGACAGCCCCTCCTCATTTTGTTATGCAACAGATGTGAACTGCAACTTCGTTTATTTCTTTATTCTCTTTTGAAATCCTAAAAAAAAGCCTGCAATCAGGGAACGAAGACAACGGCGGCCGCGTTCGGAAGGATCCTCTGCAGTTCCCTGAGATGCGGATGGTAGAATATGAGACGGTCGTCGCGCAGCGGCTGTTTTGACAACAACTTTGATACAACGGCCGTTTCGGTGCGGCCTTCAACTTTCCATGCGCCCTGCTCTGACGATGTATCGGTCATTACCAATATCGGAAGCTTAAGCGCCGTTCTCTTGTGATCCGCGCATACGCCGCACAATATATCGATCTCATCGCGCGTCATCTCGCACGTATGGCCGCTGCGCGTTCTGTATGTGAGGTCGCCGGAATCGATATGCTCGGCGAGGCTTCTCCTTGATACCGGAACGCCGGCGTTGATATCGGATATCATGTCCGTAACATCCATGCCGTTACGTATGCGCATGCGCACACATATACATACGTGCAGTAATACTGTAATACAATGGACGAAAGACTTGCGGATGCGCTGAACGCGCATCCCTGCTATAATGAGGACGCGCATAAAAAGTTCGCGAGGATGCACCTTCCCGTCGCGCCGGGGTGCAACATTCAATGCAATTACTGCAACCGTAAGTACGATTGCAGCAACGAATCGCGGCCCGGCGTCACGAGCTCGGTGCTCACGCCTCAGGAGGCGCTTGAGAAAGTTCGCATCGTCAAAGAAAAGATACCCGAGCTGAGCGTCGTCGCTGTCGCCGGTCCCGGCGATCCGCTTGCTAATGAGGAGACATTCGAAGCGCTTGAGCTGATCCACAGAACGTACCCCGATCTGACGCTCTGCCTTTCGACGAACGGATTAATGCTTCCCGTGTACGCGGAACGTTTGTACGGACTGGGCGTACGTTTCGTCACGGTGACGATGAATTCGTGCGATATCGATATCTCATCGAAGATATACGGCTTCGTCATCTGGAACGGGAAAAGACTTGAAGGTAAAGAGGCGTCGGAAAGATTGCTGGCGAATCAGCTTGAGGGCATCGAAAAATGCGTCGGCCTCGGAATGCTTGTGAAAGTTAACATCGTCCTCATCCCCGGGATCAACGACGCCCATATACCGAAGCTGGCGGAACGCGTTAAGAAGATGGGCGTCTACATCGTGAACATATTGCCGCTGATACCCGTTGACGGCACGAAATTCTCGGACATGCGCGCCCCGACGCCGGAAGAGCGAAAAAAATTGATGGACGTTTGTTCAAAGAACGTTAAAATGATGCGCCACTGCAGACAGTGCCGTGCGGACGCCATCGGACTTCTGGACAACGACAGATCGGGCGAGTTCATAAGAACGGGCGCCTGCGGCTCCGGGTGCGGTCCGGTGAACGTAAGGGACGACGGCATCGTCGGCGATGCGGCGGGCACGCGGGACGCCGGCGGCACGGCCGGTGCCGGCGTACGCATAGCTGTCGCGACCGATGATGGTACCGTCGTCAACGGAGGGTTCGGCAACGCTCCGTATTTCAGAATGTACGCGGTCAGCGGTGACAGCGTAACAGAGGAAAGCATCATCACGATAGGGGAGCACGGCGCCGTTTATGGGGATGCGCACACAAAGAACATCTCCGACCGTATAATTTCACTGAAGGACGCGGACATCGTCATAGTCAGCGAGATCGGCACAAGACCGATGAACGAACTGAAGAATGCGGGCAAGTACGTTCACATTGCCGACGGTAACGTTAAGGATGCGATACCGGGCGCAGTCGCGGGCAGGAACGCCGAACTTCGAAAACGTCAATGACCGCCCTCTGAACATACATGTGCCTTCGTTCGGGCACTGTAAAATAACGGCCATTAACGTAATGGTCATTACCGTAATGGTCATTACGTAATCGTCATTACCGCGATGGAAATTAACTCGGACAGTCTTTATCTGTCCGCTCTCAAAATAAAGAGAACGGCGATTTGCGCACACACACGGTCAGAGATGTTTTTTATCTTAGAATCATATGCGTGCGCCAATGAACGCAAAAGAACTCAGGGACGCGTATGTGAACTTCTTCAAAAAGAGAGGACATGCGCACATCCCGTCGTCGTCGCTTATCCCAGATAATGATCCCACTGTGCTCTTCACCACCGCGGGGATGCACCCTCTTGTCCCGTATCTGATGGGCGAGAAGCATCCTGCCGGAAAAAGGCTTGTGAACTATCAGAAGTGCATAAGAACCGGAGACATAGAGGATATCGGCGATCCGACTCATCTTACATTCTTCGAGATGCTCGGCAACTGGTCCTTAGGCGATTATTTCAAAAAGGAATCGATAGAGATGAGCTATGACCTTCTCACCGAGGTCCTGAGAATGAATATCAACGATATCGCGGTGACCGCGTTCGAAGGCGATGAGGACGCCCCCCGCGATGACGAGACGTACAGCATATGGAAAAGCATAGGCTTCAGGGACGATCAGATCTTCTTTTACGGAAAAAAGGACAACTGGTGGGGCCCCGCCGGGCAAACCGGCCCGTGCGGCCCCGACACCGAGATATTCTATGATAACGGACAGCCGAAATGCTCACCGGGATGCGGTCCGTCATGCAAATGCGGAAAGTATGTGGAAATATGGAACAACGTGTTCATGGAGTACAACAAGAACGATAACGGTACGTACTCACCGCTGAAGCAGAAGAACGTCGACACCGGCATGGGATTGGAACGGGTATTGGCAATGATGAACGGCGTCAAAAGCGCATATGATACGGAATTGTTCATTCCCGTCATAAAAGAAATAGAAGGGCTTTCCGGAAAAGCATATGCGGATAACGAAAAAGAGTTCAGGATAATCGCCGACCATCTCAGATCGGCGGTGTTCATATTAGGCGACGACATGGGCGTCGCACCTTCGAAAATGGACCAGGGATACGTTCTCAGAAGGCTCATAAGAAGGGCAAGTCGCTATATGCGCAAACTGGGCATAGAAAGCGGCCGCATGGTCGGCATCTGCGAGATGATCGTACGGCAGTACTCCGACGTTTACCCGGAGCTTGAGAGGAACAAAGAATTCGTTCTTCACAGCATAGCCGCGGAAGAGGAAAAGTTCGGAAGAACTCTTGACCGCGGACTGAGGGTCGCTGACAAAATGTTCGAGGAGCTCGGTGACGAAAGAACGTTGAGCGGCGAACTGGCGTTCCGGTTGTATGATACGTTCGGTTTTCCCATTGAATTGACAAAAGAGCTTGCCGATGAACGTAACGTGTCGGTTGATATCAAAGGATTCGAAGAGAGATTCAAAGAGCATCAGAATGTCTCGAGAGCCGGAGCAGAACAGAAGTTCAAAGGAGGTCTCGCGGACAGCAGCGATGAGACCACGAAATTACACACGGCGACGCATCTTCTGAACGCCGCGCTGAGACGTGTTCTGAGCGCCGATATAATGCAGAAGGGCAGCAATATAACTCCCGAACGTCTTAGATTTGATTTCAACTTCGACAGGAAAGTGACCCCTGAAGAGCTGCAGAAGATCTCGGACATCGTGAACGACGCCATAAAAGCAGGGATCGACGTGGTATGCGAAGAATTGCCGTACGACGACGCGAAGAAATGCGGCGCGATAGGTGTCTTCGAAGGCAAGTACGAAGACATCGTGAAAGTTTACACTATCAGCGGAATATCAAAGGAGATGTGCGGCGGTCCCCATGTTAAGAACACATCGGAACTGGAAGGGTTCAGGATACTCAAAGAGGAAAGTTCCGCCGCCGGCGTAAGGCGCATAAAAGCGAAAGTAGGAAAATTATGAGCGTTCCAGAGCGGACACGGCTGCCGACCTTACGAATTCCGACGTATCGTTCACGAGAACGTTAAGCTTTTTTCTGATATCCGCGGTCATGTGACCGCATTTGTGATGAAAACGTCCGGCGGCCCACGCCGCCGTCCCTCTCACGCTGCTCTCGCCGTCATCAAGAAGTAATGATATCGTACTCATCGCAACGTCGCTCATCGCAACGGTACCGGCCGTTTCCCCGAGACCCCACGCGACGTTCTCCCGTACCTGCGGATCATTGTTCTCCGCCATACCAACGAGCAGCGTTACGATACGATCATCATTAATTTTATTCTGACCCATCTTCGCGGCGCACCATGTCACCTTCTCAACGGCCTCATGGAGATCGGATGAGGATAATTTCAAAAGAATGTCAAGAAGATCGCTCATGTCCTCTTTCGCCCTGAGTCGTACGTCAAGATCACGGAGACCGTTCAGCACAACGGAAATGTCATCTGAAAGAAGATCGTCCTTTAGCGTCATGATATCACTTCTTCGGTATTGGTCTTTCTTTGTAGAACTCGCACCTTTCGTAATCGACATCAGGCACGCACATCTCGTAATCCGGAAGTTTCAGCACGTCCATTCTTATGCGTTTGGACTTGCAGCTTGCGCATCGTCCGTCGTCGGCGTACCACAGGCACCGTACCCTCTCGGCCATATGCATCGATACCGTAAAGCTATGCTATAATCATATCTGAGCGTATGTTCACGGGGTTGATGCGTAATATACTGTGACAAACATATCGTCCATGAGAAAAAGGCGATGACATGAACGAGATCAGATGCCCCAAATGCGGAGAGATGTTCAAAGTTGACGAGTCCGGACTGGCCGACATCGTCAAACAGGTGCGCGACAGCGAATTCCACAAAGAGCTCAAAGAGCGCGAGAACCTCTGGATCACGGAAAAGGAACAGTCCATAGCGCTTGCGACCGAGAAGAAAGGAAATGAGATGCAGAACGAGATGGCAAAGCTCGATAAAGAGAACGCCGAGCTGAGAGCGAAGCTTGACGCTGCGAAAACTGAAGAAAAACTTGCGGTCAGCGAAGCAACATCGGTGAAAGAAAAGGAACTTGAGGCGCTCAGGAACAAGCTTAACGAACGGGACGCCGCCCTTGCCGCGGAAGTGACGAGAAAAGATTCCGCTATCGCGGAATTGCGCGGAAAGATGGAGAAGCAGGACCTTGAGAACCAGCTAAGGACGCAGGAACAGATCGCTTCGATCATAAAAGAGCGCGACGGCCTGCTCAAAGATATCACTTCGAAGGAAACAGAAAAACAGCTTTCCGAAAAGTCGATCAAGGAAAGATATGACGCTCAGCTTAAGGCTAAAGATGAGGAGATAGCAAGATACAAAGAGTTCAAGGCGAAGCAGTCGGTCAAACTGCTTGGTGAGTCGCTCGAGCAGCATTGTGAGACGGAGTTCAACCGTCTCAGAGCGACGGCGTTCAGGAACGCGTATTTCGAGAAGGACAGCGACATCAGAGAAGGAAGCAAAGGGGATTACATTTATCGTGAGAATGACGAAGAGGGCAACGAGATCGTCTCGATAATGTTCGATATGAAGAATGAAGCAGACGATACCGTCACGAAGAAGAAGAACGAAGATTTCTTTGATAAACTGAACAAGGACAGAATAGCAAAGAAATGTGAATATGCGGTGCTTGTATCATTGCTTGAGATGGACAACGACTTCTATAATTCCGGTATCGCCGACGTATCGTTCCGTCACGAGAAGATGTACGTCGTCCGTCCGCAGAGTTTTATCTCGATCATAACGATACTCAGGGATAACGCAATGAAGACTATGTCTTATAAAGCCGAAGTTGCACTGATAAAGGCGCAGAACATCGACATAACGAACTTTGAGGATGAGCTGAATGATTTCAAGCAGAAGTTCAGCCGTAACTATCAGCTTGCCAGCGAAAGGTTCCAGGACGCGATAGCCGGCATAGACAAGACGATGGCGCAGCTTCAGAAGACCAAGGACGCCCTGATCCTTTCGGAAAAGAACCTGCGCCTCGCGAACGACAAGGCAGATGATCTTACCGTAAAGAAACTTACACGCAATAATCCTACGATGAAGGCAAAATTCGAAGAGCTGACGAAGAGCGGCCCGAATGATCAGCAGAACGGCGGCGGAGATGACTGATCATCTGAGAACAGGGCGTTCGGCGCAACGGCTGAGTTCAAAAGGCGGTCCCGTATAGGCGGCAATGATCCGGCTGCTTTTCATTGACCGCCGCATAAAATTGCACACAGACCGTTCGCTTGGTGCTGACCGCATAATAATACATGATCGAACGATCGTGCGGCATCTGGCTGGTAAAACGCCGTTCGGGATATAACCATTAGAACAGGTTATTATATTTACCAAGTTTATCCATAATAGAACATTAACACAGAGCAGAGATGATACAATGGAACAAAAAATAAGCATATTCGGAATACTCGTGATCGTCGGTGCTGTTTTAGCACTGATCTCGGTCTTCCTGAATTGGATGGATCTGTCTGTACCGGGAGTATACAGCGACTCGGCAACGGGATGGGACATATTCATAGAAGAGAACGGTACTTTCTTCATGAAAATGCCGTTGGTCATAATAGTCATGGCGGTCTCAGTGATCTTGCTGGGCATCCTTGATCTCATGGGAAAAGGCCAGCAGGTCTCAAACATAGCGATACTCATCATCGGCGTCCTTGTCATTGCATTGAGCTATTTGGCTTACAACGCTTTCGAGGACCTCGGAAAGGAAACTTTGGGAGTATGGTGGTCACTTGTGAAAGTAAAGATGGGTTACGGAATATTCTTGGCGTTCGCGTCCGGCATAATCATGATCATCGCACCGATACTCAAAATGGCGAAAGTACTGCCGGAATGAGTAAAACATTTTCAGACCGTACGCGTGCGTACGGTCTTCTCTTTCCTTTCGCCTGACCGGTAAAGAAAAGGTTTATCTTTCGTTCTTCTATTCATCCGACGGGAATGAGTTCTCCCTCGGCGTCCGCCGGAACCGCACGCGCTGATGAGCTCTGCATCGGAGGCGCGTTCGAGCAACGTTACGCGCTTTCGTAAACGGTGATACGGAGCGTGGGAGAATGAACGGACAGTTCATATTGATAATAATGGTGGCATTGGGCGGCGCCCTGGGGGCGCTTTTGAGATTCGCCGTTTCGACGGCATTTCCGAATGACGGCGGCATAGGAATTAATGTGCTGATAGTGAACGTTATCGGCTGCTTTGCGATAACGTTCATATTGTTCTCGTTCGAGCCCGGCGATAATGCATACGCGTTCCTGCTGATAGGCGTCCTCGGCGCATTCACGACGATGTCGGCGGTGTCGCTTGACACTGTTAATTTATTCATCTCAGGCACGTTCGGAACAGCTTTTCTGAATATTGTGCTCAACGTGGCGGCATGCGTCGGAGGCGGTTCGGCGGGATGGTTCCTTTCGTTGCATTAGGTGCTGCGCACCGTGCCGGTGCTCCGGACCGCGGATCAGCTTTTTAATGGAACAACAGTAGTCCCGGGCGGATTCGGACCGCCGTCGCCGGCTCCAAAGGCCGGCATGATTGACCACTACACCACGGGACTGTGATTTCCCTCTAAACTGGTCTCGATTATATATTCTTCGCAGGATCGGCCGCCGCATACGGACGTCGCATACGGACGTCCGCGCAGCGGTATGCGCGATGATATGCATCAGCAGTGCAATACGAAAGCAAAGATACAACGAAACCTGACGGTTAGTAACTTAAATATACTATGGCTGTAAATCTCCCAATCCGGGATTAACAATGAAAACCGGAAAGATATTCGCGATCGCCGTTGCTGCGGTCCTCTGTGCTGGTCTCGTATCGGTCCTTGCAGGTGCCAACGCATCTGCGGACGATCCTGAGCTTGAAGAGGGATACGCGTACGGCCAATCGTTAAAAATGGACATGGGAACAATGCTGGATCAGATGGAGATCGAAAAGGGTGAACTTCTTGAAATTCTTGGTCCGGCTCTTGTGGGACTGATGGGATTCGATCCTGCCGTCGATGCCGCTTACATAGACAGCATTGACATTCAGGACCTTGACTTCAGCATCGCATTGGCGTCGCTCGTTGAAGTTGTGAAAGCGGATGCGGATGACGGATATGTCATAGAGATAAGCGCCGGTCTGGCGCTGAGCGCCTCGGCGGCCGCCGAAATGAGCGGCATGCTGCCCAAGGAAGGCAAATGGGACCCGAGCATACCGTTCACCGCGGGAGATGTTGATGAAGGAACGGCAGCGTTCAGCATTGAGGCGAAAGCAGGATTTTACGTCAGCGTCGTGATGGACGTCGCTCCGGACGGATTCATAAGAAGCGTCACGGTGAACTGTGACCTCTTCGCGTCAGTGATAATAAAGACGAACATAACCGTCATACCGTACGGGAACCTTGACGGTCTGGATGAATTGGAGATAATCTACGGGGATGCCGTATACAAGGCGGACGTTGATCTCAGCTTATACGCCAAATTGGTGTTCGAGCCGAATGAGGACGGGGATGAGTTCGTCGGATCGATAGACGGGCTGAGCGTCACCGGAAGCATGTCGTTCAGCGATGATCTGAAGGATTATATCGACACGCTGGCGGGAGAAGGCTTCACGGACAGCATCATGAACTTAAGCTACGGCGGATACGATATCATCGTTGACGGCGTTCTCAATATCAACGAAGTGCTTGATGATGTTGATATCAACGCTTTGATCGATGACCTCCCCGGAGATATGTTCAAAGGATCCTATGAGGAGAACCTGATGGACTTTGAGAACGTGAAACCTCTGGACCTGTTCGCGGGCACCGCACTTGAAGGCCTCGGCCTCGGTATGAGCGAGCTTGACGCGGACGGCGTACGTGAAGTGAAGGCGGACCTTGACCGGATAAGGGGCGGCACCCAGAGCGGCGGGGACGGCGGCGATAACATCCTGTTATACGCGGCCATCGCCGCTGTTGCGGTAGCTGCCGTCGCGGGCGTCGGTTACTTCCTCTTCATCAGGAAGCCGTGATCGCGGAACGGACAATAAAAAGAGAAGGCCGCCGGCCTTCTCTTACCTTTACCTTTTTTATGCTTATATATCACAAAGCGCATGACGTTTATTGTGAAATCGATCCAGATCGCCGTCATTATCGCCGCGATCGCGGTGACCGCCACAATAGCAGCGGCCTTTGTGCTCACGAACGGCGGCGGTGATGACGTTTCATACACTGCCGATGACTTTTCAGACAGCGGCATTGATGACACCCCCGACAGCGGTGATGACGGTACTGATGACGGTACTGACGACCCGGGCAGCGGAGATGATGATACCGGTGACGGTACTGATGACGGTACTGGCGACGGAGACGACGGTTCCGGCGATGATGCCGGTGACGATAATGATGATGCCGGTGACGGCGATGATGACGGCAATGATGACGGTTATTCGAACAGCGAATATATAGGACAATATGCGAAATACAGCATATCATCATCACCGTCCAGATTCAAAGGCACACTCACAATAGAGGTCACTGACGCCACATCCTCCCAGCTCCAATATATGTTCTCCTGGAACATCACAGGCCCTATTGGTATCTTACCGTTATACAGCGATTCTTCGAAACAGTGGGCGGACTTCGGCGAAGGCGACACGTTCGCCTCTCCTCTCTATAAGTATGCCGGCGACCCGGAAGGCGAGGCGACGCTGAGCACCATCCACGGCATAAAGACGACCGTCATATACATGGCGGCGCTCGGCGGACAGGAAGCGAAGATGTGGGTCGGGAAAGATAACGGAATAGTATACAGGATCGAAACTGTCATTGACGGGACCAAGATCACCTGTACCCTGACAGGAACGAACATCAAGTGACACGCTTTCATGCGGTCGCCCGCAGACCTCTCCTTACTGATGCGGCCCTGATGCTGACTTGCGTGTACGATCCGAAAGTTAAGAATAAAAGAATTAAAGTGGAGGAGGCCCGGCCTCCTCCTTTTTTCGTTCACTTGCGTATGATGAACCCTACGGCAAGCAGAGCGACGAACACCAGGACGGCCGCCACCACGATGATCACGGTCGTGTTGTCCGAATCATCGGATGCGGCAGCCGGCTCGATGACCGGGCCGACTGTCGGGTCACCGATCTGCATGATCAGAGAGCTGTTGCGCGCCGTGGCGCCCGACCCTATGTCCACGTCGATCGGACCGCTGTATTCCCTCAGTCCGGTCAGAGTGACCTCGTACTCATAGCCGTATCCTCCGTTCTCCTCCCACCTGTAGTCCCCGTAGACATCCAGGTCGAGCACTTTCGTGACGGTCGACGCATACACGGTACGGTCCACGCTGACCTGTCTGATCGAGACGCTGACAACTGTGCCGTCACCTACGGTCACCGATACAGCGCTCGGATCGATCCCGACCGACCTCATCGCGAACGTCACCGATTCGCCGACATTCAGCGAGACGGCCGCCGGGACGTTCGCGGTTATCACGGGAGTGTTGCTCTTGCTGAGGTTCCATACCTGACACCCGTTGAACGGGTTCGCCGTCAGCAGGAGCAGCCCGTTCTCAGTTGGCAGGAGAACACGTCCGCCGTAGTTGGTCGCGTCGCCGAGACCGTTGACTGTATACGGCAACCATGTGAACCCGTCGTCCGTATAGAACAGGTCGAATCCCGCGGGGTCCGCCGTGTCGTTGACGTACTTGGTGAACGTGAACACCGCTGACAGCGTCTCGAACATCGCCTGCGCCTTCGCGGCGGTAAGACCGGACAGCATGTTATACATACCGACGATCGAGTTATAGATGTCCATGAAGTTCGCGATGCTTACCTGACCGGCCACGCTCTGCAGTACTGTTACGACGTCCGTCGCCATCTGCTCAAGTATCGTCTGTATCGCCGCGGTGTTCCCGCCCATGACCGCCGCCGCAATGTTACCTGCGGATGCGGTGACGATGCCGGTGATCGTGTTAACGGCTGCCGCATAATCTATTCCCGTCAGATTGTCCAAAGCTGCGGACAGACCGCCGGTGAACCCGGTGGCCGACATGAGGATCGCGGCTATGTCGCTGTTCTGCGTAAGCATGTTCAGAACGATCGCCTGGAACACGTCGGGATAGTCCACGAAACTGTTACGGAATATGCCCATGTCCCATGTGCTTGCCCATAACCTTCCGTTCTCATCCTGCGCCATCCACCATACGTACATGTTGGGCATCAGGCTCGGTAATGCATTGAGACCGGGGAAGAACCCGCCGCCCAGATTACCCGCGTTGGGAACATTGTTCCCGTCGGAATCGTGCGCCACGTTGCCGACCAGCCGGTCGCCCACGACCACTTCCCATTCATCGTCCGCGGTGAAACGGTATATCGCCGCGGGGCAGTACGTCTCGTTGAAGTTCGTCTCCATGATGGCCGCGCTCTGAGGCAGCATATTGAGTGCCAGAAGGCTCACGCCTATCGCAAGCTGACCGAGGAACACCGGCCCGTTGGCGAATGTTGACACGTAAACGTAATCAACACCGTCGAACGTCGCCAGGAAAGGCGACGCGGCAACGTGCCCCGCGATGTCCAGCCCTGACGGATACTGCGTTCCCGCCATATCGCCTACGATCATATCGGTGTCGTATCCTCCGAGGCCGTCATCCGTCAGCTTGATCACCATGAATCCCATTCCGGTGACGAATGCGTAAAGGCTGCCGTTGAATCCGATAATGTCCCAGACATAATTGTCCGCCGTGAACCCGTAATCCAGCGCGAGATCGGCCACGAGGTCCCAGCCGTCGTACTCGCCGACGGCCGCCGCGACCGTCGGCGTAAGGGACATCAGTCCCGTGCCGTCGGTGCAGTATATCTTGGAATCGAATGTGCCCACGTAAAGCAGATCGTCAATAATGCAGGCGGCACGGAAGTATTCCGCTCCGCCGCTCAGAATAGGCGCCCAGAGGATCACTTCCGGCTCATCGCCGTACTGGAAGTCGGGACCGAAGCGGTACACCGCGGAATAATCATAACCGTCGCCGGTGTTGGTCAGCCCCGCGAATACGTAAAGGTCGTCGTTGAAGACGATCATCTTCCTGTAACCGCTGAACGCATCGTTCTCATACATCAGTTCCCAATCGCCGGATTCATCCATATTGTAACGGAATATCTTTCCCGCGTGGTCCGGGCTTACGGCCGGTATCCCCAGCAGAGCGTTCATATAGGCCGGCGCGCCGGCGACCGCCAGGAGATATCCTCCCAGGTCACGGTTTGAACCTACCCAGAGATAATCGCCGTCATCCTGCTCGAAGACGGCCGTGCACCATGCATAGCTGTTGTGCCTGTCGGCGTCAATGCCGTCCACCCATACGCCGCTGACCCTTGTTGAGTCGGTCAGGCGCTCCGCGGCGGATGCATTGACTGCGGGCACAACCACCGCCGTCAGCATGACGGCGGCTACCAATAACGCAAATAACCATCCTTTCGGTCTTGCTTTTGTTATTTCTTCGCTGTTCCCCATTTGCTTTCCTTCTGTGCTTGTATATAATCGGCCTTCCGCCAATTGGATACGTATGCGCGTCCGTAATATATAGCAACGGCGGTCATGCATCCATCAATATGCCAATAAAACAGAATACGGCCGCCTGCGGTGCTGACATGGTCTGCACTGAACAGATGAAATAATGAAAAGGAAAAAAGTTAAAGCGGAGGGGGACCGCCCCCTCCTTTTTTCGTTCACTTGCGCATCACGACCGCCGCTCCCAGCAGAGCGACGAATGCCAGAACGGCGACACCGAGGATGATCACGGCGGAATCGTCGGAACTTCCGACACTTCCAGCAATGTGCACGCCGATGAATCTCTCGGCGCGCATTCCGCCTATCCTTATGTCAACGTCCACAACTCCGTCGAAGTCATCGACGGCGGAGAGCGTCACCTCGTACAGATACACCGGAACGAGCTCCGTTGTGCCTTCCTCCACATACCGGTGGTCCCCGGGCAGCAGAGTGACACGGACATCCGGATCATACACGATCATCGGATCGAGTTCCCTGACCAGCGCGATCGAGGCATTCAGCTCCGGATGGTCGGTGGTGACCGCCAGCACTCCGGGGTCAAGCCCCACGGACCTTACGAGGAACGTGAACGTCTCTCCCTTCTTCAGGGTCAGCTCGCCGGGATTGTCCGCTATTATGTTCTGGTCCGAGTCGCCGACCAGCCATATCTGGCAGCCGTTGAACGGATTCGCCGTCAGAACGAACAATCCGTACTCAGTGGGCAGGAGAACACGCCCGCCGTAGTTGGCCGGGTCGCCGAATCCTGTCACGGTGTACGGTTTCCATGTGACGCCGTCATCCGAATAGAACAGATCGAATCCCGCGGGGTTCGTTCTGTCGAAGATGAAGAAGAACGCCGAGAAGAATGCCTCCACGGTCGTCTCCATCGCGGCCAGCGTCTCCGCCGGGTCTGCAACCATCAGTTCAACGAATCTTATGATCGAAAAGTCCAGTTTGATAAAGAGGAACGGATCGATCACGGATATCGCGTCCCGCAGCGCGCCGACTATGCCTTCGAACAGGAATTCAAAGACCACGGCCAGCGGCATGCCGCTCAGGACATTGTCCCACGCGGCTTCCAGAAGCGCCATGATCTCCGCCGATGCCGTTTCGAACTCCAGTTCCGACAGGTTGTCCATGACCGCTTTGATGTCGCTGTACACCTCTGTTATGGCGGGCAGCACTTCCGGCGATGAGAAGCTGAGC
>JGI24702J35022_10001257_pt1 | contig 15800 bp, 12 predicted proteins | sample TergutTh196P4_FD_35022 | JGI IMG/M metagenome (IMG submission 35022)
CATGCAACACCATCGTACACATTCATGTCCAGCGGTAAACCGTTTTGCAGGCAATAGATCAGACGATAATCCATGATGAAGTCCATCCCGCCATGGCCGCCCACTCTTCTTGCTAGTTCGGCAATTTCCGTGACAAAAGGATATTCGTATTTTTTGAGCAACTCTTCCATATCCTCATTATTCATTGCGCTATGTGCGTCGGGTTCAAAAGCTAATTGCTGTATGGGATACTTTTGGGCAAAGCCCTTGGTACCGCTTATCGTATGGAGACGGTTGTAAGGACGTGGGCTGGACACATCGTGCTGAATCAAAATAGACTTGCCCTTAGCTGTTTTTATCAATGTGGAACTCATATCGCCTTTTTTGTATTCTATTCTGGCTGTGTCCGAATTTTCTCCGAAACGTTCCTTAGCATAAGCAGTCATGTTGAACTGATTGCTCGAAAGCGACACTAAATAATCCATCTTGTCGCCACGATTAATGTTCAAAATCTGTGCCACAGGACCAAGTCCGTGCATCGGATAAAGACTTCCATTTCTTTCGGTATTTTCTTTCAAGCGCCAATAGTTCCAGTAACCGATAAGGCTGGGAGGTCTTGATTTGGTTTCGTCTGCACTCTGATCATTGGATTGCGCTTTCATGCGCGGGTTGAAGTTAAGCTCCCGCAAATCGTGAATATATGCGCCTTCCACATGAACCACTTCACCGAACATACCTTGTTGTGCCATGTTCAGTGTGGCCATTTCAAAGAAATCGTAGCAGCAGTTTTCCAGCATCATACAATGTCGGCGTGTACGCTCTGCGGTATTCACCAACTGCCAACATTCGTCTATTGTTAGTGCAATGGGAATTTCCGAAACCACGTGCTTACCCTGCTCCATAGCGTATACGGCAATAGGAGTATGCAATGCCCAGTGTGTAGTCACATACACCAGATCAATGTCGTCACGTTCGCATACCATTTTCCAGTCTTCTTCGCCGGTATAGATGGTGGCTTCTGGACGATCGTTCTTCTGCAATATTGTCTGCACTCTTTCGATATTGTATGGCTCCAAGTCACAAATGGCTTTTACCTCAATACCTTCTATATTCATAAACCGACTTACGGCGCCCGGTCCACGATTCCCAAGACCAATGAAAGCTACGCGAACAACAGGAATCGGTTCGCAGCGCAAACCGATCACATCAGTCTGACCTGCAGGGCGGGGAGGTTCGGCTGAAATAGCATCAGCGGCACGTTTGACAGGACAAACAGCGTTGTTGTTACAGCTTGATATCAGCGACCATCCCAGCATCACAACAAAAAGAAACAAAATATACTTTTTCATAAATATTTTTAGATTAAAAAAATGAATAAAGCGCAAAGTTAGAAAAAAATATCAGTAATTTACAATAAATGTTTTCATCTAACGGGAAAAAGTATATCTTTGTGGTTTATTTAGTATTGCCAGAATAGATGGTATGAAAACACTTATTGAAATTAATAATCGACTGAAACGATTATTGGTTATTTTTTTGGTCTTATTTTTACAGGTCGGCTTGAATGCTCAACCAAGACAGCAACGGACTGCCACTTTCAAAGTGGCACAGTTGTTTGACTGGATTGGTAACTTTTATGTGGATACGGTAAATATGAACAGGTTGAGCGAGGACATCGTCCGGAAAACCTTGCAACAACTTGACCCTCATTCCCAATATATTACAAAAGATGAGGTGCGCGCCATGAATGAGCCCTTAGAGGGGTCGTTTGATGGAATTGGCGTATCCTTCAATATCCTGAATGATACAATTTTGATTGTTTCGGCCATGCAGGGCGGACCGTCGGAAAAGGTCGGTATCACTGGTGGTGACAAAATCATCACCATCAATGGGGAAAATGTTGCAGGGACAGGAATCAAAAACTCCGACGTGTACAGCAGGTTGCGTGGACCCAAAGGAACGGAGGTTAATGTAGGTATTCGCCGCAGAGGATATCATGAACTGTTGTCGTTCCGTATCATCCGCGATAGAATACCGCTTTACAGTATCGACGCGGCCTACAAGATAACTGATGGGATTGGCTACATCAAATTAAGTCGTTTTTCTGCTACATCGAAAAAAGAATTTGATGACGCTATGCAGAAATTGAAAAAAGATGGAGTAACCGATTTGATTTTGGACTTAACCGGAAATGGTGGTGGATACATGGAAACAGCAATTCAGTTGGCCAATGAATTTTTAGAGAGGAGGCAATTGATTGTTTATACCGAAGGAGCAAATGACCCTCGTCGTGAGTATCGGGTAAGTTGGAACGGAAATTTCACTAAGGGAAAATTAGTATTGATGATTGACGAAGGATCGGCTTCTGCAAGCGAGATACTGGCAGGGGCTATTCAGGACTGGGACAGAGGTGTTCTTGTCGGACGCCGTTCATTTGGCAAAGGCTTGGTGCAACGTCAAATGATCTTTGCCGACAGTTCTATGCTTCGCCTGACTGTTTCGCGCTATCATACACCCAGCGGCCGTGCCATACAGAAGCCTTACAACACAAAAAACGACGAATATGCCAGAGAAACAATGCGCACCCGTTTGCAAACCGGCGAGCTGATGGGACAAACACAGAATTCAGACGCAGATACAACGAAATATCACACCCTTGTAAAAAAACGAACAGTATATGGCGGTAACGGTATCACGCCAGATATTTTTGTAGCAATGGACACCTCGTATTATACAAACTATTACCGTGAGTTAATCGGGTTAGGTATTTTCAACCGTTTTGTTCTGAATTACGTAGATAAAAACCGACAAAATATAAAACAGCAATATCTAACTTTCGAGCAGTTCAACAATAATTTTATGGTTACGGAAACCTTGCTGGAGGAATTGCAGGTTTTTGCAGAAAAAGAAGGATTGGACAGAAAACCGGAAATGTTTGCCAAATCGCAACAACGCATTGAGTTATTCCTCAAAGGTAACATCGCTCGCGACCTGTGGGATAGGACAGAGTTATTTCGGGTGGTGAACCTCGGCGATCCGATTTTTCTGAAAGCGTTGGAAGAAATTAAAAAAATTAAATAACTAAAAAACAAATCAAATGAAGTTCATCATCATTTTATCCATCATTTTAGGTTCTGTCACATCACTGTGTGCTCAAGAGGACAGAACCGCCATACAAAACGCCGCTTCAACAGCAAATACAGGCGTTGGCAGGGATGCAAAAAAACTTCCTGACGACACTGTAGCATGGAAAAAAGGCGGTGATGTGTCTTTTAATTTTGCACAGACACAACTTTCAAACTGGGTTGCCGGTGGCGAAAAATCATTGTCGCTGAGCAGTTCGTCCAATCTCTATGCTAATTACAAAATGAATAAAGTGATTTGGGAAAATTATGCTTTCATGGCGTATGGCATAATTAAGTCTGGCGACCGTAAAGCTGTAAAAAACAGCGACCAGATCAACATGGGATCAAGGATGGGTTACCAAATGGCCAAGAATTGGTATTACACAGCCGCCCTGCTCGGAAGAACACAGTTTGCTCCCGGTTTTCAATATTCATCAACAGATACCATCCGTATTTCGAACTTTCTTGCTCCGGCATATCTGTACCTTTCACTTGGGTTGGATTACAAGCCATCGAGCCGTATTTTTATCAGTTTGGCCCCTGCTATGGGAAAAGCCACATTTGTCCGTTCCACTGATCATGTAATACTCGTTTCTTCAGGGATAATTGACGAGGGTAAAAAAACGCGTTATGAATTTGGAGGAGGGATTGTTTTCAACCTCAACGGCAGTTATTTTTCAAAGAAAGTTACTTATACTTCTCAATTAGAATTATTTACCAATTATTTTGATAAACCACTGATACATACTGATGTTGTTTGGGATTTTCAATTTAGAGTTGTGCTTTCCAAGTTTGTAGCTTCCACTGTACGTGTCAATATGTTATACAGTGACAGCCAAAAAACATTCAAAAAAGAAATGTACAACGGAAATTGGGAAACAATGGAACATGGCGCACAACTTCAGATAAAGGAATATTTTGAGATAGGGTTGTTTTACGCTTTTTGAGGCTGATATTGTTAAAATGGAACAATAAAATATGACAGGATTCTTTTTATATCGTCCACCCAATTTTATTTTTCTTGATTAAAATTATCCTGCAAATTGTGCATTTCTTTAGGATAATAAAGAAAATATTTTTCCACCACTTTCGACATCCCAAACAGATTTTCCAGGTCGGATGCCACAGTAAGATCAACCGGTTGTCCTTTCTGCATGACGAGAATATTTTCTCCGATATCGGCGCTGTTGTATGCGTGATTGGACAGTATGCCCGAACGAACAAAATACATGGTCTGATCTTCCGAAATCCGGTACAAATTTACAATTTTGTGGCGAAGGGATTCGATACGTTCATTGGCAAACGGTTCGTTCTGAATCTCAATGCGGAACAAGCGGCGATTGACTAAATTGGCAGCAAGGCGCGACAGTACAGGATCCCGATGCGCCATCCACATCTTGATAGCGATAGAAATATCATCATCATCAAGCATGACATAATGTTTTAACATTTCAAGCGGATCATGCAGCAGGTTGGCAGGTACAAAATCGTGGAGGAAGTACCGGAGACAGGGTGTTGCAAAAAGATTTTCGCCGTTGCGGATCAATTGCCTGGCTCGGCTAAGCGTGTTCAATAACAGCTGATCAGCGGCAATCACCGTCTTGTGAAGGTACACCTGCCAGAACATCAGTCGGCGCGCCAGCAGGAATTTCTCGATGGAATAGACGCCCTTGGCTTCAACCACTAATTCATCACCCGCCACATGAAGCATTTTGATAATGCGGTCGGAGCCGATGATTCCTTCGGTAACTCCTGTGAAAAAACTGTCACGACGTAAATAATCGAGCCTGTCTACATCCAACTGACTGGATACCAATTGACATAGATACTTTTTGGGATATTGTTTTCTGAAGAAGATACTTTTTGGGATATTGTTTCCGAAAGATTTCTATAGCTGTATCCAACCGCCCGCCAAACTCACGATTCAACTCCTGCATTAAAAGCAGTGAAAGTGTTTCGTGTGATACGTCTTCCACAATGGCTCGTTCCAGCGCATGTGAACAGGGTCCATGCCCGATGTCGTGTAAAAGAATAGCGATCATCGCGGCTTCAGCCTCTTCTTCTGTAATATCGAGGCCTTTTGAACGTAAATTGGTAATAGCCTCCTTCATCAGGTGCATGGCGCCGAGCGCATGTTGGAAACGTGTATGGTTGGCGCCGGGGTAGACTAAATGAGTAAGTCCAAGTTGTTTGATACGTCTCAACCGCTGAAAATGAGGATGCTCGATTAAATCATACAGTATTGGAAAAGGGATGTTGATGAACCCGTATATGGGGTCGTTCACTATCTTGCGTTTATTATCAGGCGACATGTGCTATTGATGATATGAAATGCAAAGTTAGTTTTTTTTGATGATAAAAATATTTGCATTATCTTTGTGCATCATATAAAAATCAAATATCATGTTAAGTTCAAAAATGGAAGATGCATTAAACCAGCAGGTTAATGCGGAATTATGGTCAGGTTACTTATATTTATCCATGTCTTATGATATGGACAACAAGGGTTACGAAGGTATGGCTTCGTGGTTTGCTTTACAGGCAAAGGAAGAGTTTGAACATGCTACCCGTTTCATGAAATACATTGTGGAAATGGATGGAAAAGTTACATTGCTGCCGATTGATAAAGTCAGACAAGAGTGGGATTCACCCAAAGATGCTTTCGAGAATACCTTATATCACGAAAAAACCGTAACCGAAAAAATTCATCAATTGATGGATATAGCAATCGAATTGAAAGATTATGCCACGCAAAGCATGTTGAAATGGTTTGTTGATGAGCAGGTGGAAGAAGAAGATCATGCACGTAAAATTGTAGAAAAATTGAAAAAAATTGAAAATATCCCGGCTGCCTTGTATGCGTTGGACAAACGTCTTGGCGAACGAGGATAAATAATCACTAAATATAATGTAAAATCATGAAAAACATATCCGTATTATTTTTTGTAAGTTTTTTGCTTTTGGGATGGGGCAATATGTCATGTAATCAAAAATCCCAAAATAGTTGCTGTGCAGAGCATAGCGCCAACTCAGAAGTTGATGTAGTGCTGAAAGATTACGGTGCGGAGCCTGTAGTGCTGGATATTGACGCTTTTACGATGGAGAACGATAATTTTAGAACAGCATTGTGGACAGGCACAATGCTTCAGGTAACTTTAATGTCAATTCCCGCAGGCGGCGAGGTTGGTTTGGAACAGCATCCAGATACCGACCAGTTTTTACGCATCGAAGACGGTCATGCCAAAGTAGTAATGGGCGACACCCAAGAAGCGCTCACATTCACCAAAATGGCGGAAAAGGATTTTGCCATTTTTGTTCCTGCAGGCAAATGGCACAATATCATCAATACAGGTGATAAACCGCTGAAACTGTATTCTATTTATTCACCTGTGGAACATCCGCACGGTACGGTTCATAAAACATTTGAAGAAGCAGAAGAAGCGGAGCACCAACATTGATGAAACATGTAATCATTGGAGGAGTGGCCGGAAGCGCTAATGCAACGACGATAATTCGCCGCATGGATGAGTTTGCGATGGATTGACCGGCCTTGAAAATATATTATATTTGTTTCACAAAAAAACATACAGTTGGAAAACATTTTAACTACCATTAATGTTGACAAGCAATATGGCAACGTTAAGGTGCTTGATCATATCAGTATTGATGTTCCCCGTGGAAGCATTTATGGATTGCTGGGGCCTAACGGGGCAGGAAAAACCTCGTTAATCCGCATCATCAACCAGATCACTGCACCCGACAGCGGTGAAATTCATTTTATGGGACGTCGGCTTCAACGCGATGATATTGCACAAATCGGTTATTTACCGGAAGAACGCGGACTTTATCGTAAAATGAAAGTGGGCGAGCAGGTATTGTATCTGGCACGGCTCAAAGGTCTTAGTAAAGCAGAAGCGTACAGGAAAATAAATATCTGGTTTGAAAAATTCGAGATGCAAAGCTGGTGGAACCGTAAGGTAGAAGAACTGTCGAAAGGAATGCAGCAAAAAGTACAGTTTATCACCACGATATTGCATCGACCGCAGTTGCTCATTCTCGACGAACCGTTCAGCGGTTTCGACCCTATCAATGCTGACATGCTCAAGAACGAAATTCTGCAACTCCGCGATCAGGGTACCACCATTCTCCTTTCAACACACAACATGGCTTCGGTTGAAGAAATGTGCGACTATATATCGCTTATCAACAAATCGCGTTGTATCCTGCAAGGCGAAGTGAAACGTATACGTCACGAATATAAATCGGGCGAATACGAACTGTGTTTCGAGGGGGATAGCGCAGCACTCATGGAAGCTCTTAAAATGGCTGGATACCGTATCGTTGCTCACAAACAGGAAGAGCAAAACATCAGAATCATTGTTCATGCACTTACCGGTTCTGGAAACGATTTGTTGGCTAAAGCTATTCCTTTGGTTAGCGTTGTCTCCTTCAACGAAATACTTCCCAGTATGAACGAAATCTTTAAGCTAAAAGTTAATGAATAAAACTTTCATCATCATCCGCCGAGAATACCTGACGCGCGTTCGCAAAACAAGTTTTATTGTGATGTCTCTGCTTGGGCCTGTGCTGTTTGCGGCCATGCTGGTGTTGCCCATGTGGTTTGCTACCATGGAAGACGAAGATATCAAACATATCGCAGTACTCGACAGTACATGGCTTTTCATCCACAAAATACCCGAAACAGCCAAATTCAAATTTACCTATGTGTCTGAACCAACTAAAACAAAACTCGAAGAATTTAAGAAAAATCTGTCGAAAACCGAATTTTTCGGTATTTTGTATATACCTGACTGTATTGTAAACGTTCCACAAGGCATTGAATTTTATTCATACAAACAGTCGCCCGCAAACCTTACTATGCACATTGCCAATGCAATAGAAAAAGAATTAGAAACCGAAAAATTGAAGGCATATCAAATAGAAAATCTTGACGACATCCTCCAGTCAGTGAAAACGCGCATTGACATACGCACATTCAAGTTGTCGGAAAGCGGTGTGGAAAAGGAAAGTCACAATACATTGAGCATGATAATAGCTTACGCTTCGGCGCTGCTGATTTATATGTTTATTTTCCTGTTTGGCGCACAGGTGATGCGAGGCGTGATTGAGGAAAAAACCAATCGGATTGTGGAAGTGATTGTTTCATCCGTAAGACCTTTTCAATTAATGATGGGTAAGGTGATGGGCGTAGCATTGGTGGGCTTGACACAGTTTCTGGCCTGGGTGCTGCTTACTGTAATATTGGTACTATTTGCGCAAACTCTTTTTCTGCCCGACTTCAGCCAACAGGCGTTGCAACAGACTGACAGTATACAGATGATTGGCTCGCTGGCTGACGACCAGGTGCAATATTCCGCAACTGCCGAAAAAGCAAAGGAAATATTCAATGTCGTGCAATCTGTCAATTTTGGGATGCTTATCGGTTGCTTTCTGTTCTTTTTCGTTGGCGGATACCTGTTGTATGGTTCATTGTTTGCTGCCGTTGGTTCAGCCGTTGATACCGAAGCCGACACACAGCAATTCACGTTGCCCGTCACCATCCCACTTGTTATTGCTATCATGGTGATGATCAATGCTATGCAGAATCCTGACGGAACATTGGCTTTTTGGTTTTCCATCATCCCGCTGACATCGCCTGTGGTAATGATGGCGCGTATACCGTTTGGTGTACCTTACAGCGAATTAGCCTTGTCCATGATTTTGCTCATACTGACTTTCCTTGGGGCTATCTGGCTTTCGGCAAAGATATACCGCACAGGAATACTTATCTATGGCAAAAAAATGACTTGGCGTGAATTGTGGAAATGGTTGACGTATAAGAGTTGAAGCTTCTCTTTTAACTCTACCCGAAACACGAAATTATTCTTTTGTTATGGAATAGTCTTTTCCGTATTTGATTATCTGGATATGTTTGTTCATATAGCCGCTGAAAGAGTCAATCTTTTCGAACCGGAACTCGGATTGGAGCATGGGCATCCGGAAATCAGTAATGCAACGTCCGAATCCCTTTCCGTACCTTTTCATGACTGACATAAAATAGTAGGTGATATCGTAGCCTAAGAAAGCAAACTGATATGCGTTTGACGATATACTGCCAAGACCGGTAAGCATGGTCGGTTCCGTATGGTACATTTTTCTGAAATGCCGCAGGAAATTTTGTACTTCCGGATTATCATAATCTATATAAAACGCTGTAGCATAGCGAAATTCTAATGTATGCAGATATTCCAGATCAAGTTTTAAGAATTTTGTCCAGCTTGTCAACCCGTAAAGATTGATCCGGATACTGTTTGACGCAGCATGGAGCAGTCCGGTAACTATGTTGACAAACGTTTCGTCAGCCGATGGAATAACTACCACGTTCGTTTTCCCTCTTTTCAAGTAGCGAGCGGGTGGTTGCAGGCTGTCGGGACGCATTTGGAGTACGGTAAGGTCAGCATCATCAAATACCGTTTTCAGCCTGTTGAGGTATGCGGTGAAAAGTGTTTGATCTGCTTCCGATTTGTTGCCAATAAGTGTTATGTGTATATTTTCTTGTTTTGAGATATGGTTTACTATTGTACCAACCGTATTGATTTCGCCGGCATTCACCTGCATTAGATACGGGTTGTTTTTCAGCGATTCAGCATTGATGGAAATTGGTGATACGTAATAAATCCTGTTTTCGAGGGCAAAAGGAGCTACCTGATTCACCAATTCCGTATAGAAGGGTCCGATGATCAAGTCCATATTTTTCATTTCGGGACTTTTCAGTAATTGCGCCACTTTTATGGTGTCGCGCATGGTGTCGAACACAGTAATTTTTGCATTTAGCCCCTGTTTTTTCAACGAATCAATAGCCAACATTGCGCCCTGGTAAAATTCAAGCGCGTTTGCCGAACGCGGATGAATCCAGTACCGCCCATCCCTGTACCTGAAACGGCCTTCATTATCCTTCACCAATCCTGAATCAGGCGCCGAAGCCGGAACGTTGTCGGCCAAAAACAAAGGCAAAAACAGGGCTATGCGAAATTCGTACTGCGATGTTTCGGCACAATCCGAACTGTCTTCCACTGCAAAATCGTTTGGTATCAGACTATTACTTTCCGTTTGCTGATACTGACGGATGATAATGGTATCTGTTTTCGATGTTTCAACCGGTAGACCGATCGGCGCGGCATCTGGCAATGGTATTTTGATTTGCTGTCCACTCCTCACTCGGGGATCGTTGGCCTTGATTTCAGGATTGATCTCAAAAACTTCGTTCAGATTGACATTGTAGTTTCTGGCGATAGAGAAAAGTGTTTCTCCCCGCTTGACTGTATGCACAATATGCGCATACTTCGGTTCGGTGTGCGGTACAGCGCCATTGGTCTTTTTGGGAATGGTGACCACCTGACCGGCTTGCAACTCCGAATGTTCCAACTCAGGATTGTACTTGAACAGCTCGTCCTGGCTGATATTGTAGTTCTGCGTGAGCCAATACACGGTTTGTCCTTTTTCAGTGATGTGATAGATGAACTGTGCCGATTGAAGCATGTTCCCTGTCGGTGTATCGTTGGCATTAACAGGGATTTTCAATTCCTGACCAATCTTGATACCTTCAAATGCATCAGGATTATTGAATACAACATCCTTTTGCAATACATTGTATGCCCGGCTGATAGAATAAAGAGTTTCGCCCGGTTTAACGGTGTGCAGGTAAAAACTTTTCCCGTCGATGACCTCTTTAGTTTTTGACGGAACAACAGTCACCTGCGATTGGGCAGGCCGGACAGAGAATACCAATATGAAACAGAAAAAAAAGATACGTAATAAATCCATTTTTGTGATGTGTTTTTACCTCGCAAAACTAATGAAATTTTTAATGTGACAGATTATTTTTTTGATCCTCTATCCTACTTATCTTTGCATCGGAATAAGACCACAATCAATCATGTCAAAGAAAGAATCAGGCTATCGTCAATCAATAGAAGAGATTGAAGCCATATTGGCAAAATTAGAAAGCGGCGAAACCGATATTGACCATCTGGCCGCCGAGATCAAACGTGCAGCAAAACTTTTGCAGAACTGCAAAGAAATGCTTTTCCAGACAGAACAGGAGGTAGAGAAGATCATAAAGAGTGAAGAATAATGTTTTAGCAGCATTCTTCTACCTTATTGAGCATCACGTACCACAGGTAACCTTTCACAGAGGTGTATCCCATCATGCGCAGATGGTCAGTGTACTGCAGCACTTGTTGCCGGTATTTTTTTGTTTCAAGTTCACCAAACTTGTAGTCGATAACCTGTACCTGTTCGTTATCAAAAACAATCCGATCAGGACGTGCAAAAGAGCCATCGGGTAGCAGAATTTCCGCTTCTGTTTTTACCTGCATGTCTGGTGCGAACCATTGATTGACAATGGGATTGTCAAGAGCTTGATGCACCATTGAAATGATATGTGTCCGTTCTGTTTCAGACAGTTTGCCTTCCATAATCATCGCAGAAAGGCAAGACTCCAGATCAGCGGGGGTAAGCATCGTGCGGAAAATATCGTGCAATAACCGGCCTTTGTCGAGTTTGACTTTGTTGGGAACTGTGCTGTTCGGGTTTAAATTCGTTGAGAACTGTGCCGTTAGAGTTTTAGGGTTTGAGTTTAACGCGGTCTCATGAGACGAAGTCGTATAAAATTGAAAATATTCGGTTTGTGTTTCTTTTTGTTTAAGTTCTTTTTTGATCAATTCCCCCATTTCAAAACATATATTTTCAGGATGCCAATAATCATGCAGATGGATAGCTGTATTTTTCCCTCTCTCTTTGGAAGAAAGGGTTGGGGAGAGAGGCTGTTGGAATATCCTCTGAATTAAATCTTTTACATCAGTAAAACCGTCCTTTACCTGCTGTGGTGTTGTAATGAACAGCGCTCTGCGGGCACGGGTAAAAGCCACATACAGCAGGTTGAGGTTGTCGATGTACGACAACATTTTTTCACACAGATATTCCTTTACAAAAATGGTATTACGAAGCGACTGTTCAAATTTCAAAGGTATGATTTTCACATCGTTAAATGGTTCTTCTACAGGCTGACACCACAGCATTTTTCCCGACTTGCATAAAGACCAGTTACAGAAGGGAATGATAACTGCGTCAAACTCCAGCCCCTTCGACTTATGGATGGTGATCAGCCGGATGGCATCCTGGTTGTCAGGCATAGTGATATATTTCTTGTGTTTTTCGCTGTCCCACCAGTCAAGGAACGAACGGATGTCAGTGGCCTCTCGGCGGGTATATTGTAGTATTATGTCCTGAAAGGCTTGTAAAAAAGGGGCTTGTCCGGCATTTTGGTATAAGTTGTATTGACGGATTATTTTGTCGGAGAGTTCGTAAATGGGTAAATTCCTGATTTCTGATTCCAAAATTCCAAAATTCCAAAATTCCATAACTCCATCTTTAAATCCTTGAATTTTTGAATTTTTGAATTTTTGAATTTTTGAATTGTATTCGTGTTGCAGAAATGCCCGGTTAATCAAATCCTCCGGATCTGTGATGTAGCGCATGGCTGCCACTAACCATTTCACTACGGGAGAATTGCCAATCAACAACGATTCGTTTGATAATACATCGTAGCGGTAGTTTGAGTTGTGGTGTGTCTGGCTACATGCCAGCAATGTGTCAGCAATGATTTGTGCCTCCTTGTTTTCACGAACAAGAATGGCAATATCAGACAGGCCGTATCCCAAATCCTGCAATTCTTCGATACGATGGGGCAGTTCCTTGAGCGCTTTATCGCGCCATGTTTCTTCCGTGTCCTTTTCTTCGGGGATCATTGTCAAATGCACATAACCCTTCTCTTCGTCCTTCCGTTCGGGCAGTTCCTGGTAATAATCCTTGTAGGCTTCTGTCATAGAGGCAGCCAGGATATTTAAGTATTCCTCATCGGCCGCTTCTTTTTCTTCGTTCAGAAAGGCAGTATACATCTGCAATACTGCTTCACGAAAAAAAGCATTGTTGAAATTAACTATTTCTGGAGTACTCCGCCAATTTTTGTCCAGGTTTTGTACCTGTACGTATTGTGCCCCCAGGTTACGTTCTACCACTTCCGACAGGATTTTCCAGTCGGTATTGCGCCACCGGTAAATCGATTGTTTCACATCGCCAACAATCCAGTTGTGATAACCCGAAGCAATACTGTTGGCAATGAGTGGACGGAAATTATCCCACTGTATACCTGACGTATCTTGAAACTCGTCGATCATAAAATGGTTGTAGAAATTGCCTACACGCTCGTAGATAAACGGGGTGTCGGCATTGGCGATGATCGTTTTGAGGAATCCCGACGCCTCCGAGAGCAGAAACAGATTCTGGTCGCGAGTGTATTCCTTCACATGATGCATCAAATCGAACAGTACGCCCAGCACGTTGATCTGCTTCAGAATCACAATGGATGTGGCTGCTTCCTGTGCATGTTCAACCTGGTACTCTACCGTGTTTAACAGTATTTCTCCCAGCCCGGCTTCATACGCATTTATGATGGTGTTTTTTTGCGGTGAATTTTTACTGTACCACTCATCTACACCTTCGAGTGCTTGCAGCACGTATGAATTATTGATGTTTGCTTCCTGTCGTTTTGCATGTTTGGAAAAATATCCGCCTACACCCTTCTGCTTCTGTTTAAAATGATCAATTTCCAGTCCGTAACTTTCCATGATGGATATAGCCCTTTGACCATATATTTGGAGGTCATCCCTGTACCTGTCTGCCAATTGCTGTAATTTGACACGGAAACGTATCAACTCTTCCTTTCTGGTAGTTTCCTGCAGTAGTTCTGGGTCGATATTTTGCAATTCTTCGCTGAAAATCTCGCTTCCAAGCCGTTGTAGATCGGCATCTGATTTGAAATTCCACGACTTTCCTTCTTCAATCTTCCGTTTGGCCCATTCCACTAACCAATCTTTCAGAAAATCGTTTTTGTCGATATTGTCTAACATCAGGTTGGTGGCCTGGTCGAGTACCGATTTTTGATCGAGTTCTACATCGTAACCGGCATATAAGCCCATTTCTCGGGCAAACGAACGAATTACCTTCTGGAAAAAGCTATCGATGGTCACTACCGAAAAATGCGAATAATCGTGCAACAAGTGTGTAAGTGTTTTTGATGCTATTGCGGGCAGGTCGTTTTCGTGTATTCCCGTTTCCTTCACCATATCTCTGAAATACTTCCCTTCCTCGCGGGTGGCCAACCTGTGGAGATCGCGTATGATGCGGCTTTTCATTTCTTCCGTAGCCTTGTTTGTAAACGTTACGGCAAGGATACGCCGATGATAGTCGGGGCTGCGAAGCAACAACCTGATGTATTCGCGGGTGAGGGTGTAGGTCTTTCCCGAACCTGCCGATGCGCGGTATATAGTGAGGTGACTGATGATGTACAATTGATGGTTTGCGTTGGCAAAAGTAAACAAATTTTGAGATGAATTGTTAAGATTTCATATTTTTGCATTCGATTCAGTGAATAGAATATGCTAAAACTATTGGAGTTTATTCAAGCGAATAATGATTGGGAGGCACAGCTTTCACAAGACCCGTACCGGATTAAGATTAGCCGGTCAGATGGTTTTATTATATTTTCCTATGGGATAGAAGCCGATTTTCGTATTGATATTGTCAGAGAATGCAGAGGGATAATTTTTGATGAAACAGACAACTATATACCTGTTTGTGTTCCGTTTTTCAAGTTCGGGAACTATGGCGAGCCTTATGCTGACGATATTGACTGGAACACTGCAAGGGTTCAGGAAAAAATAGACGGCTCGCTGATAAAGGTTTGGCATCATAAAGGCAGTTGGCATGTATCGACGAACAATACCATCAACGCCGAAAGAGCAAGAACCAACAACCATGAAGATACATTCCTGAATGTTTTTCATCAGGCGTGGGTGCGCACCGGTAAACAGTTCAGCGAATTAAATCCTGATTATACCTATATGTTTGAATTGGTTTCGCCGCAAACGCGGGTAGTTGTTCCGTATACGGAAACGAAACTTTACCACATCGGAACTCGCGAAAAAGACAGTTTGAAGGAATTGCACGTGGATATTGGAATTGAAAAACCGAAAGAATACAGTATAACCACTATTGAGGAATGTGTTGAGGCAGCCAAAAACCTTGATAAATACCACGAGGGCTTTGTTGTTGTTGATAGTCACTGGCGGCGCGTCAAAGTGAAATCACCTTTATATGTTGCTATTCATCACATACTGAATAATATATCTTCAAATAAACGTATCATTGACTTAATCGTTTCGGGTGAAGATGCTGAAGTTATCTCGTATTTCCCTGAATACGCCGAAATGTTTCAATCCATGCGTGAACGGATTGACCGGTTTATTGCACATAATGAACTTGAACTTGAAACGATCAGGAGTGCAGCATATTCTACCCAAAAAGAACTTGCTGAATATGTGACCAAAACGATATGTCCGGCATGTTTGTTTTTTGTATTCAAGGGTAAAGCGAAATCCGTTAAGGATTTTGTTTACGCCATGCCTGCAGACAGGATGATTGCTTATCTTGATAAATTTGGCATTTAAAATCTCTTTTTGTTCATTATTTTTACTTTTTAACCTGTATTATTCATACCCTTTTTCTTACCGCAAAGGTCACAAAGGAAACGCAAGGTTCGCAAAGAATAAACGTCTATATTTGCGTCCTTTGCGA
>JGI24702J35022_10001258_pt1 | contig 15795 bp, 15 predicted proteins | sample TergutTh196P4_FD_35022 | JGI IMG/M metagenome (IMG submission 35022)
CGGGCGTTTGTTTCGTCTGAGCAAATGTAGAAAATAAGTTTTATTTCAACAATTTGTTGCAATAATGATGAAAAGGTGCTAGTATCTATTATAACCAACCATATGAAGAAAACTGTTCCGGAAAGAGGCATATATGAGAACATTTCTAGATAACAGATCAAAACAACTAAGAGAATTTTTTGCTAAAATGTCGAGAAAAGACAAAATCCGGCTCGCAGTGCTCGCAGCCGTGATCATTGTTCTCGCAATAGTAGCAGTCAGCCTGCTCGGCCGCACGAAATATGAACCGATGCACACGGCGCAGAACGAAGCAGAAGCAGGAACGGTCTACCAAGCAGTCCTCGACATGGGAGAACAAGCAAAAGTAGAAGGCGTCGTCGTCTACGTTCCGGAAGGCAGACGCGACGTCATAAGGGCAAGACTCGCAGCAGAAGGCGCCCTCGAATCCGAGGAGTTCGACCTGTCAATACTCAGCGGAGCATCAGGATTCGGAGTAACTGAAAGCTATCAGAAGAAAATCTTTGAAGCGCAACGAGAAGCGGAAATCCGCGCGCAAATACTCAAATTCGACAAAATACAAAGCGCGACAGTCATCGTGAACCTCGGCGAATATTCGCCATTCGTCATATCATCCGGAGTCAGGGAAGCAACAGCCACAGCAGTGCTTACTGTCCGCGGCAGCGCAGCTCTGTCATCATTGGAAGCGCAAGTAATCGCCGACTTAATGAAAAACAACGTACCGGGCCTGAAATATGAAAACATAACGATAACCGACAGCAACATGAACCCATATAAAATCGGTATCGAAATCGAAGATATTGACACAATACTCAGCTCGCGCATAGCAACACGAAACCTGCTGCAACAGCAGTTCGAAATGCAGGGCGATCAAATACTCATGCCGATTTTCGGAGCTAACAATTGCCAGGTAACTGTTTCCGTCACGCTCAACTATGACAAAATAGTCACGGAAGAGGTCGAGTTCTTTCCACCGGTTGCCGGAGAATACGACGGTATCGTCCGCAGCTCGTCCGAATTATACGAAAACCAGCGCAACCGCGCAGCAGCCGAAGGCATTCCCGGGACAGACTCAAACGCGATGGGGACGGTGGAATACCCATATGTGACGCTGCAAGACGGGGACGAATATCGAAAATCGCTCATTGAAAAGAATTACGAGATCGACGAAACCAGAAGAATCATCGAACATGAACAAGGGAAGATAGAAAAAATGAGCGTCTCCGTGCTGCTCAATAGCGACGCGGTATTTGAAGACTACTCTGCGGAAGTTTCAAACCTTGTCTCGAGAGGGCTTGGCGTCTCGGAGGACTACATTGCGGTCGAGCGATTGCCCTTCAAGGACGACGGCATCGATTATGCAAAAATCCTGGAGGAGCAACAGGCAGCGGCAGCGCTCGCGCGGCGCAGAGAAGTGCTGCAAATGGTGCTCATGTGGGCCGTCATATTGCTGCTCGGGCTTGCGCTCATATCAATGGTCAAATCGATCGTCAGGACGATCAAAGGGCCGGAGCCGGAGGAAGAGCCTCTGCTTGCGGAGGGCGCCATAGACTATCTGGTTGACGACGAAATACCCGAAGTCGATCCATATGACGACATCGAGCTTCAAACGAAATCGACGGCGCTTGAGCAAATCGAGCGGTTTATTGACAAAGACCCTGCTGCGGTCGCCCAGCTCCTGCGCAACTGGCTGACAGACGAAATGTAAGCGACGTGAAGCAGCATATCAACATATAGCATAATCCATAGACACAAAGGTGGAGTTGTATGTCAACATATACGTTAACATCCAAGGAAAAAGCAGCGATACTCCTGATCAGCCTCGGGAGGGAGTATTCGGCAGCGCTATACCAGCATCTGTCAGAAGAAGAGATTAGCGACATGACCCTCAGCATCACGACGACGAGGCGTGTCGAGCCGGACACAAGGGAGCAAATCATAGACGAGTTCTATGAAATGTGCCTTGCCCAGAAGTTCATCACGGAGGGCGGCATAGACTTTGCCCGCGAAGTGCTGGAAAAAGCGATAGGGCCGGAAAGAGCCGAAGAAATGATCCGGAAACTGTCCTCCTCGCTGCAGGTCCGCCCATTCGACTTCATCAGGCGCGTCGATTCAAACCAGATACTCAACGTCATACACAACGAGCACCCGCAGATCATCGCTCTTGTGCTGTCATATATCGAACCGAGGCAGTCGGCGCAGATAATAGCATCGCTGCCATCGGACAGACAGACGGAAATCATCAGCAGGATATCGAAGATGGGCAGCTCGTCCGCGGAGTACGTCAAGGAAGCCGAACGCATACTCGAACGCAAGGTCACGTCAATGGGATATACGGACAACATCGTGGTCGGCGGCATCGACACGATCGTGGAAATAATCAACGCGCTCGACAGATCGTCGGAGAAAAACATCCTGGAGAGCTTGGACGTCAGCGANAGCGAGCTCGCCGATGAGATCAGAAAACGGCTGTTCGTCTTTGAAGACATCGCAAAGCTCAACAATGTCACGGTNCAGCGCGTGCTNAGAGAAATCAACAATACNGACCTCGCTATCGCGCTCAAAATGGCGACTGACGATGTCACGAAGTCGATATTCAACAACATTTCAAAGCGTTTGCAAGAGATGATAAAGGACGATATGGATGTCATGGGGCCTGTGCGCGTGCGTGACGTTGAAGAGGCCCAGCAGAGGATCGTCAATGTCATCCGCAAACTTGAGGATGAAGGCGAAATCGTCATCGCTCGCGGCGAAGGGGATGATTTGATTGTTTAGAATCGACAGGAATCTTGTCAATCTGTCTTTTGCGCGATCGGTGCAGGTCGAGGTCGCGGATACAACCGTTTCGGCCCCGGCGGCGGAAGCGCCGGTGAATACTGTAGCCAATGCGATGACTGTCGCGCAAGAGACGATCAACAAAGCCAAAATAGCGGCGGAAAAAATGATAGAGGACGCTCGCGACGAGGTCGCCGCGATGTTGCTCGCGGCCAGGGAACAAGCGGAGGAAGACCGGCGATGCGCCTGGCAGGAGGGCTATACAGAGGGCGCCGAGGAAGGCAGACGCGTCACTAATGAAGAATATAACACTAAGTGCTGCAAAGACGACGAGATGCTCAAACGCGTCCTTGACGAGCTGTATGCGGAAAGGGAGCTTACGTACGGCAGACTTGAGGATGAAGTGATAAGCCTGACGCTTGACATTGTCAAAAAAATCATAAAGCCCGCCGAGGATATCCTTGGCGATGTTTATGAATCGCTCATTAGGAACGCATTGAAGCAGATAGCGCCGGAGGGCAAGATCATCATCAGAGTCAGCCCTACGGAATACGAGCGGTATTTCTCTTCAGGATCAGCCGTTTTCGAGCTGGACAGAGGGGTCACCGTCACAGCGTCCATCCTCAGGGATACATCGCTTGAAGAGGGCGACTGCATCATCGATACGGAAGAGGAGACTGTGAGCGCAGGAATCGACACGCAGCTCAAATATATCAAGATCGCATTCAACAGGGCGGACGACTGACGGCAAACGGGCATTACAATTCGCGCCCGGTGCATGATTCGCGCCCGGTGCATGATTCGCGCCCGGTGCATGATTCGCGCCCGGTGCATGATTCGCGCCCGGTGCATGATTTGCGCCCGGTGCATGATCCATGCCCGGTGCATGATCCATGCCCGGTGCATGATCCATGCCCGGTGCAAAAAACGTCTGCCAAGCGCAAGGGCGTGGACAAGCAGCAAACGACTTATTGAAGTACTGATAGGAAACAGATACCGGGGTGTTTTAATGGTTTCCATAGATTTTGAAAAATATCACAAGGCTCTGGAGAAGACCGATTCGCTGGAGCGCGCGGGCAGGGTGACAAAAATAGTCGGGCTGGCAGTCGAAGCAACCGGTCCGGCTTCAAAAATCGGCGACATATGCAATATGTACACGCTCGATGGCGTGAGATATGTCCGCTCGGAGATCGTAGGTTTTCGCGAGGGACAGACGCTCCTGATGCCTTTCGGCAATCTGGAAGGGGTCGGGCTGGGGAGCTATGTCGTATATACAGGCCGCTCGCTCAGAGTCCCCGTTGGGAAGAAACTCACGGGGCGGGTTCTGGACGCGTTGGGGTATCCCTTTGACGATCTGCCCGTGCCGGAACCCGAGGCGTGGTATCCTGCGGAAAATACCCCGCCAAACCCGCTCTCCAGGGAGCGTATACGCGAAGTGCTGCCGCTCGGGATCAAGGCCATCGACAGCATGCTGACAGTCGGCAGAGGGCAAAGGCTCGGCATTTTCTCCGGCTCCGGAGTAGGGAAAAGCACGCTTCTGGGAATGATTGCAAGATATGCGGTCGCAGATGTGAATGTCATCGTCCTTGTCGGAGAGCGCGGCCGCGAGGTCAAGGACTTCATCGAAAAGGACCTTGGCGAGGATGGGCTCAAAAAATCCGTTTTAGTGATCGCCACGTCCGACCAGCCCGCGCTGCTGCGCTTGAAATGCGCCCTGACAGGCACGGCGATCGCCGAGTATTTCAGGGATTGCGGGTACAAAGTGCTGTTGTTGATGGATTCATTGACGCGCTTTGCAATGGCGCAGCGGGAGATAGGCATGGCGGCCGGAGAACCTCCCGTGTCAAGAGGATTCCCCCCATCGGTCTATTCGTTGCTGCCGAAGCTGCTGGAGCGCTCCGGGATGTCGGACAAGGGTTCCATAACGGGGCTCTATACCGTGCTTGTCGAGGGCGANGATCTGAACGAGCCAATTTCGGACACCGTNCGCGGCATTTTGGATGGGCATATTGTGTTNTCGAGGAGCATTGCGAACAGCAACCACTATCCNCCAATCGATATTTTGGGCAGCGTGAGCCGCGTCATGCCGGACATCGTCACTCAAGAGCATCTGCATTCCTTCGGCACGATCAAAAACATGATCGCGGTATATAAGGAAGCGGAAGACCTGATCAACATCGGGGCATATAAGCAAGGCGCGAACGCGGAAATCGACAGAGCGGTGAAGCTCCACCCTGCGATCCAAAGCTTCCTGAAACAGGACACGGCAGAAAGCTACACATATGACGAGATACTGGATATGATGAACAGTATCGTAGGGGAGTAGCGAATAACGCTGTTCTTTTATGCTACCGTTCACGTTCTTGCGTCACCGGGCGTAAATTGCATCGTTCTTTTACATGGTGGTTAGTATGAAGAAATTTGTTTTTTCCTTGCAACCTGTGCTAAATTATAAGCTGACGATTGAAAAGCAGCAAAAGGCCGATCTTAAAAAAGCTCAACTGGCGCTGCAGGAGCTGCGCGCGCAGGAGCAAAGGCTGCTGGACGCGTATGCCGAAAACGAGCGTTCGTTGGAAAGGGCATTGCGCGAGAACCTGAATGTAGCGACAGCGCTCAGCGAGCACGATGCGTATTTTCGTTTTTTGCGCGATGCGCTGAAGGAAATCCGCGCAAGGATCGAAAGAGCGGAGCAAGTCGTCGCCGAGCATCAGACGCGCCTGATCAGGACGATGAGGGAGATTAAGACATATAACAAGCTTCGCACGGAGCAATACATTGAATATCAAAAGGAAGTCCAATCGGAGGAAGAAAAGGAAATCGGCGACTTAGTATCGTTCAACGCAGTAAGCGAGGATATTTACTCATAGTGTTCGGAACTGATGGATTGAGGACGCACGCTTTAGAAATGTTTAATGACATTGGCGGCGGAAGAGAGTCGATGACATATAATGCTCAAATTGAGATAAGGAGACTTGCATGGCAGACAACATAAGCGAAGACTTCACGGACTTGACCGTCGAAGAAGGCGCAGACGAAATCGCAGAGACGGAAGCAGAGGAGTACAAGCCAGTCAAGGCGCCAAAGCCACCAAGGCAGCCGAGGCAGCCAAGCGAAGCAGGGTCGGAAACCGAAGCTGAAGCCGTAGCCGCTATTACGAGAAAAAGCAAAAAGGTCAAAAAAAAGAAAGGGCGCTTGATAAAAATCATTCTGCTCGTTGTTCTTGTTTTGCTCGTGGGCGGATTTGTCTTTGAAGAAGTGTACTTTAATTATCTCGGGCTTCGCGATAAGTTGATCGAGAGCATTGTGGAGCTAGATCCCGATTACAGATCTCGTCAGGAAACGCTTAATGAGAGGGAGAGCGACTTGATCGCATATGAGGCGCAGCTCGATGCGCGTGAAAAGACCATAGCATCGCGCGAGTCGCAAAATGACAGGCGTAGCGCGGAACTAAGCCGCCAACAGGAGTCGTTGCAAGACCGCGAGGAGCGGCTGACGCCGTTGTATCAACGGCAAATGAGCGAACAGGAACAAGAGGACATGCTGTCCCTCAGCAGGACATATGCGCGGATGGCGCCCGAGGACGCGGCGAGCATCTTGCTGGAGTTGAACAACGCCGACGATGTCGCGGCAATACTATATAACATGAGCGAACGCAACGCCGCTGCAATACTTGCAGTCATGGAACCGGAATATGCCGCTGTGATAACGGAGATACTGCTGTATAATTAACTTTGGAGTCATCATCATATGCAAGAAAACGAAACGAAAAAAGCAAGCCTCAGCAGAATCATTATTGCCGCTATTGCAGTGGCTGTTGTTATTGCAGCCATAATTCTATGGATTCGGCCACGAATGCCCGCAACGCTTGCAGATGAAGATACATCGACAACCTTAGGCGAGACAGATGCGGAGGCATCGCTATCGACCGATGATCCGACGCAGAATGATAATTCAAAACCGAACGATATCGCCGAACTGAAGCCGGATGAAGATGAGATGCCTGATTTTGGTGAGGTGCCTGATTTTGCCAACCCGCCGGATTTTACCGACCCTCCTGACTTTACAGACCCGCCGGATTTTACAGATCCGCCGGATTTTACGGCGCCATCTCCTGCGGGCTCGCCATATTCTGAGGTGTTAACAAACGAAGATGGCAGCCACACGATCAACGAATATAGTGGCGATGGGACGCTTATTAAAGAAACGAACTTCGGCGATTATGGGCGCTTGAAGATGGAAAAGTATTACTATCCCGATGGCGAGCTGGCGTTTCATAATGAATATGATTCGCGAGGGGAAATCATCAAGACCGTGGCATATGACCCCGACGGCACCGTCAATCTCTGGAGCGAGCGCGAATACAACAGCGATGGCAGCCCGCACAAAGTGACGGGATTTCTGCCGGATGGAACAATATCATGGTGGGATGGATATGTGTATGATGACAACCGAAACCTAATCGCGCAGACGACCCACCAAGCTGACGGAACTATATCGTGGGAAAAGGAATATGAGTATGATGCTCAAGGAAGGATGGTCACGCAAAAAGAATATGCAGCCGAAGGTTCGCGGTTGTGGTGGAGCGAATATGAATATGACGACAAAGGCAATTTGATCAAAGAAACCGGATATGAGGGCGATGGGTCGATCGCTTGGTGGGACGAATATAAATATGATGAATACGGCAAAAAAGTTGGAGAGACCAATTATTACGGCGATGGCGAGATTCGCTACCAATGGCCGTGAACAGTTAACAACGAAGAATTTAGCGTATTGGAGCGATTTTTATCGCTCCTTTGTTTTTATGTTGAATGACTAACGTGAGGCTCCGCCCCACAACCCGGACGCCGCGCGCTCCGGCTAAATTCGTTCTACGGCGGAAGTGAATTCCGCCTACGAATTTTAGCCTCCGCACCGGCGCACCGCGCTTCGCGCGGCGATAGTGCCTTAGCGGCTGAAAATTGTCTTGTTATTTATTAGTGTTGTATGACGCTAAGGCACTAATATAAATGTGAAAACTAACGATAATTGAAACAGGAGGTGAAACGATGCTGATACCCATGGAGACACTGTCCCCGATGATACCCCGGGCAGACTCCGGAACAGGCGGTCAAAACCGAACGCAAGCGAACATCAAATCCGATTCCATGTTTGGCAAAATCCTCGATGATTCGCGTTCGTCCAATGAGCACCGCAACATGAAGGTGCCCTGGAAGACCGACGATGCCCCTGCCGATGCAAAGTCCGCGCCCATGCCAAAAAAGAAACCTGAAATTGACATGGCCGATGACGATGCGCTGGCTGCCGGAGTGGTGGGATATCAAAATACGATCGTTTTTGTTCTCGAAGGAGATATGGAATCTGCTACTACCCCTGATATTATTGTTGACGGCATCATAGATGCAGCCGCGCCGCCTTTGGAAATCGACGCGGAGCTGTATGATATGGAAGCCGACGATGTCGTTGACAGCAATGTTCAAACGGACACAAGCCAGCAAGACCACAGCGATGCGATTATTGATCCGGATATCGCCGCTGATGCTCAAGCTCCGACAGCCGAAATTGCGGATACTATTCCGGAAGACATGCCGGATAAGACCGCAGCAGAGGCTCAATCGCCGGTTATCACCGGAGACGATGTCAGAGCAGCCTTGGATGCAAGCATTGTTGAGCCCGAAGTCATTGCCGACGTAGTTGATATTGCCGATGAACCGGCAGGGGAAGTAACGGCACGGAGGCCGGAAATAGGGACGTCAGAGCAGCGGAATAATGAGGATGATAACTCAGAGTTTTCAAAAATCGGCGATCTGAGCCCTTTGGAGAATGAAAATGATACTGTTTCCGTCAAGGGACACAAGGAAAAACAAAATTCCGACACGGATACATCCGCAAAGAACAACGATGGAAAGACGCAGCAGGACTCAGTCAACGGCAATGTATTGCCGCTTACTGAGGGCATTAAACCTGAGCGGTTCCAAGCTGACCAGCAAATGAAACGAGCGGCGGATGTGCCGGTCAAAAAGGAAGACCTGTTTGACGAAATGGTTTCTCGTATAGAAACTATGCAATCGGAGAGCAGGCAAACGATGACGATCCAGCTTAAGCCCGAATTTCTCGGGAAGCTGGCGCTTGAAATTGCCATGGACGCCTCCGGGCTGCATGTCAAGATCAACGCCGCGAACAACGATGTCAGAAGCATGATAAACGGTCAGATCAATGCGCTGATAGAGTCGCTTGAGCACAAAGGGATCGAAGTGGTCGAGGTTGAGGTAGCTTATACAGGCGTTGACAACGGCGCTTTTAAAGACTCAAGTAAAAACCAGGCGCAGCCGGATCGCCCGAGGCGTTCATACGCCGTCGACGGCATCGATGAGAGTGCGGCTTATTTTGCTGTGTTCCCTGCGGAGACTCTGGATTACTACCTCGACGCGGGCGTCAGCTCGGTTGAATACCGGGCATGATGAGTTGGAGGTAGATTTGCTATGTCGACAATCGGTTCGATTACAGACCTTATGAATGAAACGGCCTTGCAGCAGGCGCGCGATGCGCAAGCTGCTCGCGAGGCAAGCTACAAAGACGAGAACAGCCGTAACACGAGCGGGTCATTGGGAAAAAACGACTTCCTGATGCTCCTGTCCGCCCAGCTTCGCTATCAGGATCCGCTGGAGCCTGTCAAGGACAGCGAATTCGCAGCGCAGCTTGCGCAGTTTTCGGCTCTCGAGCAGATGCAAAACATGAATATGACGCTTTCAGCCATGTCGAGCTACCAAGCATATGGCCTGGTTGGCAAATTTGCCGTGGCGACGACGTATGTCGATGGCGTGCTAACAGAGGTTCCCGGCATCATAGATTGCGTGTTCACTGAGAAAGGGGTCACATTTGCGCAAATCGGCTCATATGCCGTCCCCGTTTCGTCAATTACGGAAGTATATGACAATTCTTCGATGCTCACGCCAAAGATGCTTCTGGAGGCTTCGAACAATCTCATCGGCCGGACGGTCAAGGGTTCCGCAGACGGCAAGATTGTCGAGGGGACTGTTACTCGGTTGTCGGTCGATAATGGAGTCATGTATGCGTTCATAGACGATGGGTCCGAGACGGCGAAGGTCATCCGGGTGGAGACGATTTATGACATCCGCCAGGCGGGCACTCCCGGCGACGTTCCCGCGCCCAAGGATACGGAGGAAGAAACTCCCCTCGTGCCTAAGGATACGGAGGAAGAATAATACGTTAAAATAATTGTTGAAATTCTACATTAAAGGTTATATAATGACAGGAGGAATCGCATTATGATGCGTTCATTGTATTCCGGGATATCCGGATTAAAGAACCACCAGACCAGAATGGACGTCATTGGCAACAACATCGCCAACGTCAATACTGTCGGCTATAAAGCCAGCCGTACGGTGTTTCAGGACATTTTCAGCCAGACCGTGAAATCCGGCACGGCAAACTTATTGGCCTACGAAAGAAACATCGGAGGAACGAACCCCACACAGATCGGCCTCGGCATCAAGCTGGCGACGATCGATGTTTTGCACACTCCGGCGCCGATCGCCCGCACGGACAACCCCTTCGACATGATGATCGAGGGCGACGGGTTCTTCATCCTCATGGACGAAAACGAGAATTATTACTACACGCGCGCCGGCAACTTCTACCTCGACGATGAGGGTTATCTGGTTTCCAGCCATGGCTATTTCGTGATGGGGTATAATTATCCGCTTGGTTGGGAAGATTATATTCCTCAACAAGAAGAACCTGGTGAAGATGGTTATGAACCGGCGGTAAATGGGTATGTCTTAGTCGACCCTGATGATGAAGGACTGTTCGGTACTCTTGACAAGATTCGCCTCAGGTATGTCGATACGACAGGCGTTGTTGGCGTGGATGATTTAGGAGCTCCCATTGTAGGCGCCGATCAAGACCTATACGGCTTTTCTGTCGGACAGGATGGTTCGGTCTCTGTTATCATCAACAACATCAAGGAAACCATAGGGTTCATCGGCATATCTATGTTCACCAACGCGGGCGGCTTGGAAAAAGCCGGCAACAGCCTGTACCGCGAGAGCCCCTCTTCCGGCGACGCGCTGCATACTATGGCGCTGATGGACGGAGCGGGCAGGGTCCTTGGCGGCGGGCTCGAGATGAGCAATGTCGACCTTGCGACCGAGTTTACGGACATGATCGTCACGCAGAGAGGCTTCCAGGCGAACTCCAGGGTCATCACGGTGTCCGACACATTGCTTGAAGAGCTTGTCAACCTGAAGAGGTAAACATAATGATTCTTGTTACCCGCATCAATAAAGTAGATCAGTTTTACATCAACGAAGACATGATCGAATTTATTGAGGAAACGCCGGATACGATCATTTCGCTCAATACCGGCAAGAAGATGGCGGTCATGGAAACAGCCATCGAAGTCATAGAACAGATCCGCGAGGAAAAGATCCGGATTCGTCGGGCGACGCAGTTCTAGGGGTTTTGCGTCTACATATCAAGTGTGAAGACAGCTTGTCCCTTGCGCTTGCTTTTCGGCTGACAGACGGCTGCGGCCCAGTGCCGGAACGCAGCCATATAGCTCCCGGTAACCGGAGAAAGAGGTGAACCGGTCTGGAAATTACGACCATATTCGGCCTTGTATTTGGATTTGCCGCTATCGTCATATGTATTATGATAGACGGCATACTCGGAGACTATGTAGACCTAGCGTCGATATTCATAGTTTTCGGAGGCGTCATCGCGTCTACAGTTGTCTCATATCCAATGGATTCTTTGAAGAACCTCGGGAAACTGCTGGGCGGCGCTTTTAAGGCGAAAAAAGTGGACTTCCAAGCGGATATAGAGAACATTGTCAAGATAGCCAATGTCGCAAGACGCGAGGGAATCTTGGCATTGGAAGAAACCGTAAGCGAGATGAACGACCCGTTTATGCAAAAGGGCATTATGCTCATCATAGACGGTTCCGATCCGGAGCTTGTAAAGAGCGTGCTGGAAACTGAGCTCGTTTTTATCAGGGAGCGGCACAGTTCAGGACAGGCGATTTTATTGTCGATGTCGAGTTACTCTCCTGCTTTCGGAATGATCGGGACGCTCGTAGGACTTATTAACATGCTCCGAAAGCTCGACGACCCCAGCTCATTGGGGCCTAGCATGGCGGTCGCGCTGGTTACGACATTCTACGGCGTCGTTCTGGCGAACCTGCTGTTTACCCCATTTGCAAAAAAACTCGCAGTGCAGAGCTCCGATGAGTGCTTGCGCAAAGAAATCGTGCTGGAAGGCATACTGTCTATTCAAGATGGAGAGAACCCGCGTATCATCCGTGAGAAGCTCAATGCGTTCCTTCCGCAGTCGCAAATCAGCGCCGCGACAGATACGGCGCAAAGCGAAGGTGCAGGACGCGAGGCATAGATAGGGGTCGATGCCGACAGCACCCCTCACGACTAAACCGTATGGGACGATACCCACATCGTCCCTCACGACCCAACAGTAGGGGACGATACCCACATCGTCCCGCACGACACAGCGAGGTGAATTGCAATGTCCAGCGCTTCCGATAGACGAAAAAGCAGCGGCGGCGGCGATGAAGGCGGCGGCGCTAATTGGATGGATACATACGGAGACCTCGTGACGTTGCTGCTGACGTTTTTCGTGCTGTTGTTTTCTTTCTCAACAATCGATGCAGCCAAATGGCAAGCGTTGGTAGGCTCTTTCACAGGAATATATGCGATTGGGATCGACCCGATAAGCCCTACTGTCGCTGTGGAAAACCCCATTCCGCAATTTGGAATGCCGCTTTCCGAAGACGACAATGCGGGCGCCCAAAGTCAAGAAGACACGAGCAGCGCAAATGCCGCGGATGCCGGCAATGTCCAGCATAACCTTGCGCAAATAGTCAGCATCATGTCAGGTTATATCGATGAGGGAGAAATCTCAGCCGATCTGATGGTGTTCGAAGATGAATTCCTTGTGAAACTGGTGTTCAACGACAGGGTTTTCTTTGACACTGCTGAGGCCACTGTCTTGCCGGAAGCCTATCCCGTTTTGGACACTGTGATAGATATGATGCTCGAACTGGGCGACTTATATTCCATGATGCGCGTGGAGGGGCATACGGACAGCAGGTCCATCAATACCGTGCGCTATCCGAGCAACTGGGATCTTTCCGCCGATAGGGCCGTCAAGGTTGTCAGCTATATCAGGCAGGACGGACGGCTTGACAAATCGAGGATTGTCGCCAATGGATATGGCGAGGAGCACCCCATAGCGCCCAACGACACGCCTGAAAACATGGCGCTCAACCGCCGCGTCGAATTCGTCGTCGAGGCCAGGGGGCGCAGCGGCAACGGTGGATATATAGGGTAAATTGGCGATATGCGGCGAGCGATGGTTTTCGATATGCAATGAAATACGTGCCAAACCGGAAGCGCATATCAATACAAACTAACTTTAATGCGCAGGCTTCTTGTGACTGTGCGACACGAAAGGGACGGCCGGATAAATGAAAAAAATCCTACCCATAATAATTGTCATTGTAGTCGTTGGAGCTGCGGCGATTTACTTTTTCATGTTCAGCGGAGACAAGGAAAAGCCTGAAATCCGGGTTGAATACTCGCCCGGCGAGTTCTTTACTACTAACGTGAGCGGATCATCAAGATTATTAAAAGCCGGGATAATACTTATTGTTAATGATGACAAGCTCGAAGAGCGGCTTACTGCGGAAAACGCCCGTATAAGAGACACGATAATTTTTATTTTGCGCGACCTCACAGAAAATGAAATCAAAGAGCCCGGCACGCAAGATGTTTTGCGCGGAAGAATAATCGATGCATTGAACGAAAGATTGGAAATCGAAAATTTTGTCGAAGTGCTGTTCAATGATTTTGTAATGGCATAAATCTGTTTCTTGGTGTGATATTATTCGCTCGGGGGTGATTGTAGCTTGTCAGAAATATTGTCGCAATCTGAGATAGACGAACTATTAAATACGCTCATGGCAGGCGATTCAGCCCCGACAACGGAAGACTCGGATGGGGCGCCGAAGCAAAAAGTCAAAGAGTACGATTTCAGAACAGCGAACAGATTTCCAAAAGAGCAAATGCGTACGTTCCAAGTCGTCTTTGAGACATTCAGCCAGCTATTTTCCAGCAAGCTGTCAAGCGTGCTGCGCGTTTCATGTGATTGCGAAGTGCTCTCCATCGAAGAGTGTTCATACAGCGAATTCAACAACTCTCTTCCCGTGCCTGTGATATTGGCAGTTATGGAAGCGCCGCCTATGTATGGCTCGTTGATCGTCCAGATGTCGCCTGAATTTGCATATATGATCATCAGCAGGCTGTTTGGCGGCGTCACGTCAGGGGAAAACTCAAAGCAATTCACGGAAATCGAGCTCGCTCTGGTCGAGCGGGTCCTTCGCCAATCGGTGAATGTCTTTGATGAGGCATGGGACAAAGTCATTGAGCTGACCACGCAGATCGACCGCATCGAGACAAGCTCGCAATTCGCTCAGATAACAGCGCCAAACGAGCCTGTCGCAGTCATAATCGTTAACATTAAAATGGGCGACGAAACAGGCTTGATGAGCGTTTGCATCCCGCACACCGCAATCGAACCCGTCGCACAGCAGCTTAATACGCGCATGTGGTTTTCCAGCGGTTTGCGCGACGACCACAAAAGCGAGGAAAGAACCGCGATTCTTTCGGGAAAGCTGCTCCAGACACCTATTCCGATTACAGCGTTTTTTGACCAGACCTCCGCGACAGTGTCAGATATTGTAAACCTTCAAATCGGCGATGTAATAAAGCTTGAACACAGCGTAGACCAACCGCTTACGATCAAAGTCCACCATATTCCGAAGTTCCACGCGACAGTCGGGACATTAGGCGCCAAATATGCTTTGCAGATCGTCGATGTAATCAAGGAGGAAAATGAGGATGAATCTATCGCAAGATGAAATCAACGCCCTGCTTTCCGGTGACCAAACCGAGGAAGCCGAGGCGGTGGAAATAATGTCCCCGGAGGCAATTGCAGCCATGCTTGATACTGCAGCGGCCGCCCAACCGCCTGCCGGCGATGGTGACGCCGTTGATATCATGTCGCCTGAAGCCATCGAGGCGATGCTTGATACAAGCGCGGGAGGCATCGAAGGCGGAGAGCCCGCCGGAGACGATGCCGCGGACGACCTCGATGCACTATTCAGCCGTTATGAGGAAGAGACTCCCCCTGCAGCCGCACCTGCTGCTTCTGCCGAGGCCGCAGCGCAACCGGCCGCAGCGCAAACGACCGCAAATTTCGACAGCCAATATGCGAAAGAAGGCTTGTTGACCGCTCAGGAGATCGATATTCTCGGAGAAGTCGGAAACATCAGCATGGGCGCAGTCGCGACTACAATGTACTCGCTGCTCGACAGGAGGGTTAGCATTACGACTCCGCGCGTCACTGTTTTTGATGTCAAAGACGTGCTTTCGATATATCAGATTCCTTTCGTAGTCGCCACCATCGAATATGTCGAAGGCATAACCGGCAGCAACCTACTTGTTTTGAAGGTGGAGGATGCCGCGCTCATCTCGGACATTCTCATGGGCGGAGAAGGCGTGGTCGAACAGCCCATTGTTTTAAACGATATGCACTTGAGCGTGATGAGCGAGATCATGAACCAGATGATGGGAGCTTCGTCGACATCGCTATCAAAGCTGCTCCATACGACAGTAAATATTTCCGCTCCGAAGAGTTCTCAGGTCGATGTCGGATTTGATGTCACCGAGCTGCTTGGGGATATCGATATGGTTACGAAAATCAGCTTTGACATGGATATTGAGGGGCTTCTCAATAGCGAGTTGATTCAGCTTATGCCTTATGATGTGAGCCGTGAGTTTGCAAAAAGATTCATGGACGTAGGAGTGGAGACGCCGTCGACAAAAAGCGCTGCTGCAGCAAGCCCTGCAGCTCCGGCACCGGCTGCGGCTGCGCAAGCCGCGCCTCCGCCGCAGGCGGCTGCCCCGC
>JGI24702J35022_10001259_pt1 | contig 15794 bp, 14 predicted proteins | sample TergutTh196P4_FD_35022 | JGI IMG/M metagenome (IMG submission 35022)
AATTCTATTGTCCATAAAAACGCACACGCTCATTGCCCTCGTAATTGCATTCTTTCCAGTTGCCTTAAGGCATTATCCTTAATTATTTCATTATCTGATTGGGCTAACAGTTTTAGTTTTTCTTTTGCTTTTTCGGTTCCTATCTCGCCTAATGCCCATATACATTTTACTACTAATGCAAATCAGGAATTTACGGGCGGCTAAAGTAAGTAAATTCCCAAAGGAGCACTTGCTCAACTGTCGACCACATTAAGGCCCATTTCTTCGAGATGTTTTTTCAGTGTTCCGAGCAGTTCGTTTGACGGGGGTTCCGCTTTGAATTCTGGCTTTCTAAGCTGAAGTCTTTCCAATTTCGCTACGCCAAGTTTGTGGTATGGAAGGAGCGAAACGGCCTTTACCGCAGCTCCGAGCTCTATAATGAATTTACCTATACCTTCGACGACCTCTGATGAGTCGCTGTAGCCTGGAATGATTGGTATCCTTATATGCAGATTTCCGTTTGCGGCGGCTATTTTACGCGCGTTTTCCAATATTTGCCTGTTTGGGACACCTGTCGCCTGTTCGTGAAGCGTGGCGTCGATCCCTTTTATGTCATAAAGGAATATATCGGTATAAGGCAAAATAGGTTCGATAACCTCCCATTCGACAAAACCGCTTGTGTCTACCGCTGTGTGTATACTTTCCTTTTTGCATCTTTTTAGTATTTCCAGAGTAAATTCAGGCTGGCANAGGCATTCGCCGCCTGATATTGTTACNCCGCCGCCTGAGCGGCTGAAAAACGGCGTTTCCCTCCGTATTCGTTCCATGATTTCGTCGGCGCTATAGTCTGTCCCGCACATGAAGAGCGCTCCAGCGGCACAGTTTTCGGCGCATGCTCCGCAGATATCGCACTTTGCGCGATCGATGGCGACTAACTGTATACCTGCGTCTAGGCTATTTTCGCCGTGGTCTCTATTTCTTATCTTGCCAGGCGATATGGCGTCGCGTGGACAGGAATCAAGGCAGCGCCCACATTTATCGATGCCGACGCATTTTCCCTCATTCCAGTTGAGTTCCGTATAGAATGCTTGGGATTCCGGGCTGTGACACCATGGGCAACGCATTCGGCAGCCCTTGAGGAATAGTGTGAGGCGTATGCCTGGGCCGTCGTGTACGGAAAATCCTTTGATGTCAAATAGCTTCCCTGTTATTGTCCTATTTTTCATTGGCGTAGCTCCAGTGCTAATACTGTAAATTGGCTGTAGGTGGTTGTCGACTGTTGGTTTACAAACTGTTATATTACACCAACCCCGCATCCGTCCAGCGCGAATGCGGGGTTACTCGTGGCGCTCATTACTCAATGGGCTAAACCACCTTTCTATATCAGATCTCTTCGCACTCTCCAACACTTGTTTCCGATGCAGCTAGCGCACACCATGATCTCCCCTATTGAGAATACCGGCGGACTTTCTCCGCAGTTGTGCTAATTGGTCTCACGACCCTTCCTGCCATGAACCAGTTATTTAAGCGAGACAGAACAGACCCGATTTATGGGTATAATTTAACACAATTCACTCGGCCTGTCAATAATTTTTTGCCAAATTTTTGCCATTTTTATTGTTGAAAAGTTACTGTTCAGTAGGTGTCCAAAAACTTGCAATGGTTACAGGCTCCGCACACAAGTTTTGACAATTGTACAAGTTTTCGCCGCAGTGCCAGTGCGTTGCCTGTAACCAACCTGTGTTTTTGGATGCCCACTGAACAGTTTCGTTAAAAGGTTTCTATTCCGATGGATGCCAAAACTTTGTAAGCGACTCATAATATGGAGGTTCGCAGATGCCCTTATCAGTGATTATCGCGGTGATTAGCCTGTTGTCAGTCACGTCAAACGCGGGATTGTAGCATTTTACCCTGGAAGGCGCAATGGGACTTTTAAAAAACATCTCCTTTATTTCCTCTGGCTCGCGCTGTTCAATTTCGATGTTGTCGCCAGTCGCGCTCCCCGGGTCTATCGTCGACGATGGGCAAAACACATAAAACTTTACACCGTAATGTTTTGCCAATATTGCCAAGCCGCTCGTGCCTACCTTGTTCGCGACGTCGCCATTTCGCGCAACCCGGTCGCACCCTGTGAAGACAGCGTCTATTTTCCCTTCGCTCATAACTATGCTCGCCATATTGTCGCATATCAAAGTGCAGCCGATCCCAGCCGTGTCAAGCTCATAGGTAGTCAACCGGGCTCCTTGCAAAAGAGGTCGCGTTTCGCAACAGAATACATTCAGATCTACCCCGCGTTCACGCGCCAGCAGTATCGGCCCAAGCGCCGTGCCATAGAGCGACGTTGCGAGCGGTCCAGCGTTGCACTGCGTAAGCACCCCGTCCCCGCTATGGAGGAGTGTCAAACCATATTTCGAGATTGCGAGGCACATCTCAATGTCCTCGCGCTGTATTTCCTCCGCTTCACAGCGCATGGATTCAATTATCCGGTAGATGGGTAAGCCTTCCATGGAAGCAACATGTTTTTCCATTCGGCGAATTTGCCTCGATAAGTTAACTGCCGTTGGCCGCGCGGAATTGAGATAATCGCCACATTTCATTACATCTGCTTTAAACTCTATATAATCTTTCGCTTTTGATTGTCCGGCAATGACGCACATCGCGAAAGCCGCAAATATCCCAATGGCTGGCGCGCCCCTGACCCTCATGTCCACGATCGCTTCATGCAGATCTTGCGCCTTGTTTAGTTTAAGATATTTTGTCTCACCAGGAAGCAGTGTCTGGTCCAGAATTACGACCGACGCACCATCGGCGCTGAATCGTACATTTTCCACAGACCATTTTTGGGGCAACGCGCCTATCCCGTCCACTTGCTGGTCAGTATCAATGTCAACCATAATCTACCCTCATACTCTTCGAACCCAAGGCGAAGGCTAGTCCAGCCAAAGTCTTCGGCTGAGTCTCTTTCGCTGCCGGGTATGTGGAAATCTACGAACTTCACCTTTGGGAACACATCCGTAATGTTTTCCAGCGCGTTCCCGCTCTTTACGATTCGATTGACGCCAATCAACGGCGCGCTTAAGTAGTCTTTTGAAAAGACATACTCAGCCAGATAATCCGCCGCCGTCATCTCGATCGGCTCGCCGACGCCACTTTGTATACCCCAGACGTAAACTGTGTTATCTGAACCGAAAGCCGCTATCTGATCTGCTTGAAAGCATTTATTTGTGGTTAAGGCGACAGTGGCATCAGGGGAAAACACGACGCCGAATTCCGGATGCGCTATTTGTGACAATGCATTGTAGTCCCCATTTTTGATATATCCCAACACAGTATAGGAAAGCGAAGTCAATTCCTCATTGTTAGCCTCAGTTGTCGGCTTTGGTTGATCGACGACGCCGCCAAATATAGGATATCCCGTTATCGCCGAGAAAACGGTCAAAGCCACAATAGCGCCGATAGCGCCAACTATTATTAATGACATATTCAAAAGTGATCTTTTCAGAAATTTCGCCCCCTTTGCCAGGTGGATCGACATCTGGGATCAGAATATATTTTCAGTCTAATAGACAACGCGAACAAATGCAACAACAATTATTTACACAATCGTTACTAAAATGATAATATTAAACATTTTTTCAGATGATAATATTAAACATTTATGAAGTGCTTGACAATAACGGCAAGTGATGATAAATTATCGTTAGCACTCTCCTTCTCAGAGTGCTAACCGCAAAGGACCACCAATTATGCCCGCCCGTCATATGACGATGTGCCATGAGGCGAGGAGACGAAATGAGTCTCAGCGAGAGAAAAAAGGAAATTTTGCGCGCCGTTATCGAACAGTATGTCGAAACAGCGGAGCCAGTTGGTTCAAAAACCGTTGCAACCAGGCTGGGTTCATCAATATCGTCCGCAACCGCTCGCAATGAAATGGCTGAACTTGAAGATATCGGGCTTCTAGAACAACCGCACACCTCAGCCGGACGTATTCCGACTTCGCAAGGATATCGCGTTTATGTCGACGACCTCATGCGCAGACACAGTCTTTCGACCGACGACGCTCGACAGATAGATAACGCTCTTAAAGAACGTCCAACAAGGCAAGGCCCTATTTTTGACGAAGCTGGAACCCTCGCATCAAGGATCACCACATATCCAGCGTATACAATGGCTTCCACAACCGGTGCCGTCTGCGTAGCAAGGTTTGATTTAATATATATTGACAGCTACACTTTTATCATAGTCACACTTTTAAATAATGATACAGTTAAGAACAAATTAGTTCACTCGACATCGCCCGTTGACCCTGCGATGCTCACGAAACTGTCAGCCGTGCTCAACGCTAGTTTCACCGGTATATCCGAGGAACGTATCACACACGCGCTGATCTCCGCTACCGAACGCGCGGTGGGAGATTTGATTGGAATATCGGCTATTATCGCTGGTTTTGTCATCGAACTGCTATGCGAAGCTAAAGCCGGGCAGACTCACGTAGCCGGCGCCATGACTCTGCTCAACCATGCTGAATATAGAGACGTAGACAAAGCTCGGCGATTGATGAGCTACTTGTCGGACGACAAAGAACTTGCGCGGTTGCCGACCCCGAGTGCGGCAGGCGAAATCAAGATAACGATCGGCCCTGAGAACCTGGCGAAGGAATTACTTGATTCCAGCGTTGTGGCGGTGCGGTACGACGCAGGCGGGGACATGCAAGGACTTCTCGGTGTTGTCGGCCCGACGAGAATGGATTACTCAAAGGTAGCGGCTCGACTTTCTTATATAGCGCAAGGCTTGAGCATGCTTCTCACAGGCGGCGATCTTTTAAGTTTAGATACAGATATGAAGACAAGAAATACTGGTAAGACTGGAGATGATGATATTGGGTAAAACAAACGGATCCGCGCAACGCGCAGCGGATGCGGAAACGGAAGCGGAGCAAAAAACACGAGATGAGGAATTAACAGACGAGGAAGCGGCGGATCCGGCGGATCCGGAATTAACGGAAAGCGACGGCTCGGCTGAACATGCGGATGTGGAGCAAAGTAAAGGCAAAGAAGAGTCGGGGGGCGATGGTGCGCGCGATGGCGATGGCGTGGAGCAAGGCAAGACCAGCGAGCGGCAAGACGCGGCTTCGAAGATTCAGGAAGCGTTAGCGGTGGAGCGCGACAAGTATCTGCGGCTTGCGGCGGAATATGACAATTTTCGTAAACGAAGCGCAAAGGAACGCGAAAACACCTATAACGACGCCCGCGCCGACGCGATAACGCGGCTCTTGCCTGTTTATGACAATCTGGAACGGGCGCTTAAGGTGGAATGCGCGGATGAGGCGTTCTACAAGGGTGTTGAAATGACGATGACTCAATTGATGAAGATTCTGGAGGGCATGGATGTTAGATGCATATCATCGGTAGGCGACCTATTCGACCCCAACCTGCACAACGCAGTCATGACGGTCGAAAACCCAGAGTTAGGCGAAAAGATCATCGCCGAAGAGTTTCAAAAAGGTTTCACCCTTGGCCAGAGGGTGATAAGGCATTCGACGGTAGTCGTAGCAAATTGACATATAGCAGTTTAATTAACAAATAATAAACAGTAATTATCGTTCGATAATTATTAAAAAGGAGGATAACATTATGGGAAAGATCATTGGTATTGACTTAGGTACCACAAATTCATGCGTAGCCGTTATTGAAGGCGGAGAGCCTGTAATCATTGCTAACGTCGAAGGCAGCCGCACGACGCCGTCTGTCGTCGCGTTCTCTCCAGGCGGCGAGCGTATGATCGGACATGTCGCCAAGCGCCAAGCTATTACTAATCCAGAGCGCACAGTTACTTCTATCAAGCGAGAAATGGGCAGTTCTTTCAAGGTCAACATCGACAATAAAAAGTATACGCCGCAGGAGATTTCCGCTATGATCCTGCAAAAGCTCAAAGCTGACGCCGAAACTTATCTTGGCACGAAAGTTACCGAGGCCGTCATCACTGTCCCCGCGTATTTTACAGACTCCCAACGGCAGGCGACTAAGGACGCGGGAAGGATCGCGGGTCTCGATGTCAAGCGCATCATCAACGAGCCTACGGCGGCGGCGCTGGCTTATGGGCTTGATAAGGAGCAAGACCAGAAGATAATGGTCTACGACCTTGGCGGGGGAACATTCGACGTTTCGATACTCGAAATTGGCGACGGCGTCATAGAAGTTCTTGCGACCGCAGGCAACAACCGGCTCGGTGGCGATGATTTTGACGAGTGCATCGTAAAACATCTGCTAGCGGAGTTTAAGAGAGATACAGGCGTCGATCTGTCGTCCGATAAAATAGCGCTCCAGCGTTTGCGCGAGGCTGCCGAAAAAGCCAAGACCGACCTTTCCGGCGTCACGTCAGCGGCGATCAACTTACCGTATATTACCGCAGACGCCTCAGGCCCCAAGCATCTTGACACTTCTCTTACAAGAGCGAAATTCAACGAGCTAACGGCTCATCTTGTCGAAAAGACTTTGGGACCAGTAAATCAGGCAATGTCCGACTCCGGCTTGACAGCCAGCCAACTTTCGAAGGTGCTTCTTGTAGGCGGTTCTACGCGTATACCCGCCGTCCAGGATGCTGTCAAAAAGATCACCGGTAAGGACCCGTTTCGCGGCATAAACCCGGACGAGTGCGTCGCAGCGGGCGCCGCTATTCAGGGCGGCGTCCTTGGTGGCGACGTCGAAGGTATCTTGCTGCTTGACGTCACCCCTCTTTCACTTGGCATTGAGACTATGGGCGGCGTATTCACGAAGCTCATCGAGCGCAATACCACGATCCCCACGAAAAAGAGCCAGATTTTCTCTACAGCCGCCGACAATCAGACGTCCGTTGAAGTAAATGTGCTTCAGGGCGAACGCGAGATGGCGCAGTACAACAAGTCTTTGGGCAAATTCCATCTCGATGGGATAGCCCCCGCGCGCAGAGGCGTCCCGCAGATCGAGGTCACGTTTGATATTGACGCCAACGGTATTGTAAATGTGTCCGCTAAAGATCTTGGGACGGGAAGGGAACAGCATATTACGATAACTGCTTCCGCTAACCTTTCAAAGGAAGATATCGAAAAGGCAGTCAAGGAAGCCGAGAAATACGCGGCTGAAGACGCGCAGCGCAAGGATGAAGCCGAGACACGCAACCATGCCGACCAGGTCGTTTATCAAAGCGCGAAGACGCTTGCCGATATGGGAGATAAAGTCGATCCGGAAGATAAGCAAGCTATAGAGGAAGCGGCTGAAAAGGTGAAGACCGCCCTTTCCGGGACAGATACGGAAGCTATCAAGGACGCTGCAAGCGAACTTGAGAAAGCGATGTTTACGGCGAGCGAGAAGCTGTATAGCCAAGTAAACCCACAAGACGACGCGCAGGGCCCTGGAGGCGGAGATGCCGGAGGCGGGGATCCTGGAGGCGGAGATTATTATGACGCAGATTACGAAGTGGTTGACGACGACGACAACTAATGTTCCTTTGACACGTTGGTTACTGATCGATTGTTTTACCCTAAGAGGACGACATGGGAGATAAAAGAGACTATTACGAATCGTTAGGCTTGACGAAGGGCGCTTCTGACGATGAAATAAAAAAAGCGTTTCGCCAGCAAGCGAAGAAATATCACCCGGATATCAATCCGGGTGATAAAGCCGCCGAGGCGCGCTTTAAAGAGGTAAATGAAGCGTACGAGGTATTATCCGATTCCGATAAGAAAGCGCGGTACGACCAGTTCGGCCACGCGGGCGTCGACCCGAGCTACAGCGGCGGTAGCGGCTTTGGGGGCTTCAGCGGCTTCGGGGGCTTCGGAAGCATGGATTTTGATCTCGGCGATATATTGGGTTCGTTTTTTTCCGGTAGCGGGACTACGAGCCGCAACCAAAACACGCCTAGAAAAGGCGAGCGCATCCATGCCGACGCCAGCATAACGTTCGAGGAGGCGGCGTTCGGGTGCGAGAAAGACGTTTCAGTTACACGCGTCGAGTTGTGTGAAAGCTGCTCCGGCTCCGGCTGTCTGGAAGGTACCACGGCTGAAAAGTGTTCCAACTGCAACGGGCGCGGAACTACGACCACCCAGCAGCGGACCCCTTTCGGACTCGTGCAGAGTAGCTCAGACTGCCCTAAGTGCAACGGACGCGGAAAAATCATCCGCCAGCCATGCGTTAAATGCCGCGGTCTTGGCATGATTAGGCGTGTAAGGAGCGTAAAGGTCAACATACCCCCCGGCATCGACAATGGTCAAACCATTTCAATGCGCGGTCAAGGTAGCGCGGGGGCGAACGGCGGGGAACCAGGCGATTTATTCGTTACCGTCACTGTGAAGCGGCATTCGCTTTTTGAGCGCGACGGCAATTCAGTCCTGCTTAGTATGCAAATATCTTTCGTTCAGGCGGCTCTCGGTGCGGAGCTTGAGGTTCCTACCCTTGACGGCAAAGTGAAGTACTCGATCCCCGAGGGGACTCAAACTGGCACGGTATTCCGTTTGCGCGGCAAAGGTATTTCCAACCTGCGCGGATCAGGTCGCGGCGACCAGTACGTCACGGTGAATGTAGTCGTCCCGACAGGACTCAGTAGTGAGCAAAAAGAACTACTGCTTGAGTTTGACGCCACCGGTGGCAACGGGTATTCCGACATAAAAAGGAAACGCAAAAAGAAGTAATCACTGATAGCGCCAAAAAGCTATTCCCATGTCTTCCATATCTCGGGACAGTAGCCGACTGTGGCCTTTTTACCGTTTCTTACTATTGGCGTTTTAATAAAAGACTGGTTTTCGAACAGTTTCCACTCTCTGTCCGAATCATAGGCAAGGTATGTCAAAATCTCGGATCCGCGAGCGTTTCCGTCGATCATCGCCTGAATTCCGATCACGGCTTTCACGCTGTCAAATTCGCCCCGGCTCATCCCATAGCCAACAAGGTCTATCCGTTGATACTTTATTCTTCGTTCCTTAAAGTACCGCTCGGCTTTTTTCGTATCGAAACACTTTGGCTTCCCAAATATTTGAATATTCATACTTATATTTATACTTATATTTCTGTAATTACCGGCAAAATCATAGGGTTCCGCTTTGTTTTTTTGTATAGGTGCGCTGATAGATCCGCCTTTATTGAACTTTTGAGCGACGTCCAATCCGTCGCTTTTTCGTATATACACTGTTCTATGGTGTTGAGAGCCACATCCTTTAGTTCACGCATCAACTCCTCTGATTCTTTGACATATATAAAGCCGCGCGTAAGGATGTCCGGACCTGTGACGAGGCTGCCATCCTCACTTGACAGGTTCACAATGACAACTATCATACCATCCTTCGCGAGGTGCTTTCTGTCGCGCAGAACCACAGCCCCTACGTCGCCAACACCTGTCCCGTCGACAAGCACTTTACCTGACGGCGCTGTGCCGCCTTTGCATATGCTTTTACTCGTCAATTCGATAATTTGGCCTATATCCGATATTACAATGTTATTTGGATTGACGCCCATTTGGGCCGCTATCCTGGCGTGCGTACATAGATGCCTATGCTCTCCGTGTATCGGAACAAAGAACTTCGGCTTAGTCAGGGCCATCACCATTTTCAGTTCTTCCTGATAAGCATGGCCTGATACATGGAGATCAGATATCTTATCGTATATTACTTCCGCGCCGCGCCTGAACAGTTCGTCGATTACGCGACTGACCATCCTTTCATTGCCGGGGACTGCCGAGGACGATATTATGACTTTGTCCCCCGCCATTATCTCGATTTGGCGATGTCCGGAGAAAGCCATGCGGTACAGAGCGCTAAGCGGTTCACCTTGACTGCCGGTAGTTATTATAACTACCCTATCTTGCGGTAAGTTTTTTATCTGGCTAAGTTCCATAAGTATACCATCAGGAATGGTAATGCATCCCAATTCACTTGAGACGCGCAAAGCATTTTCCATGCTCCGCCCTGTAACAGCTACCCGTCTGCCATATTTTTCCGCACAGTCCAGCACTTGTTGGACCCGGTGGACATTGGAGGCAAAAGTTGTAACGAGGATTCGTTGATCGCACCCTCGAAATAGCTTGTCGAGTCTCTCGCCAACTTTACTCTCTGAGGCTGAATACCCTTGCCGCTCAACATTCGTCGAGTCGGAAAAAAGCGCCAGGACTCCTCTGTTACCCAACTCCCCGAGCCGCGCGAGGTCTATCATCCCACCTGAAACAGGCGTTGTGTCGATCTTGAAATCGCCGGTATGCACTATCATCCCGACCGGCGTTTTTATCGCAAGAGCCACTGTATCCGGGATGCTGTGATTGACGTGGATGAATTCCACCTTAAAGCATCCAAGTTTTATAGTGTCGCCAGGTTTCTTAATTTTAATTTCCGTCGTTTCCAGCAGCCCGTGCTCTGCTAGCTTTAGCTGGGTGAGGCCCGCCGTAAGCGGCGTCGCGTATACTGGCGCCGACAGTTCGCTTATGACATAAGGCAACGCCCCAATATGATCCTCATGTCCGTGCGTGAGTACAATACCCCTAATTCTGTTTTTGTTTTTGACAAGATAGGTTATATCGGGTATAACGATATCTACGCCGTACATGTCGTCGTCAGGGAACCCAAGTCCACAGTCCACAATAAGTATATCGGCCCCGTATTCATACACAGTGAGATTCTTGCCAACCTCATTTAATCCGCCAAGAGCTATTATTTTTAATTTTTCAGACATTTAACAATTTTTTCTCCTTCTTTTGTTTCGAATAGTATATATATTTAAAACTCCATTCTTCCCTCTATAGCTCTCATAAGCGTCGCGTCGTCAGCGAACTCAAGACTGCCCCCAACAGGAATGCCATAGGCAAGCCTCGTGACCTTTACTCCAAACGGACGCAACAAGCGCGAAATATATCTTGCGGTTGTCTCTCCTTCCGTATCGGGGTTCGTCGCCATGATAACCTCTTTTACCTCGCTGTCCGCGACGCGGGCAACGAGTTCTTTAATCCTTATATCCTCAGGCCCAACATAGTTCATCGGAGATATCACGCCATGCAAGACGTGATATCTTCCGTTAAATTCATGCGAGCGTTCGATCGCTATAACGCCCTTTGGGTCGGACACTACACATATTAAGCCTTCGTCCCGGCTTTCGTTGCGGCAGATCACGCACAGCTCGCTGTCGGTGAGATTTTGGCAAACAGCGCAGCAACGGACATTATGCTTAGCCTCGGTGATCGCGTCCGCAAACGAAAGCGCCTCGCTATCCGGCAGCGACAGGATGAAAAAAGCCAGTCTTTGCGCTGTTTTTCGACCGATTCCCGGTAGCGACGCAAATTTGTCTATAAGGGTTTCAAGAGCGGACGGGAAAAAATCCATATGGTTGCCTTTCCTCAGGCGCTGCAGGCGCGCAACGCGGTTATTCGAGCCGCTCTGTCGGGAACTTTGAATATCTCGCTCCCCGCTACAATGACATTGGCGCCAGCCTCAACACATTGTTTTGCGGTTTCAAGGTTAATACCGCCATCGACCTCAAGTTCACAATCGAGTTCCAGTCTTTCGATGGCGTTTCGCAAAAGCGTTATTTTTGGCAGTGTAGTCTGGATGAACCTTTGCCCGCCGAAACCCGGTTCGACAGTCATAATGAGCGCAATGTCGAGCGCGCTGATATATGGCAGTACCGCTTCCGCCGGGGTATCGGGTTTGATCGACAACCCGGCTCTTTTTCCTAGCTTCCGGACGCTATTTATCGCCGGTAGTATATTCTCGGGCGCCTCAGCTTCGACATGGAACACAACGATATCAGCGCCGCTCTGCGCGAACCTTTCCACGAATCGCGACGGCGACTCTATCATAAGGTGGACATCAATGACCATATCCGTAATTGCGCGAAGGGACTCTAGTACCGGTAATCCAATAGAAATATTGGGGACAAATAAGCCATCCATTACATCAAAATGCAGATAGTCCGCGCTATCTATGCTTTTTATTTCGTCGCCGAGTTTCGTAAAATCCGCCGACAGTATTGATGGGGCTATTTTTATCATTTGACACTCCTATGCGTTTGTGACTTAAAATCCATAAAATCTATACTTTCATGAAAATTTAACGTAATTTATAGACTATTATGGTTATATTGGTTATAATATACTAATTAATGATATTGTCAAGTCCTTCAGCGTTTAGTATTGAGTTTTGGGCTGGCGTTTTTCAGATGGTACAGATATCTAATAATTGACATGGCGGCATGCAGAGGATAAAATAATATCAGAGGAGCAAATACATGATTGAACTAAAACAAAAATCTGTAGCGCCGATTTACAGCGTCGCCGCTGTGTGGACTCTGTACTGCGTGTTTTTCCCTTTATACAAGACATGGCACTTTATTATCCCCGTTTGTATCGCCGTGCTGACTTATATCGCAATGTCCGCTGCGTTCCCCGGCAAAATTACATATGTTGAGGCGTCGGTTGAACCCAAACGTTCCGGGGATGAGCGCATCGACGCGCTGTTAGCTCAGGGCGAGAGCGCAATAGCGGAAATGAAACGCGTAAACGCTGCCATTGGGGACGACCCGGCGAGCGAAAAGATTGGCGAGATCATCATCGTTATTGATAAGATATTTAAAAATCTCCTCGATAACCCCAAAGGATATAATCAGATAAAGCGGTTTTCTGATTTTTATCTGCCAGCCACAATTAAATTGCTGCACGCCTACGAAAAGTTTCTACAAAACGGGATCAAAGGCGAAAGCATTGTTGGTTCAATGGAGCGGATAAACGCGTCGCTTAACACAATTCTTGGCAGTTACGTGAAGTTTCTTGATTCATTGTTTCAAAACCAGGCAATCGATATCGAAACAGATATTCGCGTACTTGAAAACATGCTAAGAAGCGAAGGCCTTTTGGATTCTGATTTTGGATCTGACGCTACTTCCTCATCCGGTCAGATCCTCAATGGATAAGACAATAATAATAAGGAGATGAAATTATGCAGGATACCAGCACTATGGAGTATGTACCCAGCCTTACTCTTGAACCAAACGGCGCCCCAGCGCCGTCAGTCGCGGTCCCAGCGGAAAACGCCCTCCAGCTAAGGCAGGATGAAGCGGCGGCCAAACTCGATATCAGCCAGCTTACAGCGGCTGAACAGAAGGCTGTCATGGATTTTGCCAATAAGATCGACATCACCGACACAAACTCCATATTAACATATGGCGCAGCTTCGCAGCGAAACATCGCGAGCTTCTCGGAAAACACGCTCAACAGTGTACGCACAAAAGATATGGGCGAGGTTGGCGGCATGTTATCCAGCCTGGTCATGGAACTTAGGGGCTTTAGCGATAACGGTGATGAAAAGAAAGGGTTTCTTGGAGTCAAAAAGAAGGTGCAAAACAGAATCGCGGCGATGAAGGCGGACTATGCTAAAGTCTCGGTTAACGTAGACAAAATTGCTGGGGAACTCGACAAGCACCAGGTCATTCTAATGAAGGACGCAGCTATGCTTGACAAGATGTATGAAGTCAATCAAGCGTACTTTAAGGAACTGACGATGTATATCCTTGCGGGCAAGAAGAAACTTGAGACATGCACGAACGATGTGCTGCCTGAGTTGCGCAAAAAAGCGGCTGATTCTAAACTTCCGGAGGACGCGCAAGCCGCGAATGATTACGCGAACATGATAAACCGTTTCGAGAAAAAGCTGCATGACCTTGAACTGACGCGGATGATATCCATTCAGATGGCGCCTCAAATAAGGCTCATCCAGAATAATGACACCTTGATGATAGAGAAGATCCAGACATCGATCGTCAATACGATACCTCTGTGGAAAAGTCAGATGGTCCTTGCCCTGGGAATGCATCATTCGCACCAGGCAATGGAGGCCCAACGCCAGGTTACGAACATGACCAATGAATTGCTAACCAAAAACGCGGAAAAATTGAAGATGGGTACGATCGAAATCGCTAAGGAGTCCGAGCGAGGCATAGTCGATATCGAAACGCTTGTAACTACGAACCAGCGCTTGATCGAAACGCTTGAGGAAGTCCGGACGATCCAGTCTGAAGGCTCTCAGCGCCGCCGCGCAGCTGAAATTGAGCTTGGCCGCATCGAGGGTGAACTAAAACAAAAGTTGCTTGAAATGCGTGACAACCGGACAGTGTAAACATAACGGCGTTGCTGTTCACGCACTGCTGGAGTTCACAGTATCTGGAGTTCACTTGTAGCTGTAGTTTACTTGTAGCTTGGGAGCTGAGTAGTTATGAAGTTTGTTAAAAACAGGAAGTTTGCAATTTTGGTATCGGCGGCTATAGTCATTCTGGCGACGCTATTTGGCATTCGCGGGAGCATCAACCGTCTTGCGAGGAAAACTGAATCGATGTTTTACGATGGGGTATATCTTGTNGATGAAGGGTATACGCAGCCTGGGATAGACTCGCAACTCAAAAANCGCATCAACAGCGCTCTGGGTTACGCGCTTTTACTGGAAAGTCACCCCGAACTNGAAAAAGCCTCTAGNGAATTACTGTCGGCTCAACGCGAACTCATAGACGCGGAAAGCATTCGCGCTAAGTATTCCGCAAATGAGCGTTTGCAGCGCGCTTTCNTCAAACTAGCTGAAAACGCCGAGAAAGCTAACCTTTCCCAACGTGACGCGGACGCGGCGGAGCAATATGCGTCTACATTTATGGGTGCGTACACAATGATCCAAAACAGCGGGTACAATCAACAAGCCCGGTCGTACATGAGTGGCGCGTCCATCTTTGTACGGATTATAAGACCGTTCTTGTTTGTGACTCCCCCGCAGTTGTTCGCTTAACAGCTATACTATATATGGGAGGTAGATCAGTGAAAAAATATTTTATCATCGTGCTACTTGTAGCATTCTCGTTCGTGTTTGCGACGGGGCCGGGCGCGCTGGCACTTGTTTCGCCGAGTTCGGACTACTATGTCACCGACGCCGCGAATGTGCTGTCGCAAGTCACTAAACAAGACATAATCAACTCGAATGTCGACCTGGAACAACAATGTAACGGGGCGCAAATCGTCATCGTCACCGTAGAATATTTGGAAGGCATGAAATCTGACGAATACGCGACGCGACTATTTAACGACTGGGGCGTTGGCGATGGAAAGGCCAACAACGGTATGCTCTTGTTGCTGGCGACAGAAGAACTGAAAGGCTGGCTCGCGGTTGGCGCGGGGATTGCAGGCGTATTTACTGACGCTATGGTCGAAAACTACCTAGACGCATATTTCTGGCCTGAAGTAGACGCGCGTAGATACGACAACGCCGTTAGAAACATATGTGAAGCGCTGTTTTCGTGGTATGCCGACTATTACGGCGTCAATCAGGGCAATGTTCAAAGCGGCAGCAATAATAACGCACCCCCGACTGTAGGCAACGGATCTCGCGAACCTGGATATGACCAGGGCTACCAGCAAAACTATCAGCAGCCGCCGCGCACGAATGTGGGTTCTAATGTGGGTTCGAGCATAGTATCGTGCCTGTCGGTCATACCGGTTTTGTTATTCATCTTCGGTTTTATCGTCCTGATAGTGTTTATATCGGCAATCGGTGATCGGCGCAGGTACAGGTCGTATCATACGTATATGGGCATGCCGCCCCCGCGTTACCATTGGTGGTATATGTGGGGACACCGCCCGTACCGCACCTGGCATAACCCCCACCACCATCATTATCACGGCGGGCCGCGTGGTCGCGGAGGTTTTGGCGGACCACACGGTCGCGGCGGTTTCGGTGGGCCTCCCCGTGGTGGTCGCGGTGGTTTTGGCGGTCCTCCGCGTGGTCGTCCTCCAGGCGGTTCCGGCGGAGGCTTCGGCGGTGGCGGCGGGCG